>Ga0210395_10001412_pt1 | contig 18591 bp, 18 predicted proteins | sample IncBWH4OmetaG_FD_150861 | JGI IMG/M metagenome (GOLD analysis project Ga0210395, IMG submission 150861) | Forest soil microbial communities from Barre Woods Harvard Forest LTER site, Petersham, Massachusetts, United States - Inc-BW-H-4-O ...
AGATGGCTACGCTCCGGTTTTGAGCCGAACGAAACATAGAACTCTTAGCGAAGTCTTAGACTTCCGCACCCCTCCCTTTTTGTAAATGCGGATTCTAAAGAGTTTAGGGACAAAACTTCGTGCTAGAACAAAACGCCAGCAGAGGCGCTGGCATTCTCGGGTTTGGCCGCGATATTACCTACTGAACACTACTCGATAAGGACCACTTTTTGTCATGAGGAAGGGATCAAATTGTTAAACTCTTCTAAAGTGTCCCCCCGATTTACGTCGCCTTTTCTGCCAGGGCCGCGTTTAGGGGACATTTTTGGCGAGATTACCTCGGGAATGCTTGACACATTTGCGACCGACTCCGTAGCATTAGGAATTGTCTTTGTGCCGGCGTAGCTCAGTGGTAGAGCGAGGGTCTCATAATCCCTAGGCCGTGGGTTCGATTCCCTCCGCCGGCACCATACTCACCCGACACCTCTCAAACCATTGTCCGGGCCGCACTGCGCAGCCGCGAAGGACTGGGCGGATAAGGTATACTCTGCGCGTTCGGCATGATCCAGGCAGGCCTGGGACATCGAATTCCAAAATCCTTATTTGCCGGAGGTTCTCGTGGCGCTCATCCGAAGCGGAAAGGTCAGCCTCGTGCTGATGCTGGCGTTGTCTTGGGCTTCCCAGGCACACGCGCAGCAACCAGACTCAGATGCGGATGAAGATAGCCAATTTCGATTTCGCTTTGTGGGCCCGCGCGTAGGAAACCGCATTGCCTCCGTCGCCGGCGTGCCCGGAGATCCGAGCACCTACTACGCAGGAGCGGCTTCCGGCGGTGTATGGAAATCGACGGACGGTGGCAATCGTTGGTCTCCCATTTTCGATAAGCAGCCCGCCGCGGCGATTGGGGCGCTTGCGGTGGCACCAACGGACCCGAGTGTGGTGTGGGCGGGGACGGGCGAAGCGTGGGTCATACGAGATAGCGATGTGATCGGTAACGGAATCTACAAGTCCACCGATGCCGGGAAGACCTGGACCAACATGGGCTTGCAGGAAACCGGCCGCATAGGCCGAATCGTTGTTCACCCATCGAATCCTGAGATTGTTTTTGCTTGCGCGCTTGGACGGGCGACTGGACCGCAACAGGAGCGCGGCGTTTACCGCACGGTGGACGGCGGAGCGCATTGGGAACGAGTACTTTTTGCCGGAGAGAACATCGGGTGCTCCGGGCTTTCCATGGATCCGCACAATCCGCGAGTGCTCTTCGCCGGAATGTGGCAGCTCGAAATGCACACCTATGCTGAATTTAGCGGGGGACCGGGCAGCGGAGTGTACGTCTCGCGCGACGGAGGGACGAAATGGACGCGGATCGAAGAGCACGGCTTGCCACATTCACCGCTCGGCAAGATTGATGTGGCGGTCGCGCCTACAAACTCAAACCGTGTATTCGCGCTGGTACAAACGAAAGACCAAGGGTCCGTCTGGCGATCGGATGACGCAGGCTCGCACTGGAAAGCCGTCAATTATCAGCGAGCTTTGATTGGGCGCGCCGGGTACTACATCCGGATCGCGGTATCCACGGGAAATGACAACGAAGTTCTGGTGGCGAACAGCTCGTTTCATCAATCGCTGGATGGCGGACAAAATTTTCAAGAGGTTCGCTGGGGCGGAGATACTCACGATATCTGGATTGACCCGGCAAATCCCGACCGATTTGTGATTACGGATGACGCCGGAATGATTATCACAATCGTGCACGGGCGCGGGTTCCACCGCGTCACTCTGCCGATCGGGCAAATGTATCACGTGGACGTGGACAACCAGACCCCGTACTACTTCTATAGCAACATGCAGGATGACGGAAACATGCGCGGGCCCAGCGTGCCAATCGATTCACAAGAAACGGGATGGGACCGGCACATGGGTGGTTGCGAATCTGGTTTTACTGTTCCGGACCTCGCGGATCCCAACGTGGTGTGGGCTACATGCTATGGCGATGAAGTGACCCGCTGGGATGCGCGAATCAAAACGGCGCGCTCTGTGAGCCCCTATCTTCACACGCTGGATGCACCGCCGACCGACATCAAGTATAGATGCCACTGGACTTCGCCGCTGGCTATCGATCCTTTTGATCACAACGTCGTCTATTACGGATGCCAGGTCATTTTCAAGACGACCAACGGCGGGCAAAGCTGGGCAGTCACGAGTCCGGATCTTTCGACGCAGGATCCGAGCCGCATCGTTTCGTCGGGGGGAGTCGTCGGGGACAACCTCGGGCAATTTTATGGAGAGGTCGTTTTCGCTATTGCTCCCTCGAAGATACAGAAAGGATTGATCTGGGCGGGCACGAACGACGGTCAAGTGTGGTACACGAAAGACGGCGCTGCCACCTGGACGAACGTTACCAAGAATATTTCCGGATTGCCTCCCTGGGGAACAATTAGCAGCATTGCTCCATCGACTTTCGATGCCGGCACCGCTTATGTCGCTGTGGATATCCACTTGATGGATAACCGGGATCCATTTCTTTACAAGACAACGGATTTTGGGAAAACTTGGAAACCGATTACCGGCAATCTGCCCCGGCACCCTTTGGCGTATGTGCGAACCATCGCCGAAGATCCGAACTGCGCAGGCTTGTTATTTGCCGGGACTGGGAATGGCCTCTATTACTCGCTGGATGATGGCGGACACTGGACGGCGCTCGAGACCGGCCTTCCTCATGCGCCGGTAACTTGGGCGGTCGTGCAGAAAGAGTTTCACGACCTGGTAATTTCCACTTACGGGCGCGGGCTTTACATCTTCGACGATATTACGCCCCTCGAGCAGCTTGCCAAGAGCCACTTGGATGCTGCGACTGTACTGTTCGAGCCACGGCCAACTTATCGTTTTGTTCACGGTGGTGACGCCCTGTTCACTTTTTCGCTGAAATCGGCGCCCAAAGATCCCGTGGTGATTGAAATCGCAGGTGCGGATGGCAAGACGATTCGCAAGCTGAAGGCGAAAGGGCACAAAGGAATCAACCGCGTGAAGTGGGACATGCACTACGAGTCACCGCGATTGATCGCGCTACGCACTGCGACTTTGGATAACCCGCACATCTGGCAGGAGCCGCGCTTCCGCGATGCCGACTCTCGGCCGATCACACACTGGGGAATTAGCTCAGCTGAAGTTGGCCCTATGGTCGCTCCCGGCAAATATTCCGTTCGTCTGACCGTGGCTGGGGAAACCGTTACGCAGGCACTGACGGTATTGCCCGATCCTCGTATTTCAACCTCGGAAGCGGATATTACATTGTCCGTGAAGACGCAACTTCGAATCCGCGACGACATCACGAAGGCTTCCGACACGCTCAATCAGATCGAGTGGTTGCGGAAGCAGATCGAGGTCCTGGAAACGATGCTTCGTCCGCCCAAGAAAAAAGAGAAGGAAAGACCGCCATCGGCCGAACCGGACGACTACGACGAACCAGAGCCCGCACCAGCGGAAGACGAGGCGCAATCCAAGCGCAAGGCCGAACTTCTAAAGATAGTCGAGGAGATGGACAAGAAACTCCAAGTAGTGGAGTTCAAACTCGTTACGCCATCGCAGGTCAACAGCGACGACAAGTATTTCGTAGAGGCCGACAAGGTTTATCTCAACCTAATTTGGCTTAACGCCGAGGTTGGGACTGGAGGCGGAGACGTCGCAGGCGGAGCGGACTTTGCGCCGACGGAGACCGCGCTCGGATTGCTTCAAACGATAGAAACCGAGCTTGGCGGAGCGGTGGCGGACTACAAGAAGCTGATCGAACAAGATCTTCCTACGTTCAACCACGCACTTACAGAAAATAATCTCGCGGCCATCACTGCCGCTCTAACGGCTCCGAGCGAATGAGTAAGGACAAGACAGTTTATCGCTTCTCCGAGCCCCGAGTCGCGGCCCGGAGAATAACTCTCGGCAAGTTTCCAGTCCGCGACTACACACTTGACTGCTCAGCGTTTCGATTGACAGCTACAGAACGAGTTCGGCAGGATTCTAAATCGAGTGTCCAATACAAGCCTCATCTCTTCTTTACTGCCTGCAGTTGTGTTTGTGAACCCCGCGGCGGGCAGCGGGCGTGCCGAGTCTTGTCTCCCGCGAATTCGAAAGGCGTTTGAGGCAGTTTCCGTTCCTGCAGAGTTTGTCTCCGTTGGGAGCCTAAAGGAGCTGGAGTCGAACGCGCACGCAGCTATCAAGAGCGGAAAGCGGCTGTTATTCGGCCTCGGCGGTGACGGCACGTTTCATGGGTTGGTGAACGCGGCCTGCGGCTTCGATGTTGTCCTAGGCGTTCTGCCAGCCGGAGGCGGGAATGATTTTGCCGCCGCTCTACACCTGCCGGAGGATCCGGTTGCGGCCGCAGAAGCGGTTCTTCGCGGCCAGCCGAAGCGAGTGGATTTGGCGCGCGTACGAACTGGGGACGGACGAGTGCGCCTCTACCTGGGCGGAGGTGGGTTGGGGATAGACGCGGAAGCGGCGCGACTTGCAAGCGGAGCGTTTCGCCGATTGCCCGGCAGGTCGCGCTATGTTGCGTCAGCACTGCGGGCATTCTCGACACACTGCGCTATCGGAGTGAGAGCGGAATTTCCGTTGAGCGGCTTGGCGCCGATCGAAAGCAAATGTCTGCTGGCTGCCGTGCTAAACACGCCGACCTACGGTGCCGGTATTAGGCTTGCGCCCGGGGCCCGCTTGGACGACGGCTGGCTCGATGCGGTGATGGTGGAAGATCTTAGTGCTTTCGAAGTCTTGGGGATATTGCCAGGACTCTTGAGTAGCGGAGAGCTTCGAACCCCGCACGTAAAACGACTCCGTGTTCAGGCTGTAAGATTCGCCACGGACCGGCCCTCGATGTTTCACGGAGATGGCGAGATTTTGGGTCCGACGCCGGTCGAAATTGAGATCGTGCCGCAGGCGGTGCGAGTCCTTGCGCCAGTACAGATTTGATTTCGAATGACACGTTGCGCCGAAGATTCTCAGGGCGTTTCTTTGTGAAGAACCTTGCGTCGGATATCCGGCCAGAATTCCTTGAGTTCGTTCGAGAGACCGTCCCAAAGGATCAGAAACCCAAACGAGGAGGCGTTTCGGGCCGCCGTGCGGTCTTCCGGGGGATGATAGGCATTGGAGATTGCGGCGGCCACGGCATTGCCTAGCGACTCTGAGATATTGAAGCGATCATCGCCTCGATCCGTGCGGGCGACGAAGAGGCGGTTGACCGCATGATAGGCTCGGTGCACGAATCTGCCTTTTCCCAGTTGATAGTAGCGAGGATCCTCATGCAGCAAACTCGGGAAAATAGCCGTGGTCATATACGTGCCGATGCTGTTGTCCGCGAAGGATTCCCCATAGCGCTTTCCGTAGGCTGCCCAGCCCTGTCCCCACGATTGAGGATCATTTTTGGCTTGCGCGATGGCGGCAAGAGCGCCGTTGAACGGATAGGCAGACCAGTCGAAGACACCCGCGGTGGCAAGCCGGAATTTTTGGCCGGTGGTGAGTGGTGGAAGAGTCTGGGCGGTTTCGACGGTCCCATAGTTGGGGAGGACTTCGAAAATGCGATCGTTTACGGTTCCCGTTTCCTTTTCGAGCTTGCTCTTCCCAATTTGATCATCAGGCGTCTTTCTATTCTGGTCATCCTTCGCATCCTTGGGCTTAGCTGGCTGTGACTCGGCCGGAGCGGGCGCTGGTGGCGGCGGTTGCGGCTGCTGCGCAAGCACCGATGGAGCTAGAAAAGCTAAGACAATCAAGATTCGTAAGAACAAATGGTTCGGCCTCCCAATATCGCTAATTGCTCAGAACTCAGATTCTCTCCTGAGAGAACGGACTTGCGAAAAATGGGCTGACCGAGGTTCGAGAAAACCATGCTCTTGACTTAGAATCCCCACCATCCGAAATGGTTTTATCGGGAATTCGTCCATTTAAGCGGACCATTCACTCTTCCGCAGACGGTTATTTGCTCTAGAGCAACCGCACTCGCCGGGACTTTCTGGCCAGGTAAAGCGTCGCCATTTATCGCACCGAAAGACCCGCTTCGGATCCGATGTGGTCAATCTTTCTTCTTTTCAATTTTCAGATTCAATGAGATGTCCTTGCGGCTGTCAAAACTCGAAATCGTGTGGGTAGACGATTTGGTACCCTCTTTTTCGGCGTGGATTTCGTAGTCGGCGTTGGGATCGAGACCGCTGAAGCGGTACTTGCCCGTAGTGTCCGTGTAGGAGCTGCGCACGACGTTGGTTCGAGTGTTTTTGAGAAAAACCACGCTTTCCGACACTAGATTTTCAGACTTGTCCTGGACAATTCCGTGAACGGTACGAAGCTGGGCTTCACGCTTGGCGTCTTGCGCAACAGCGGTAACGCATGCCAGCGTCAGAATTGCAGCCATAAAAAGGAATCGTTTTGGTGCATTCATTTCTTCTCACCCCCTGCAGATTCCATACGAAACACTATACGTGCTTCGCTGACGCCTGTCTTGGCATCCAGCGCGCGCGTTTGATCCGCGAATCCTTTGGCATGGATTACCATTTCATAGTCCGAACCTTGGGGCACGCGAACGGCAAACTCGCCCCGTGAATTTGTGTAGCTATCCCAGCGGTATTTTTTTTCGGTGCTGCGCCGAACGCGGAGTTCCACGCCGGGAAACGCATATCCGTTGGGATCGAATATCGTCCCGATGATCAAAAAATCGTTGGCGTGGCTGTACTTCTGTTTCTGCGGCTTCTCCGGAGCGGGCGCCTGACTAGCAGGAAGCGGTTGCTGCGGAGGTGGGGGCGGCGGCTCCTGTGCACGGAGCGATACCGGGGCAAAGCAGATAAACAGCGATGCCGTTCCCACAGAGATAACCCACCGGGGACTCTTCATAAGTCCACTCCTGCCAAATTAGATGCCTGGGCTGAGGACTAGGGATGCTGGACGGGCCGGCCGGCGCCGGTTACTCCTCGTCCTCTTCTTCTTCGTCGTCATCTTCCTCATCGTCTTTGAGGAGGTCGCCGTTTTCCGCGGCTTCTTCTTCCTCATCATCATCTTCTTCATCGAGGTCGTCGGAGATAAGGTTCAGATGCACGGGATGCGTCTGTGATACCTCGAGCTCGGATTCGCACTCGGGACAACTCAAAATTTCGCCTTCTTCGACTTCGTCTTCGTCCACGTCAATTTCGGTGGAACATTCAGGGCAGCGGATCACGGCTCCATCCTCCGTAGAAATGTTCGCAGGGCGGGGGCCCCCACAGATTGCGCCGCCGCCTTCATGGCGTATTATATACCGCGCTGCCCTAAGTCAACCTGAATGCGCGGCGCGGCTGCTTCGATTGTAAACCGAGCCAGGGCAGAACTCCTAAAGTGACCTCCTCCCGCGAATATCCCGAGCGTCCGGTAGTCGGTGTTGGCGGCGTGATCATTGACGATCGGCGGGCGCTGCTGATCCGGCGGGGCAGCGAACCTCTCCGCGGCGAGTGGTCCATTCCAGGAGGGACGCTGGAGCTCGGCGAGTCGCTCGAGGAAGGCGTAGCGCGTGAGCTGCTTGAAGAAACCGGCCTCGTTGTGCGCGTGCTTGAGCTTATTGAAGTGTTTGACCGGATCTTTCCGGAGGACGGCATGCCGCTTGCGGGCGCGAAACTTCATCCTCGTTTTCACTTCGTGATTGTGGATTATTTGTGCGAGCGGATTGGGGGAGAGCCGCGCGCTGGAAGCGATGTGACGGACGTAGCGTTTGCAAGCGAAGATGAGCTCAGTCAATACCATCTGACCGAAACCGCGACTCGCGTGCTAAAGAGAGCTTTTGCCATGGCGCTTACGCGGGGTTCGGTGCGCTGATCTAAGCGCCAAGCTGTCCGCCAGCCCGCGAGCGGCGGCAGTTCTCATCAAGGCGCTTTGGCAATCTCAATGCTTCCATTTGAATCGGTTAGCTGCAGCTGGCAGCCTCCCGCCCCGATCGTCCCGTTCAGCGAGTCTCCGCCAATGTTACCCGTCGTGGTGAGCGGCAGCTCAGAAGAAATTCTTCCGAAAGAGGTGCGCGCTGCAATGTGGTAGCCCAAGCCGTCCGGGATGCGAACGCGGATGGACGAGAAGGAGGTCTTGAGAGAGATATCGCGGCAGCCGCTGGCAGGACGAAGGGCCGTCACAGAGATTCCTCCATTCTGATTGTCCACTCGGATGCGTCCGCCTACGGACTCGAGCGTTACGCCGGAGAAAGAAGTGGTCACCGAGGCCTCACCTTTTACATTACGCGCGGTGACCGAGCCGTTGCTGTCCTCGGCTGTGAAGTTGCCGTTGACGCGTTCGGCATCGATGCTGCCAAAGCTGGTTTTCGCGTAAGCGTCTGCCCCGATGTCGGTAAGTGAGATGGCTCCATTCCCCGTGACGGCGCGGATCCCTTTCGGAATGTTTGTCGCTTCAATGGCCCCAAACGAGGACTTGAGCGTGACGCTCCCTCGGATGTCGCGCACAGTGATTTTGCCGTTGGATGTTTCCGCGTCCAGAGTGCCATTAACATTCTCCAGGTCGATGTTGCCGAAGGAATCGCGGATGGTCACGGAACTTCCCGCAAGTGAGTTTGCGTTGACCCGCCCGTTGTTCGTCGTGCAGTTTATGCGGCCCTTGACGTCGGTGAATGTAACGTTTCCGAAGCTGTCGCTGACGTCTAACGCGCCGCCGATTGTGGAAATATCTACGTTGCCGTTATTGTCGTGGACCGACAAATCGCCGCGGATGTTGCGGGCGTTCACGTTTCCAAACGAAGTCGTGACGTTCGCTGAACCGGCCTCGGAGACAGTGACCGCTCCATTTCCGCCGGTGATCGTGGCGGCGCCCTGAATGTTCAGCACGGTGATGCTGCCGAACCGGTCTTGCACTTCGAGAGTGCCTTTCACATCAGAAACCTGCACGGAGCTGTTCTTGTCGTTGATGATGGCGTTGCCCGCGGCGCCGGAGAGTTCGATGCTCCCGAAAGAGTTGTTCAAACGCGCCGGCCCTGCATCGCGCACGACGAGCGAACCATAGCCGTTCTCGACTTCCACCGCACCGTGGACGCGGTCGACGTTGACGCCTCCATAACTGTTGCGGATATTGAGCGCGGCATCCGTCGGCACCGCGATGTCGTAATTTACGGACCAGGAGGAATGTTTGCTGGTATGAAACCACCGGTTTTCCTCGGGCGGATAAATCGTGCGAATGCTGACGCCCTCCCCGGTCTGCTGCACTTCAATCTGGATTTTTTGCGCGAAGGACTCCGCTTCCTCATGTGAACTAGCCTGAACACGGATGACGGCGGAGATTTTGACTTCATGGCCGGATTCGCCGTGTACCTTGACCTCTCCAAATTTGTGTTCGACGCGAACGGACTGGCCCGCGCTCAATGTCAAAGTCTTTTCAAAATTGCGCGTGACCTCATCCTGCGGCCAGTTTCCAGAGGCCCATGCAGGAAATGACGTAAGCAGAAGGACGACCGCAATCCCGCCGGCCAGGCGCGCGCCGCGTAAACGCTCTCGATTCCTATTCGGCAAAAACAACTTCATCGCTTTTCCTCCAAAATGTCTTGCAGCGTTTGCTGCTTCTCCTGGTACATCGCCAGCAGTTCCTGGCGAAGATGCGCATTCGACGGATTCATCCCGGTCTGCGCGCGAAGATCGTTGATGGCGCTATCCAGCACGAGCAGCTTCTCGCGGTAGCTCGCTTGCAAAGGTGTCGCCGGGTTTTCGAGTTGCGTCTTGGCGTCCGCAGCCAGCTTGTCGATCGCCTGCTCGTAAGCGGCCTGGGCGCGTTCTACCTCGGCAAGCGCCGGACTCTTCAGAAGCGACTGGTCGCGGTCGCCACCAGGCCCACGGCCGGCGCGATGCAGATAAACCCAGCCAGTCGAAACCGTCAAGATCAGCACCATGGCAGCAACGGCTGCGGTTTGCCATCCGAGAGAGAGACCGAACCCGAGAGTGAGCCAGCCCCATCGCTCCGCGCGATGCTTCTTGACGGCAGCTTCCGCCGTGAGTGCTCGCTCGATGCGGGGCCACAGCGAAGGCGCATCAGAGTAGTCGCGCAGTTCCTTCGCCGCGACGCTCACAGCCTTCCAAGCGCGGAGTTCCTCGGCGCAGACGGCGCAGTTCGCGCTGTGCGCTTCGAGAGCAGCCCATTCGGCGGGCGTGCCATCCTCAAAAATTCTGTCGCGTTCTTCACATTTGATGTTCATCGTCGTTTACCGTGGTCCGGCGGCGCTGTTGCCGCGCGGCGGCTCAAGCACCTGGCGAAGATTTCGCTTCGCCTGAAAAAGAGTGTTTTTCGAAGCCGTCTCCGTAATTTCCAGCATCCCGGCGATTTCCGCGTGATGGAAGCCTTCGACTTCGTACAACAAAAAAACGTCGCGCTGATGTTTCGTTAGACCGGCCAGCGCCCGTTCCAGCGCCATGCGCAGCGAAGGATGCGCTCCAGGTGCGCGTGGCTCCAGCCCCGGCGACTCTTCCGTGTCGTCATTCGCCACTTCCTTTTTGCGCACCCGGCTGCGCCGCGCATCGTAGCAAGTGTTGATGAGAATCCGGTACGTCCAGGTGACAAAGCTGGATTGCCCACGAAAGCCGGTTATGCTTCGCTGCACTTTCAAAAATGTTTCCTGCACCGCGTCTTCCGCGTCGATCGGACTCCCCAGCAGATTGCGCGCCACGTTCTTCATGCGCCGGCCGTGCAGCTCATAGAGGCGTTCGTATCCACCCAGATCGCCGGCCCGGCAGCGCTCCGCCAGCTCGGCATCCTCGGCAGCGGCCGCAGTCGTAGCAGCAGGCGCCACAGTCTGGCTCGGGCGGCCTGGTAGGTCTTCGGAAGGTTCCACTCGCATCTCCCGTTCGCGCGGCACGGAAGAGAGTCTAGCCTCCCAGGGCAGCGCAAGTCCCATTGTTCCCATTCTTTGCTCCTGGGATATAGACGCCGGAGAAGCCCAAAACGTCTGGCGTAAAGAGCGGCAACGGCCGGCGTGGAGCCTCCGCTCGGAACTGCCAACGGATTGATTAGACGGGTTTAGTCGGCACAAAACAGCGATGAGGGGCAGACCCAAAGACGGGTTCCGCGATTTTTCAGCTTGCAAGGCTGATTATCCGGCGATCGCGTCGGGCAGGGCTCCACGGGTTCGCTCGCGTCTGCCGAATTCCTGCACGGCGGATTCGAGGTCGGCCGCATTGAAATCGGGCCAGCGTTTCGGCAAAAAAACGAACTCGGCGAAGGCGCACTCCCACAGTAGAAAATCGGAAAGGCGCTGCTCGCCTCCCGTTCGGATGAGCAAGTCGACCTCCGTCGAGCCGCCGCGAAGAACTTCGGCGAGGACGTTCGAAAAGGATTCGGGCGAGAGTTCGGTTACTTTATAAAACCGGCATGCGGCGTGGTAGATCGCTTCGCGGGCGGAGTAATCGATCGCGAGGCGAAGATGAAGCCGTGTGCCCCTTGCCGTGGCAGCTTCGGAATCCGTTATGGCCTGGCGCAGGGTGGCGGGAATGCGGTCGCGGCGCCCGATGATGCTTAGGCGCACGCCTTCCTCGATACAGTGCGATGTTTCTATCAGCAGGTATTCGTGTAAAAGGCGAAGGATGGCATTCACCTCCGCTGCCGGGCGCTTCCAATTGGCGGAAGAGAGAGCAAAGAGAGTCAAGGTGTGGATTCCGAGGCGGGGCGCGGCTTCGATGATGCGGCGGGCGGATTCGGCGCCCGCGCGGTGGCCGGCGGAGCGAGGCAATCCGCGCGAAGTGGCCCAGCGCCCGTTTCCGTCGGAGATGATGGCGACGTGCAGGCCGGGGGCTAGCCGCAACTTGGTCTTTGTAGTCATGATGTGCTGCGTGGTCAGATGCTGCATGTTTTCTACTTCTTTCTCCGCCGCCGGAAAATCGTCACAAACTACTTTTCAGTGCAAAGCATTTGAGCAAAAAATTTTGGCGCCCTCAGCCCTCACGCGTCGCGCGAATCAGCGCTTCCATGTGGTTCAGGTAGCGCTCCAGCGCGCGCCTCCCCGCCGCCGCCAGACGATACTCCGTCTTCGGCAGCCGGCCATCAAAGGATTTCGAACAAACGATGTAATCCGCTTCCTCTAGTTTGCGGGCGTGAACACTCAGGTTGCCATCGGTGGTTTTAAGGAGGGCCTTGAGCTCGTTGAACGTCAGCGAGCGGTTTACGGCCAGTGCACTCACAATTCCAAGGCGAATGCGCTCGTGGATCAGCCGATCGAGATCTGGGGAGACGGCTTCGCGGGATCCGCGGACAGCAGCCAGCGATGCATCACGCTCGCGCATACGCTGCAGCCGTTCCTGATGAGCTGTCGATGACTTCGCCATAAGCTTGTCTTCAGCCGCCGTGATGCCGGGCAATCCAAATTCCGAAGCCGATCTGCAAGACTCCAAAGCCCGCGGCCATAAAGGCGTCTCCCCACGCAGCGGGCACAAAAAGCGCAGCCGCGCCAAGGCTCATCAGACAAAAACCCATGACCGGGACGATGCGCACGGAAAAAGCACCACCGGTGACGATCGCCGTTCCATAAAGAAGCAGCCAAACGCCCGGTAACGCGGCCAGAGCGCCTGCTGTGAAAAGTGCAAACGTCAACAAGCCGCCCACGATGATCGGCGGAGCAAAACTGAACAGAAATTTTCGGCCCGGTCCGGAGAAAAGTGTTGAATTCGCCCGGTGGGCTTTGGTGGCGGCCGCAGGTGCCGCGATTGCAACGGCAACAAAGGCTTCCACCAGCCAAACGGCGAGCCAGGCGCGGGGCGAAGACTGGCGCGCGGCCAGGAAAGAAGCGGCTAATGCGGTAATGCCCATGGCCACGCCGCCCCAGCCGGGCACGGCGGTAAACTCGGCCGCGCTCTCCATGGTTTCGCGAATGTACTTGAGATGATCGGCGGCGCGCGCGTCTATCGGGATGGGCTCGCGCTTGTTGGAGCGGAGGGGTCCAGCGGCTAGCATGTCACCAGGCTAGCTGAAAAACGGGGCTCTGTCAAGTACTTTATATCACAAAGTTAACCGCCGGATTGCGCCTCAAGCGGCCTCGGATAGCGGCCCCGGATCGAGTTCCAGCGAATCGTGAACACATCCAGAAACATGTGAATGCTATCGCGGAACATATTCACTTTCGTCGCCGGCGAGTGCCCCCACCGAACGGGAATTTCTATCGTACGGAGCCCGTGATGACGCGCCAGATAGAGCAATTCCGGATCGAACCCGAACCGCTCGATACGCTGCTGCTCGAAAAGGATTTGGCAGCGTTCGCGGCGGAAGGCCTTGAAGCCGCACTGCGTGTCCACAAACGGCAGGCGAAGGATTGCCCGCACGATGGCGTTGAAGATGATGCCGGCGAACTCCCGGAAAGGCGACTCATGCACGGTGATGAGCTTGCGGTCGAGAGCGCGTGAGCCGATGGCCACGTCGTAGGTCACCAGGGCGTCGAGAAGTTTTGGCGCTTCCTCGATCGGCGCGGAGAGATCGGCATCGGTGAAGAGCACGTTTCGGCCGCGGGCTTCCTGCATCCCATGACGAACGCTGAAGCCCTTCCCGCGATTCACACCGTTGGAAATGACGCGAAGATTTGGAAGCGTCTTTCGAAAGGACTCCGCAACCTCGGCGGTCCGGTCGTTCGAGCCGTCATCGACCACGAGAATTTCCGTTTCTGCTCCCAGGGTTGGAAGGAAAGCTCTGATGTGCTCGAGAGATGCGGGCAGGCGGAGCTCTTCGTTATACGACGGAATAATGATGGAAAGCTCGGGCGCCGGTGCGCTCATCGCGCGGGCGGCTCCTTCCATCCGTGATAGCCAATAAGGGGAACGAAACGGCAGGCTTCCATAGTGCGCGTCTCGAAGGAATTGCCGTGGCGCTCGATGTGGAGCAATTCTTGATTGTCAGCGTCTCCCACCGGCAAGATCAGCCGGCCACCCTCCGCGAGCTGCGCACGAAGCGGCTCCGGGACCGCGGGCGCTGCGGCGGCAACGAGTATTGCGTCAAACGGAGAAAGTTCCGGCAGCCCCAGAGTGCCGTCGCCGCAGTGAACATGCACATTTTCAAATCCGAGACGGTCCAGCCTGGCCGTGGCCGAGGAAGCCAGCTCGGAGCGGGACTCGACGGTAAAAACGATTTTCGCCAAGTGCGAGAGGATCGCAGCTTGGTAACCGCACCCCGTCCCGATTTCCAAAACGCGTTCGCTGCCTGTGAGGTGTAGGGCAGCGGTCATCGCGGCGACGATATAAGGCTGCGAAATGGTTTGGCCCTCACCGATGGGCAGCGGCGCGTCTTCGTACGCCCGCTGGCGAAACTCCCTGGGCACGAACTCTTCGCGCCGCACAGCAGCCATCGCTCCAAGCACTCCGGAATCATGGACGCCACGCCGGCGCAATTGCTTTTCGATCATTTCTGCGCACTGCACGGCAAACTCGTCCCCGCCGGAACCCTTCGATGGCAATTCGTTAGCCGCATGACCGCGAAACAGTTTCACCTTAGTCGTCCCATTCCCTCATCTCCAATAAATGTACATTTCAATTCATCAAGCATGCGATAGCGCAACCGCATGTTTTTCCCAAGCTCGCGTTTCGAGAATATCCGCGATTTGTGCAATCGTCAGGTCGCACTCTTCTTCGCGATTGTAAAAATGCGGCGAAAGTCTGACGCCAGCTTTGGGACGGTAATCCACGAGAACCTCTCGCGCGAGCAACTCGCGGCATACCTCGGCGGCGTGCGGGCAGTCTACGGAGACGGTGCCGGCGCGCTCCGCCGGACTCTCGGGCGTGTTGACGCGCCATCCATGCGCCTTCGCGGCCTCGAACAGACGCGCAGTCATGCGCATGGATTTTTGGCGAATCGCGCCAATCCCGGCTTCGTTAACTATGTCGAGCCCCGGCTGGCACGCATAGAGCGCGGGAATGTGCGGCGTGCCATTCAAATAGCGGAAAGAATCCTCGCGGGCGTCGATGGCGCCAGTCTCAAATGCAAAGGGGCGCTGGTGCGCAAGCCAGCCCGCGATCGCGGGCTGCAGTTTCAGGCGCAAATCTTCCCGCACGTAAAGATAACCGACGCCCGGCCCGCCGCAGAGCCACTTGAGCACACCACCACAAGCAAAATCCGCACCGAGACCACGCACATCGGTGGGAATCGTCCCGGCAGCCTGGAAGAGATCGAGGATGACGTGCGCCCCAACGCGATGCGCCTTCTCGATGATCGCTCGAGCATCCACTATGTAGGCGCTTCGGAATAGCACCTGTGAAATCGGCACGAGCAGCGTTGTTTCATCAATGGAGTCAAGAAATTTGCCAAGGTCGAATCGCACCGAATCCCCGCTCGGAACGAGGTCGATTCGTGCGCCGTTACGGCGCTGCTCATGGTAGAAATACTGAATCGACGGAAACTCCAGGTCCGTCAGCACTACCTTGTTCCGCGGCCCGCGAAAATCAAAACACGAGCTGATTACCGCCTGAATCAAGGTCACATTCTGATGCAGCGAAATTTCGCCCCGTCCCGCTCCAATCAACGAAGCGATCTTGTCGCCCACGTTGACGGCCATCTCCCACCAGCCTTCTTCCCATGCGCGCACCCCGCGACCGCCCCACGCATCGGCGTAAGAGCGCATTTCGTCGTACACGCCGCGAGGCATGGCCCCCAGCGAATTGCTGATCATATAAGTCGTGCGTTCAAGGATGGGGAATTCGCCGCGCCACTTCAGCAGTTCATCCATCTTGCAAAGCTCCATCGGAAAACTTCTGGGAACGGACTTTCCTCCACACAAGGTAGCATAGCGAAATGAACACAAGCCAGGGAACTCCCGCTTCGAGCGTGATGCGAAGTCCAGGGACCCACCACGTCGAAATGAGCACTGCAGTAAGCCCCGTGAGTCCGAACGCAGAACTCCAGGGCCCGCGCGGAGCAAGCCGCAACGGCGGTTTAGCCCATTTCGCGGTTCGGCGCCGAAACAAAAGATGCGTAACAAAAATCATTTGCCAGACAAAAATGCCGCCCAGGACCGCTGCCCCCAGCATGTAAACATACGCCTTCGCATGGAACCAATGATCTACAAGAAGGGCTCCGAACATTCCAATGCTGGAGACCAGCAATGCCGCCGCCGGTGTTCCGCGTCCGCTTAAGCGCCCCAGTCGAGCCGGCGCATACCCGCCGCGCGCCAACGAAAAAAGCATCCGCGACATCAGATACAAATTGCAATTGACGCTGGAAAGCGCCGCGGTAAGCACCACGAAATTCATTACTCCCGCAGCCGCGGGAATGCCCACAATTTCGAACACACGCACAAACGGGCTTTCGCCTAGCCCGACCTCGTTCCACGGCACGATTCCGACAACGATCGCCAGACCTCCCACATAAAAAAGCGCCATTCGCCCAAGCGTCCACCGCAATGCCTTGGGCAAGGCTATTGTCGGATCTTTCGCTTCGCCGGAAGTAACGGCCACGATCTCCACACCAAGAAAACTGAAGATCGCCATCGCGACGCCGAGCCCCACGCCTTGCCAGCCGTTCGGAAGAAACCCTCCATACCCGGTATAGTTTGCCGTCCCAATCCGAGGGAATCCGATTCCCAATAGCAAGGCAGCGCCGAGAACCAGAAACACGGTAATGGTAAGCACTTTGATCATCGCGAACCAATATTCAAATTCGCCAAAGCTCGCTACGCTGCGAGCATTGACGTAGACGAGCGCCGCCGAAAATCCTGCGATCCACATCCATGACGGCACGTTTGGGAACCAGTGTCGGCAATAAATCGACGCGGCCACGACCTCGCTGCCGGTCGCGATCACCTGTGCCAACCAGTAGGAATAGCGCATCGCAAATCCCGCCCAGGGATGCACGTACATCTCCGCGTACACGCCAAAGGATCCCGCGACGGGATGCGCCACGGTCATTTCGCCAAGCGCCCATATCAAACACAATGCAATGGCTCCGGCCGCCAAAAAACTGAAAATTACGCCCGGCCCCGCGAGCCGAACGGAAATGGCGCTGCCGAGGAACAGTCCCGTTCCTATCGCGCCGCCGATGGCGATCATGGAGAGCTGACGCGATGTTAGGTTGCGATGAAGACCAGCCTCTCGACCGAGGATTTCCGTGTGGTCGGCGGCGGCAGATTCCGTTGCACTCGAAGATCTTGTCTCCGCCATGGCGCGGCATGGTAGCAGAAAGCCCTATCTGCCGATATCAACGTCCCCTGAACGAACGGCCAGTTAAACGGGAGGCACGCCTGTACCCCGCACTTGGCGCGTCTTTCCGCATCCTTCTTTAAAATCCTAAGAGTGGCGGAAAGGCTGTGAAATCTCCGCTGCGGAGGAAATGAAGTCATGAAGGCCGTCTTAGCCCTAGTCATTATTTATGTGGGAACATTTTTTCTTGCGATCCAAGGCGCATCGCAAAATCCGGTCAGCGCCGCACGACAAAGCACGGCACCGGAGGATCAGGCAAACCCGGCGGAAGCGAAGCCCATCGATCCCGTCAAGGACGCGGACATTCGCTCACTGATGGAACTCATCGGCGCTCATGATCAGATCCAAGACGCCGTCAACAACTCCAGTGAGCAGTACCGGGAAAAGCTTCTCGCGACCGTCCCGAACAACGACAAGGGTCAGGCCTTTGTAACTTCATTTATCGAAAGCTATCAGAAGAAATTCGACGTCGGCCAGATGACCGAGCAGCTCGTCACCATTTACGACAAACACTACACGGACGATGAGATCAAGACCTTGCTACAGTTCTACGGCTCTCCTGTAGGGCAGAAGGTCGCCGCGGAAATGCCCAAGATCGCACGCGAAATCCAAGCTGCCAGCCGCGCCACCGGCGCCAAGGCCGCGAAAGAGGCCCTCCAGGCACTGAAAGCGCAGAATCCGGAAATCGGCCAATCGGCGCGCCTGAACAACACCCCCCGCCGCTGGCAACCGGGCGCACGCGCGCAACAAGGCCAATCGCAGCAAGCGGCGCAACAACCCGATCCTCCACAATTCTAAAGATGGGGCGGCTTCGGCACCTCTACTGAAAGTGTTTTTTGAACTTGACGTCGATTCCAAACGTGCCGTTCTGGTCTCGCAACGCCACAATCGACACATTCCGGTTCAAGTTATATTCCACCTGAATGACCTGCTCCTGTGTGGACCCCACATTCGAAACATAAGTGATCGTTAGGTCTCGCGTAACCTGCTGCTCGACTGTGACCCGCGCGGCAGCGTTCTGCGAGGAGCTCGCTGAGCCCACTTCGGCCAGCCCGGGATCGACCCGGAACCTGGTGATGCCGAACAACCGTTCGACCCGCCCGCCCAATTGGCTCGAAACTGCTTCAGAGAGAATCGCTGAAGCTCCCGAGCTGGCGGTTTGGGAAGTGGCCGTCCCGCCGCCTCGAATGCTCGCTTCCGAGCTCGTTTGTCCCAGTGCCAACAGCGTGATGATGTCGTTCGCCGGCAGCGGCGGGTCGGAGCGATAAGCCAGCGTCAGCTTGCTCGCCGGCCCATTAAAATTCAGAGTGATCTCGTACTGCTGAATCGTGGTCGTGGCTTCCACGTTCAGCACCGGATCCAGCCGGAACGGATTGGCGAAGTTCATGTCGCCGCGCGTCACCTTGTATCTGTCTCCGTGGAACGTCATCTCGCCCGCCAGAATGTGGATATGCCCAAGGAGTAT
>Ga0210395_10001413_pt1 | contig 18577 bp, 19 predicted proteins | sample IncBWH4OmetaG_FD_150861 | JGI IMG/M metagenome (GOLD analysis project Ga0210395, IMG submission 150861) | Forest soil microbial communities from Barre Woods Harvard Forest LTER site, Petersham, Massachusetts, United States - Inc-BW-H-4-O ...
CACGGCAGGAACATGGCCGGGGCGCGCGCGCTGCTGCGCGCGACCGGGGTAGCCAGTGAAGACCTCGGCAAGCCGATCATCGCGGTCGCCAACAGCTTCACCGAGTTTGTCCCCGGCCACGTGCACTTGCGGGAAGTCGCGATCGTCATCGCCGACGCGATCCGCGCCGCGGGCGCGATTCCCCGCGAGTTCAACACGATCGCGGTCGACGACGGCATCGCGATGGGGCACGGCGGCATGCTGTACTCGCTGCCCAGCCGGGAACTGATCGCCGACTCGGTCGAGTACATGGTCAACGCGCACTGCGCGGACGCGCTGATCTGCGTCTCCAACTGCGACAAGATCACGCCCGGCATGCTGATCGCCGCGATGCGGCTGAACATCCCCACGGTATTCGTGTCCGGCGGCCCGATGGAAGCGGGCAAGGTGGGCGCCGCTGACCTGGCCGGGGGTGTCAGGAAGCTCGACCTGATCGACTCGATGGTGGCGTCGGCTGACCCGTCGGTGTCCGACGCGGACCTGGCCGCGATCGAAGAAGCGGCCTGCCCCACCTGCGGATCCTGCTCGGGCATGTTCACCGCGAACTCGATGAACTGCCTGACCGAGGCGATCGGGCTCGCGCTGCCGGGCAACGGGACCACGCTCGCCACCCACGTCGCGCGGCGCGCACTGTTCGAGAGGGCCGGCTCGGTGATCGTGGCGAACACCAAGCGGTACTACGACGATGGGGACGAGTCCGTGCTGCCGCGCTCGGTCGCCAGCAGGGACGCGTTCGAGAACGCGATGGCGCTGGACGTGGCGATGGGCGGGTCGACCAACACGATCCTGCACCTGCTCGCGGCCGCCCACGAGGGCGGCGTCGACTTCGGGCTCAAGGAGATCGATGAGCTGTCCCGGCGGGTGCCGTGCCTGTGCAAGGTCGCGCCTAGCAGCTCGTACCACGTCGAGGACGTGCACCGGGCGGGCGGCATCCCCACCATTCTCGGCGAACTTGACCGGGCGGGACTGCTCAACCGCACCGTGCACACAGTGCACCGGCTGCCGCTCGCGGACTGGGACCTGCGCTCGGGGGCCACCTCGGACGAGGCAATCGAGCTGTACCACGCGGCCCCCGGCGGGGTGCGGACCACGAAGGCGTACTCGCAGGACTCCCGGTGGGCGTCGCTTGACGTCGACGCGGCGGCCGGGTGCATCAGGGACGTCGCGCACGCCTACAGCGCCGACGGCGGGCTCGCCGTGCTGTACGGAAACATGGCGCCGGATGGAGCGATCGTAAAGACGGCCGGCGTGCCGGAAGAACTGCTCACGTTCAGCGGGCCGGCCCGGGTCTTCGAATCGCAGGAGGACGCCGTCGATGGCATCCTGGGTAACCGCGTGGCCGCCGGGGATGTCGTGGTCATCAGGTACGAGGGCCCCCGTGGCGGGCCCGGCATGCAGGAAATGCTGTACCCGACCAGCTTCCTCAAGGGCAAGGGCCTCGGCCGGGCCTGCGCGCTGATCACCGACGGCCGGTTCTCCGGCGGTACCTCCGGGCTGTCGATCTGCCACGTCGCGCCCGAGGCGGCCGCTGCCGGGACGATCGCGCTCGTGCACGACGGCGACCGGATCGTGATCGACATCCCGCGCCGCGAACTGCGGCTGGACCTACCGGAAGCCGAACTCGCCGCGCGGCGTGCCGCCGTGCTCGCGACGCTCGGCTCGTACCGGCCGGCCAGCCGGCAGCGGCCGGTCAGCCCCGCGCTGCAGATCTACGCGGCGATGGCCACGTCGGCGTCGACGGGCGCGGCACGCGACGTCTCGGCCATCACCGGCACGTCCGGGCAGTGACCGCCGCCGGGTTCGTCCGGGCGGCACGCGCTTCTGACGCGGCTGGCCTCGCGCGCGTCCAGGTGGCGAGCTGGCGGGTCGCGCTCGCCGGACTGGTGCCTGACACCGTGCTCGCCGAGCTGACAAGCGCCGACGCGGAACGCCAGTGGGCCGGTCGCTGGCTGGAGGCGATCACCGGCCCGCCCACGAGCAGGCACCGGGTACACGTCGCCGTCGAGCCTGACATGGCTGGCTTTACCGGGTTCGCCTCGACCGGCCCCGCCACCGACCCCGACCTGTGGCCGGGAACCGACGGCGAGCTGTACGAGCTGCACGTGCTGCCGGAACAGGCGGGCCTCGGCCACGACGGCCGGCTGCTGCACGCGGTCGCCGACACGCTCGCGGAGGACGGCTTCCGTACCGCGTTCACCTGGGCGCTGGCGGCGGACGAGGCGCGCCTGGAGTTTCTTCAGTCCGCCGGATGGGCGCCCGACGGCAGCCACAGCAACCTGGACATGGGCGTGAAAGTGCCGGTTGTTCGCTTGCACACTCTGCTTTCCCCCGGGGGCTGACCCCTCGGTGACCCCCCGGTGCCCCCCCGCGAAACCAGGGGACACCTGCTCCTGGACGAGGCGGCACGCATCCGTTCTGGCTACGTGCTTTAAAATCTGCCGGTGGCAACAGCGCGTGAATGGCTGGCGGGAACCCGCCCTCGGACGTTGCCCGCGGCCGTCGTCCCTGTCCTGATCGGTTCGGGGGTCGCCGCGGGTTACGACAGGTTTTCACTGTGGCGGGCGGCGTTGGCACTGGTTGTCGCGCTCGCGCTGCAGGTTGGTGTGAACTTCGCCAACGACTACAGCGACGGCGTCCGCGGCTCGGACTCCGCCGAACGCAGGGTCGGGCCGGTGCGGCTGGTCGGGTCGGGTCTGGCGGAACCGGGGCGGGTGAAGCTCGCGGCGTTTGGCTGCTTCTTGGTGGCCTGCTGCGCTGGGCTGGTGCTGGCCGCAGTGACGTCGTGGTGGCTGGTGCTCGGTGGGGCGCTTGCGGTGCTCGGGGCGTGGTTCTACACCGGTGGACGCCGTCCCTACGGATACCGGGGACTCGGCGAGGTGGCGGTGTTCGTCTTCTTCGGCATCGCGGCGGTGGCGGGCACCGCGTATGTGCAGATGGACTCGCTGAGCTGGCTTGCCCTGGCGGCTTCGGTGCCCGCCGGGCTGCTCTCGTGCGCGCTGCTCATGGTCAACAACCTGCGTGACATCAGGTCCGACACCGAGTCGGGCAAGCGAACGCTCGCCGTCCGGATCGGGGATACCCGGTCGCGGCTGGTCTACCTGCTGTTCGTGCTCGTGCCGTTCGCGCTGGCCGCGCTGATCGCCTTCGAACGGCCGTTCGCGCTCCTCATGCTGCTGGCGCTGCCGCTGACGCTGGCCCCGGTCCGCGCCGTGCGCGGCGGCGCGTCGGGACCCGCGCTGATCGCGACGCTGGGGCAGACAGGGCGGCTGCAACTCGCGTTCGGCCTAGCGTTCACCGTGGGTCTCGCGATTCACGTGTGACGCGGTTGCTTCGAACACGAGGCCCTGGGGGCAAGTCGTCTGAACGGCCCGGCGTGCCGAACGTCGTCGGCATGCCGAACGTCCCGGACGGTAGTGACGGGCCCGACGGGAGTGACGGGAGTGACGGCCGCACCCGTCAGGGCGGCTCGTCCCGCCTGTCACAACATCCTCTGGTTTTGACTTCGCATACCTTACGACCATTTCGCCGGTGGATATATGCGTATATATCCGTTATGTTCTGGTCATACGGTGTGGTAAGTCAGGCGCAGCGTGCTCCCATCCGCCTGGTGCCGCCTGTGTCGCGACGCGGCATGCGGCGGTCCCGGGCGCGACGCTAACCGATTCAGGAACAGACTGTATGCGAGCGTACGGTTACATGAGTGACAGATGCGATTGCTGAGATGGATGGTGCGACGCTCACGAACGAACAGAAAACAATATAGATCGCGAACAATCTCATCCAGGGGTCACCATGGTGAGCGAGGTAAGTGCCGTGGCGGCGAACGGCGTCTGGCGCGGCGTGCCACGGTTAAAGGCCTGCCCTGATAGTCTCCCCTGGAACATCAGATAGCTATAAGCACACCAGATTCAACTCACCAGTTATGACCGATATAAATACTGCCAATATGGCCTGCACGTGCACGGTAACGATGTAACCTGCGGACGAATCCTAGTTGGTGAATCGAGGGCGTGTTGCCATAGTGATCCAACGGGTCCCACCACTTCGGAGGATTCGATAGGAGGGGTGCGTGGGTGACTGACCCGGGTGAAAGGGAACTTCGCGACACGCGGCGGGACGACCCCGCACGGTTCCTCCGGGAGTTGCGTGAGCTCCGGAGCCAGGCCGGGCTCGGGCACGCGGAACTTGCGGCACGCGCGCACTATCCCTGCGAAGCGATCAAGGCCGCCGAGGCCGGCCCTTCACTGCCGGATCTCCCTGTGCTCTCCGCCTACGTCCGGGGGTGCGGGGGCACCGTGGCCGAGTGGGAGGAGCGGTGGCGGGCGGTAACTGGCCGGCCCGCCAGCCCGCTGCTCACGGCCAGGGGTGCGGGATGGTCCGAGGCGGCGGACGCTGGCTCACGCATCGGCGCCGCGCCGTTCGGGGCCGACGAGCCCGGCTCTGACCGTGTTATGGCCGCGCTGAACAGGGTCGCCGACGGGATGGCAGCCGCCGCGCCAGCGCCGTCAGTACCGTCAGCATCGTCGGCGCCGTCTGTGTCCTCAGGCCAGGCGCCTGGGGTCTGGACCCCGGCCACACCCGCCGCCGCGAACATGGACGTCTGGACCCCGGCCAAGCCCGCCGCCGCGAACGCGGACGTGTGGACACCGGCCACGCCGGGAGGCGTGGACGCCGGGCTCACGTCGGCCACGGCCGGACCAAGCCCAGAGACGGCGACAAGCTCGAAGTCGGCCCTGCCGCTGGCCCGGATAGGTCAGACGGCCCAGTCGCGCCGTCCGCTCGCCTCCCGGACGGCGCTGGCCGTCTGCGCCGCTGTCACGCTAGTGCTGGTCGCTATCCTGGTCGCGCTCTTGTCCTGACCCGGGGCCGCTATCACCGGGAACCGGTGGGGCAGCGGCGCCGTTGCTCACGTTGAGCTGTCCGGGGACCGCGACGCCGGCGGCTGCCAGCGCCGCGGGCGCGGCTTCCGGGCCGACAGCACCGGCCGCCGCTTCGCCGTGGCCAACAGGGTGAGCGGCCCCGGCGGCCGGGCCGGCGGGCCGCGAACTCCCGGCCGCTGACTCCTCGTCCTGCTTGCCGCCAAACGCCGACGTCACCGCCTTCAGCGCGGTGGTCACCTCGCTCGGGATCACCCAGAACGTGTTTCCCGCCCCCTGCGCCAGTTGCGGAAGGGTCTGCAGGTACTGATAGGCGAGCAGCTTCGGGTCCGGGTCGTTTTGGTGAATCGACTGGAACACGTGCCCGATCGCCTGCGCCTCGCCTTCGGCGCGCAGGATCGAGGACTGCTTGTCGCCCTCGGCCCGCAAGATCTTGCTCTGCTTCTCGCCGTCGGCGGTCAGGATCGCCGCCTGCCGGAGCCCTTCGGCGGTCAGGATCGCGGCGCGCTTCTCGCGCTCGGCCCGCATCTGCTTCTCCATCGCGTCCTTGACGGACTTGGGCGGGTCGATCGCCTTGATCTCCACGCGGGTGACCCGGATGCCCCACTTGCCCGAGGCGTCGTCCAGGACCCCGCGCAGTAGGGTGTTGATCTTGTCGCGAGAGGTGAGCGTCTGTTCCAAGTCCATCGAACCGATCACGCTGCGCAGCATGGTCGCGGTGAGCTGTTCGATCGCCTGGATGTAGTCGACGATCTCGTAGTCCGCCGCCTTCGGGTCGGTCACCTGGAAGAACAGCACCGTGTCGATCAGCACGACCAGGTTGTCCTCGGTGATGACCGGCGCGCCCTTGAACGAGACGACCTGCTCCCGCAGGTCGATCTGGGATTTCACGCGATCGACAAACGGAATGATGAAGTTCATGCCGGGCTCGAGGGTCTTGCGGTACCGCCCGAAGCGCTCAACGTTGCGCGCGCGAGCCTGCGGGATGATGCGAATCGATCGCATCACCGTAATGAGAACAATGAGCGCGACAACCGCGGCAATGATGATCTCCGCGATGACCATGGCTACTCCCGGGGGTAAACGAGGGCGGTCGCACCCTCGATCTGCATGACGTCGACGGTCCGGCCCGCCGGGATGACCAGCGTCTCGTCGTATGAACGCGCCGACCACTCCTCGCCGCCGATGCGCACCCGCCCGCTTTGCCCGGTGACCTCCTCGAGCACACTGGCGGAACGCCCGACAAGGGCGGCCGGACCCGTCCTGAGCAGCGGCGGCTGCTTGACGTGACGCCGCGCGACGGGGAGCACAAACCCGAGGCCAGCCCCCGAGGCCACGACGAACGCGAGCAACTGGAATGGCAGCCCCAGGTGGGCCGCGCCTACCCCGGCCGCGACGCATGCGCCTACCGCGAGAATGCCAAGCGCGAAGGTGGTGGTCATCAACTCGGCTACGCCGAGTACGGCCGCCACTATCAGCCAGACGATCCATGCCATCATGGCCGCTCCGGAGGCGAACTTCCCATGCGGCGCAGCTGCGCCGCTATGTCCTAAGCGCGGGCAAAACGCTCGTGCCCTGCCCTCAAGCGTAGCCCGCTGACGCGAAGCCCGCATCTACCGAGCAAATCCGATACGGAGCCGGACAAAACCTCGTAGAAGCACAGCAATTGTCCGTCCGACCTGTCCAGGTGGCGAAGCGCGCCTACACTCATGGAGGGGCGAGAGCCGCGGGCTGGTTTCGGACGCCGACCAGTCAGGGACTCGACATGCGCGACGGTTGACGCGGCGCGCACGCCGAACAGGTCAGTGTCCAGGAGGTACCGGGTGAATCGTCGGGACAGCGGACACGGACGTCCCGGCCGGGCCGCACAGGGCCGGGCCGCGCAGGACTCCTACCCCGACGGCGCAGACTACCAGGACGACGCGTACCTGGACGTGGCGGCCTATGCCGTCGATCCCGGCTACGGCGGCTACACCGGCGGCCCGCCGCGTCCGGCCGACACGCCCTTCGGCCCACCACGCAATCGCCAGGAAAGTGGCATGCCGCCCCGTGCTGGGTTCCCGCCCCGGCCCTCCCGCGGCGGTCCCAGGGATCAGGGCAGCCACAGCCGCCCGTTCCCGCGGGTTGAGGACGCGCCACCGGGCGCAGGCCGACCGCGACCGCGGCCAGCCGGCGGCCGCGCCAGGCAGGCGGGCGCAAACCGTGTCCGCCCGAACATGCCAGACTCTGACTTCATCCCGAACGAACCGCCCGTTCCGCCGGGCGGCCGTCCTGCTCCCTCGCGTGGCCCGCGACCGGGGCGAGGCTCTTACCCGGGCGGGCCCGGCCCCGAGTACGGCCCGACTTCGACTCCGGCCGGCCACGGTCGGCCTTACGGTCCCGGCCGGGCGCCTGACGGCCCAGGCCAGCGCAACCAGGAGCAGTACTGGCCGGGCCGGGGCGGACCCGGCCAGGACGGACCCGGCCAGGACGGACCCGGCCCGCGCGGTCCCCGGCGCGGCCCAGGCCGGCCAGGGCCAGGGCCAGGCCGGCCTGGGCCGGGCCAGTACGACACTGGCCAGCCGCGTCCAGGTCAGCCTGGTCCAGCGCAGCCTGGTCCAAGGCAGCCCCGTCCGGGGCACTACGGGTCTGGGCCGTACGGGCCCCAGCCGTACGGGCCGGGAATGGCGCACTATGGGCCGGCCGCCGACCCGGGCGGACCGGACTTCGGTCAGCATGGTCCAGGGGCGGGATCGTACGGCCCGGAAATGGGTCCGTACGGCCAGGAAACTGGTTCGTACGGCCCGGGAGCGGGTCAGTATGGGCCTGGCGATGCTTCCCCGGGCGGCGGTCCCCAGGGGACGGGCCGCTACGGCCCCGGCGGTGATGGCGGACAGTACGGCCCTGGGACGGGCTACTACGGCCCGGGCGGGCCGGACGCCGCCCAGCATGGTCCCGGGATGGGCCAGTACGGGCCGGGCACGCAGCCGTACGGGCCGCGCGAGGGCGGGAGCCCGTATCCGGGCGATGGCTACCGGTACGGCCGAGGACCCCGTCAGCACGGCCCGAACGGCGGCCAGTGGGGACCGGGGGCGCCGGATCCCGGGCACGGCCACGCGGGCTGGGCCGGGCAGGGGCCGACGGGACCGACCGGACCGACCGGACCGGGGCGATCAGGGCGCGGCCGGCCTGAGCAGTACGGGCCTGGCTATTACGACGAAGGTCCGCATCGCCCTGGGCAATGGGGCCCCGGCGGACCTGGCCCTGGCTGGGCAGGCCAGGGACCCGGGCAAGAGCAGCCCAGGCCGGGAAGCGGCAGCGGCCGGCTAGGCGAGCCGCCGCGCGACGGCGGCGTGCGCCCCGACCTTCGCAACACTGGCGGATGGGTCAACGCCGGCGGTCCTCTCATCACGCAGCGGGACAGAGCGCTGCCTGATCCACCGCCGAACGCTAAGGGCGCGATCGCGGCGATCGAGGCGGACAACATTGGCGCGTTCGCCCGCGACCTGCGCGTGCTGCGGTCACAGGCAGACCTCGACTACCCCGACATGGCGGAGAAGTCGCACTACACGATGCGGACGCTGGCCTCAGCGGCGGGCGGGCTCAGGCTCCCCACCCTCCCGGTGCTCATCGCCTACGTGAAGGCCTGCGGCGGCGACGTCACCGACTGGGAAGAACGCTGGGGGAAGCTGATCAAGGCCGGCAAGAAGGGCCATGCGGCGTTGCCGGCCGCCGGGTCGGACACATCCCAGGGCGATCCCGGCGACCGGCCTGGCCCCCCCGACGCTCATGGCGCCGGCCCTGCTCCGCAGGGCCCTCCGAGGTCTGGCGAGGTCTACGTCATCACGTCAGCCAAGCCCCGCGACGACCACTGATCCAGTCCTTCTGGTGCGGCATGAAAGAATCGGCAGCGTGCTGCCGCCGGACAACCACGTACATACGCAGTGGTCATACGACACGTCACATGAGACGTCGATGGCGCGCAACTGTGAGCAGGCCCTGGCCATCGGGCTGCCCGCGATCGCGTTTACCGATCACCTGGAGTTCACGGAAGGCGGCGAGGGCGATACCATCAACGGCGTCGCCACCGACACACGCTGGTTCAGCCGGATCAAGCTGCTTGACGTCAGCGGGTACCTGGCCAACCTCGAGGAATGCAGGCAACGCTACCCGGGCCTGCGTATCCTGTCCGGCGTAGAAGTAGGTGAGTCACACCTGTTCGCGGCGAGCGCTGGCGCGATCGTGCGCAATCAGCCGTTCGACCGGGTGCTCGGATCCCTGCACGCGGTCCCCTATCGGGGCAAGCTCGTCGCGGCCGACGCACTGTTCGGCTCGATGCCCGACGACGAGGTGATGCGGTACTACTTCGCGGAACTGCTCCGGCTGATCGACGGCAGCGACCTGTTCGAGGTGCTCGCGCACCTCGACTTCCCGCGACGGTACTGGCCCAAGGGGCCGCACCTGTACCGGGAAGAGGGCTTCGAAGAGGAGTACCGGACGGTGCTGCGCGCGCTCGCGGCCAGCGGGCGAGTGCTGGAGATCAACACGAAGTCGCCGCTGGCTTCCGTCGACCTGGTGCGGTGGTGGCGGGACGAGGGGGGAACGGCAGTGTCGTTCGGGAGCGACGCGCACCTGCCATCCCGGGTGGGCGATCGCTTCAAGCTCGCGGTCGACGTGGTCGAGGCGGCGGGCTTTCGGGCCGGCCACGATCCCTACGATTTCTGGCGTCGCTGAACACAGCAGATCTAACATCAGTCCAGGCGTTTGGTGTCGTTGCCTAACTTTGGGACGGGGCGATGAAATCCTTGCGATCGATACTCGTCGTGTTTGCCCTTGCTGCCGCGACCTTCCTGCCGCTCAGCGGCGCGGTCGCCGGGACCGTGGTCGGGCCCGGCACAAACATCGGGAACGCGGGGGTGCTGACCGGCAGCAACTCCGGCGCGGGCAACCTGACCGGGCTGTCCGACGACTGGTGGGTGGTATACCTGCCGACGCCGGGTGTCGCGCCCGACGTGAACATCGACAACACCAGCACGGCTGGCGGGTGCGACCTCGAGGCACAGCTTTACACCACCGAGGGCACCAACCAGCGAGTGGCGCAGGCGTTCGTCATACCAGGCGACCTGAGCGGGCTCACTGACCTGCTAACTGGGCTGGCGTCGGACCGTTACTTCGTAGAGGTCACACAGTCGGAATGCGGCTCTGACACCACGACGCCGTACACGATCTCGCTCCCGACAGGAACCACGACCGGTGCGCCACCCGCGCCCCTGTCCGGCAATGTCGCCGGCAGTAGGTCGAGCGGCAGTGCTTGGCCGCCGCTGCAAGGGCACGCGTACTACACCGGCACGCTCGGAAGTGTGAGCTGGTACGCGCTGTATAAAAAGCCAGATTCGGCGTCCGCGACGATCCGCGTGCAGAATACGACGTTGCCGGGTAACGCCTCGACCTCATGCCCGGGCTTCACGGCCACGTTGTATAGCAGTTCGCTCACCCGGGTCTCCGCCATCGCCATGTTCGACGACGAGGCGACGACGTTCACCGTCCCCGGCCAGCGCGCCGGCGACCCGCAGGACCTGTACTACCTTCAGGTGTCGGCCAGCGGCTGTGACCTCCCCAACACGACTGTCTACACCGTGGAGACCGAGCCCGCGGGCGAGTGGCTGACGCCGAGCCAGGCGCTGCCGTTCGGGACCTGGCGGCTAGGAGGGGCCGGGCCGTTGCCGGGCGGGGTGACGTTCGGCGCCACGCTGGCTCCCGGTGCGGGCAAGTGGTCGTACTTCACCGCCAGCGGGGCGGCCACGGTGCAGGTGCAGAACCTGCTCGGCACCAGCTGCTCCGTGAGCGCGCAGGTCGATAACTCCGCCGGCGCCAAGGTCGCCGCGGCGACGCTGGCGGCCGGGCACGTCACAGGCCTGGCGGTCGGCAAGGCCGGCAGCTACTACGTCTCGCTGGGCACCGCCGCCGGATGCGCGCCCAAGGCCACGGCAACCGCGCTGATGAAGCTGTCGGGCGGCGTGCGCGCCCCGGTGCTGCACGTACTGAACCCGAGGCTGAAGACCGGCGTGGTACGGCGGGCCTACCGGTGCACGATCGGCATGAGCGGCGGGAAGAAGCCGTACACATTCGGCGCCCTGAGCGCGCTGCCGCCAGGGCTGCGGCTGGCCAGAACCACTGGCGTGGTAACCGGCACGCCCACGAAGGCAGGCACGTACACGTTCCCCGTGGTGGTCAACGACTCGGCCAAGCCGTCGCACGACTCGACCACCATGCCGATCACGATCGTCGTCACTTAAGCGGCTTGCGGTGCATGCGGTAGCGCAGGACGAGGAACGGGATGCCGAACACCGCGAAGGCGTGTTCCGCGCGTAGTTCACCGTCAGCGACGTACACCGCCAGCCGCTCCGCGAACCCGTGCACGGCAAGGACGGTGAGCTCGGCACTGTCCGGGGCGATGTAGGTCAGGTAGTGCCCCGACTGGGCGGTGCCGCCCCGGCTGTCCAGGATCAGCCCGCCGCCCGGGCGGGCGAACGGTTCGAGCGTGGCGGTGAAACTGGCCTGCGGCAGCGGGAAGCCGACGCTGACGTAGCCCCGGTCCTCGTGCCGGTACGTGGTGTAGACGCCGACGTAGATGGGCTCGTCGGTGTCCGCGTAGGAGCGGATCCAGCACCGCAGCACCGGCGGTCGGCCCGGCGCGCCGGGTGCCCCGGCCGCCCCGGGTGTCCCCGGCGCCCCCATGATCGTATCGATCCTGCCGCGCACACCGCGCTGCGCCGCGCGCTGGTTCATCGGCACGTTCGCCTGGCCGAGCGGCCGGGCGAGCAGCGTCTGGTACAGCAGGTAGCCCGGCCGCACCCACAGCCGCCATTCGGGCACGATGTCGAGGGTGAACCTGGTCGTGTGCTCGTAGAACTCACGCACTAGCGGGTCGACCCCGGTCGGGTCGAATCCAGGCCCGGCGAGCTCGTCGAGCGACGCGACGATGCCGATGTCGGCGACATCCGCCGTGTACTCGCCGCCGAGCACGGCGGCCAGGTCTCGCAAGTAGCCGGTGCCGACGTACCGGGACCTGCTCGCCAGCGGCACCACGAAGGGCGCGCTCGCGGCGGGGATCTGGGAGGCGAGCAGGCTCACCTGAGGATCGCGGAACAGCACCGCCGAGGCCGTGCGGTAGCCGGCCACCGCGGTGGCCGCCGCTGCCGCGGCTGTTCCCGCGCGGTCACCGGGCGAGGTACGTCCGAACGCCAGGCCGACGGCGGCGCCGGCGACCGGGCCGAGGGCGACCTTCTGCGGGCGCAACCCGAGCGCGCCCGCGACGGTCCCCGCCACCGTGGCCACCGGGACGGTCCTGGCGCCCAGTCGCCCGGCCACCCACCCAGCGGGCGCGGCCAGCGCGCCGCTCATCGCGATCCTGGCCCACAGCGCGGGGATCTCATCGGGGCGCTGCCGCGCTCGAGCGACCGCTTCGACGGTCCCGAGGACCACCGCGCCGGCCAGCCCGCCGAGCAGCGCGCGGCGCCCGCCACGGTGCCCGGTGAGGGTCAGGCCCGCCACCGCGCCGATGACGCCGGCGACCGCGATCTGCTGTGCGCGCTTGGACGGCTCAGAAACAGGCTCGGACACACGCCAGACGTTACCGTGCCAGGAACTTGACGATCGCGGCGAGCAGCGCCCTGGCGACTTCCTGCTGGAACGTGGTCGAGGTCTCCAGCCTGGCATCGGTCGCGTTCTTCATGTTCCCGACCTCGATCAAGATCTTCGGGACCTTCGTGAGGTTCAGCCCGGCCAGGTCGTCGCGGTGAATGAAGCCGTTGACACCGTAGTAGTTGCTGACCGGCATCGGCGTCCCGGCGAGCATCGCGGCCTTGATATCGGCGCCAAGGCGTTCCGAGGGGACGATCACCTTGCCGTTCGGCGATTTGTAGTAGGCCTCCGGCTCAATGATCGAAAAGCCCCGGCAGGTGGAGCAGGCGCCGTCCGCGTGAATGTCCACCGCCACGTTGGCGTGGGCTTCGTTGATGATGTACGAGCGAGTGGTCACGCACGGGCCGACGCCGTTGTTGGCTGTCCGCGTCATGACCACCTTGGCGCCGTCTCGCATGAGGTCGGTGCGCAGGTATTCGGCAACCTGGAAGTTGAACCGCGCCTCGGTGTAACCGCCATTGGTGTAGGTGCCCGTGGTGTCGCAGTCCTCCCAGTTCCGGCCGTTGAAGACTTGGCGGTCGATGATTTTGGGGTGGAGGTAATTGTGTCCGTTGTGCCCCGGGTCGATCCCGACGATCTTGCCCTTGAGCGGCAGTGACCCGCTCGCGACGGCCGCCACCGCGGTAGCCCGCGCCTTGGGTGTCGTCGGCGCGCTAGCGTGCCCGCCGCTCATACCGTCCACACCCGCCGCGGCCAGCGCGGCGATCGCGACAGCGGCCATGGGCACAACACCAAACCTCAGACCAAGATCGCGCGCTCGACCCTTCACGACGGTCAGCGTAGTACGCCGCGCACCCCTGGGCACGGCGGATGGTGGTTGTAGTCCTTCTTGTGTCGGCGATGATGTCCGTTTTCCGCTAGTGACACCCCGGATCGGATGGCAGAGTGGAACACGTGATGGACGACGAGCAGCGTTACGAGGCGGCGGCCAGCAAGGACGCGCGGTTCGACGGCGTGTTCTTCACCGCCGTGACGTCGACAGGCATCTACTGCCGTCCATCGTGCCCGGCCATCACGCCGAAAAGGCAGAACGTCCGGTTCTACTCGACGGCCGCGGCCGCGCAGGAGGCGGGCTTCCGCGCATGCAAGCGATGCCGGCCGGACGCCTCCCCCGGCTCGCCGGAATGGAACATCCGCACCGACGTCACCGCCAGGGCGATGCGGCTGATCGCCGACGGAATCGTGGACCGTGCCGGGGTCGGCGGCCTGGCGAGCGAGCTTGGCTACGAGCAGCGCCAGGTGCGCCGGCTGCTGAGCACCGAGCTTGGCGCGGGCCCGCTCGCGCTCGCGCGGGCGCAGCGGGCACAGACGGCCAGGATCTTGGTCGAGACGACGAAGCTGCCCATGGGCGACATCGCGTTCGCGGCCGGCTTCGCCAGCATCCGCCAGTTCAACGCGACGATGCTCGAGGTGTTCGATACCGCGCCGACCCGGCTGCGCGACCAAGCGGCGAAACGGAACACGCCCGCCCCGCCCGGCGTGATACGGCTGCGCCTGCCGTACCGGCCGCCGATCGACCTGGCCCGGATGTTCGGCTTCCTGGCCGCGCGTGCGGTACCCGGGGTGGAAGAGGTGACCGACCGCAGATACAGCAGAACAATCACTCTTCCGAACGGTCCCGGCATCCTCTCGCTACGTCCTGCTCCAGCCGGCGGTGCTGCTCCGGGGGGGACGACCCCCCCGATCCCCCCCGGAAAAGCCCTCGAGGGTGAAACCGGGTACGTCGAATGCGACCTCGAACTTGATGACCTTCGTGACGTCGGCGCCGCTGTGCAGCGCTGCAGGCGGCTGCTCGACCTGGACGCGGACCCCGTCGCGGTGTCCGGCTACCTGTCCGCGGACGACGTGCTCGGCCCGCTGGCGCGGGCCTGCCCGGGCAGGCGCTCGCCCGGGCACGTGGACGGCGACGAGCTCGCCCTGCGGGCCGTGCTCGGCCAGCAGGTCAGCGTCGCCGCCGCCCGGCGGCTGGGAGCGCGGCTGTCCGCCGAATACGGCAAGCCGCTGTCGGCGCCGAACGGCTCGCTCACGCACCTGTTCCCCGACGCCGCGACGATCGCCGCCGCGGACCCCGCGGCGCTGCCGATGCCGCGCGCCCGCGCGGCAGCGCTGACCGGGCTGGCCGCCGCCCTCGCCGCGGGAACGATCCGGCTGCATCCGGGCGCGGACCGCGACCAGGAGACCGCCCGGCTGGTCGCGCTGCCCGGCATCGGCCCGTGGACCGCCTCGTACATCAGGATGCGCGCGCTCTCGGACCCGGACGCGTTCCTGCCGACGGACGTGGGCGCGCTGAAGGCACTGCGCCGCCTGGGCGCGCCCGTGGGGGCAGCGGAACGCTGGCACCCGTGGCGCTCATACGCGCTGCACCACCTGTGGGCCACACTGGAACAACCGACATCGCGAGGGGTAACGCCATCATGATCACCCCGTTCCTGCCGCCCGACCCGGCCGCCCCAACCTTTTACGACGTCGTCAGCTCGCCGGTGGGCCGGGTGCTGCTGACCGGCGACGAGCGAGCGCTGACCGGTCTGTTCCTGCTGGACGCGGGCGAGCATTCCGCCGAGATCCGGCCAGAATGGACCCGCCGGGAGGGCGGCTTCGCCGCGGCCGCCGCACAGCTAGCCGCGTACTTCGCCGGGGAGCGCACCGAGTTCGACCTCCCGCTCGCGCCGTGCGGCTCGCGGTTCCAGCTCGCCGTGTGGGAGGAACTCGCCCGCATCCCATACGGCAAGACGGTCAGCTACGGGCAGGTCGCGGCCGCGATCGGCAAGTCCGCGGTCGCCTCCCGTGCTGTCGGGCTCGCCAACGGGCGCAACCCGATCTCGATCATCCTGCCCTGCCACCGGGTGATCGGCGCCGACGGCTCGCTCACCGGCTACGGCTGGGGACTGGACCGCAAGGAATGGCTGCTGCGCCACGAAGGCGCGCTGCGCGCCGCGGACGACACAGACGTCCAGCCCGCCCTCTGGTGAACCCTTCCTTTTAAAGGAAGCGGGGGAAGGTTGCCGTCCTCGTCGAGGTCGAACTCGCCGTCCTTGACACCGAGAACGAAGGCGTCCCATTCGGCCTCGGTGAAGTACAGCTTGCCGGCCTCTGGCTTGGCGGCGTCGAACATCACGTAGAGCTTGCCCTCGCCGGCCTTGTGCGGCGCGGCGGATGTGTCGGTGGTCACGACAACCTCGACGCGGCTCTCAACGGCGCCCTCGTCTTCACGCATGCTGGAAAGGCTACATGGGTGAGCACGCCGCGGGGGCGCCGGTTAGTCTCGTGGCGTGACCTTCACCGACGAGGCGACGTGGTACGCGTCGCTCGCGACGATGTACGGCACGGCCGCGGCCCTGATCACCTCGCCCGCCGATGAGGTTCTGCTGGTCAAGCCCAACTACCGGGCCCTGTGGTCGCTGCCCGGCGGCATCCTCGAGGACGGCGAACCGCCGGACGTGGGCTGCGCGAGGGAGGTGCGCGAGGAGCTCGGTATCTCGGTGCCCGTGGGGCCACTGCTCGCCGTCGACTGGATACCGCCCGAGGGATTGCGACCCCGGCCGCTGGTCGCCTTCGTCTTCGACGGCGGTGTGCTCACCGATCCGTCGGTCATCGTGTTGCAGGAATCGGAACTGGACGAGTTCCGATTCGTGCCGACGAGCGATGTCGCCGAGTACCTGCCGCCGCACATGACGGTGCGGGTGACGTCCGCCCACGCCGCCCTGACCCGTAGACCGGAAGGCGGCGCCGTGTACGTGCCAGCCGTGGCCGGAGCGGCGACGTGGGAATGAGCGGCGCTGACTCCGTACACCTGGTGATCGCCGTGGCGCTCACGTACCTGCTCGGGTTCGAGCGGGACCTGCGCGGCGCCGGGGCCGGGGACCGGGTATTCGCGCTGGTGGGCGCTGGAGCCGGCGTTGTCGGCATCATCGCCGCGCATGGCGCGCCCAACGTGCTCGCCGGCGCGATCACCGGGATCGGCTTCATCGGCGGAGGGCTGGTGCTGCATCAAGCGTTCGGCAGGCAGCAGGTGGTGAAGGGCATGACCACGGCGGCCGCCATCTTCGCCGCCACCGCCATCGGCGCGGCCGCGGGCCAGGGACGGCTGATGGTGGCAGTGGTCGCCACCGCGTTGGCGCTGTTCGTGCTCGAGATCCGGCACATCAAAGTGCTGAGCGTGCTGGACGGGCAGCGCTGGGCGAACCGCTTCAGGAACGACGAAGATACCCCGAACGCCGACAGTCCGTCGCAAGATCAGTAGGCCTGGGCGCCGCGGTAACCCGGGTACAGCTCATCTGACGGAACGATCCTGACGCCGAGCGGCACGAGCGAAATCGGGATCATCTTGAAGTCGGCGAGCCCGAGCGGGATGCCGATGATCGTCAGGCAGAGCGCGATGCCGCTGGTCAGGTGGCCGATCGCGAGCCACCAGCCGATGAGGACGACCCAGATGATGTTGCCGATGATCGACGCGACCCCCGCCTCGCGGCGCCACTCGATTGACCGGCCGAACGGCCAGATCACGTAAGCGGAGATCCGGAACGCGGCGATCCCGAAGGGGATCGTGATGATCAGGATGCAACAGACGATTCCGGCTAGGACGTAGAGAATCGCCATCCACCATCCGCAAAGGATCAGCCAGATCAGGTTGAGGATGAGCCGCATGATCGTCATGGTCACTTCCTACCCGTAGGTGACCCCGTCAAGCCGAATCGCCAGGTAGCGGCCAGTCAGCCGGTCGCGGCGGGCTTCGCGGCGGAGCGGACTTCAAGCGCCTCGAGCAGCCGAGCGGTCGCGGCGGCGACATCCGTCACGGCCGCCTCGAACGCGGCCGCGTTGTGGGCAGCAGGGGCGCGGAACCCGCTGATCTTCCGGACATACTGGAGGGCGGCGGCGCGTACGTCAGAGTCGGTCACCTGCTCGGCGTACGGCGGGCGCAGGGTCTTGATGCTTCGGCACATACCCCCGACCCTACGCCGCCGGAGACGACGGACGAGTCGGTGTAGCTGTGTGGCGTCGTTCAGGCCAGGCCGAGCAGGCGCTCGATGCCTACCGTCAGGCCCGGGGGGAGGGCCGCGATGCCGCGGATCGCCAGCAGGACGCCCGGCATGAAGGACGCGCGGTCCAGCGAGTCGTGCCTGATCGTCAGCGTCTCACCGTGGCCGCCGAAGAGAACCTCCTGGTGGGCGACCAGGCCCGCCACGCGAACCGAGTGCACGCGTACGTCGTCCACGGTCGCGCCGCGGGCCCCGGGGAGTTCCTGCTTGGTGGCGTCAGGCGGGGCACCGAGCCCCGCCTGCGTCCGCGCCTCCCCTATCAGCCCCGCGGTGCGCAGCGCCGTCCCTGACGGGGCGTCCATCTTGTTGGCGTGGTGCAGCTCGATGACCTCTGCCGACTCGAAGAACCGGGCGGCCTGGGCGGCGAACCGCATCATCAGCACCGCGCCAACGGAGAAGTTCGGCACTATCAGCACGCGGACGTCCCCGGCCTTGTCCGCCCACGAGCGCACTTCGGCTAGCCGTTCCTCACCGAAGCCCGAGGTACCGACGGCCACGTCGAGTCCGTGCTCCACGCACCAGCGCAGGTTGTCCATCACCACACCGACGTGCGTGAAGTCCACCACGACGTCGGCGTCGGTCAGCGGGTCGAGCGAATCACCCTCGTCGACCTGAGCGACGAGACGGGTATCCGGGGCCTCTTCAACGGTGGCGGAGACCGTGCGTCCCATCCGTCCCCGCGCCCCGAGAACTCCGACGTTGATCATCGCTCCTCCGGTACTCCTCCGGTTCAGGTCAGGGCACCCGAGAACGCGTCGGGGTCGTCGAACGGGCCGACGACGGCGAGCGTCTTCTGGCGGGTGAGGACTTCGGCGGCAATCGCCCGCACGTCGTCGTGGCTGACCGCCTCGATCGCGGCGAGCACCTCGTCGACCGGCTCGAGGCGAGGATAGACCAGCTCGGACTTGCCAAGCCGGGTCATCCGCGAGGATGGGTCCTCAA
>Ga0210395_10001414_pt1 | contig 18561 bp, 12 predicted proteins | sample IncBWH4OmetaG_FD_150861 | JGI IMG/M metagenome (GOLD analysis project Ga0210395, IMG submission 150861) | Forest soil microbial communities from Barre Woods Harvard Forest LTER site, Petersham, Massachusetts, United States - Inc-BW-H-4-O ...
GCTCCCGGACTCGCGGTGCAGCTCGAGCGCGTGTTCGCAGTGCCGCAGCGCCTCGGCGTACTGTCCGAGATGGGCGTAGAGCCAGCCGACCGCGTTCTCCGAGTAGGCGACCATCGCCGGGGTGGCGACCAAGCGGCGCAGCCGCAGCCCTTCTGTCGCGTGCTCGAGCGCTTCCGCGTAGCGGCCCTCCCGGTTCAGCAGCGCCGAAAGGCCATGCCTGGACTGCGCGATGTTGACCTCGTCGCCCAGCATCGCGAACAGGTCGAGCGCTTGCGCCAGGTGCGCGTGGCCTTCCTCGAAATCGCCGAGCCGTTCGCTGACGTGGCCAAGCTCATAGTGCACGTGGGCGAGCGCGACCGGATCGCGCAGCCGCAGCGCGCACGCGAGGGACGTCCGCTGCAGCGCCGCGACCGCGGGCAGCTGGCCGCTGCGCAGCAGGAGCGGGGTCCAGTACCAGGCCAGCATCCAGCAGGAGTCGTCATGTCCGGACTCGAAGGCCATCGCGTGGACCGCGCGCAGCACCCGGCTCTCGGCGGCGAACCACTCGAGTACCGCCTCGTAGGTCTTGAATTCCTCCGGGATGACGTGCGGTTTCTCTGGCGACGGCTGGACCTGGCTGCGCCCCGGGTACAACCGGGCGGAGCCGGCCCGCGCGGTCCGCACGTAGTGGTCGAGCAGCCTGCCCCGCGCCTTCTCCCGCTGGTCCGCGGTTTCGTCGGCCGTCGCGCGCTCCGCGGCATAGGCCCGCAGCAGCTCATGACAGCCGAACCGGCCGCACCTGTCCTCGACGAGCAGGGACGCCCCGGTCAGCTCCGCGAGCGCGACGCGCGCCGCCGCCGGCGTCGTCCCGGCCAGGCTGGCCGCGGCGGCGGCCGAGATGTCCGGTCCCGGGTGCAGCCCCAGCAGCCGGAACATCCGGGCCGCCTGGGGGCTGAGCCGGTGGTATGACCACGAGAAGACGGCCCGCAGGTCGGTCGTGACGTCATCGTTCTCAAGCGCGTCCAGCCGTCCGCGGGCGTCCCGCAACTCGGCGGCCAGGTCACCGAGCGCCACGCCCGGCCGGGTGACGGCCCGGGCGCAGGTCACGCTCAGCGCCAGCGGCAGCCGCGCGGACTGCTCGATCAGCTCGGTGGCGGCCGCGGGCTCGGCCGCGATCCGGTCCGCTCCCATGCGACGAGTGAAGAACTCCAACGCCTCCGCCGGTGACAGCAGGTCAAGCGGCAGCAGGCGCGCGCCCTCCGCGGCGACCAGGCCGGTCAGCTGGCTGCGGCTCGTGATCAGCACCATGCAGCCAGGACTGCCAGGCAGCAGCGGCCGCACTTGTTCTGTGGACCGGGCGTTGTCGAGCAGCAGCAGCATCCGCTTGCCGTCGAGCAGGCTGCGGAACAGCGCCGTCTGCTGCTCGAGGGTGGCCGGCACCCGTCTGGCCGGCACGCCGAGTGCCTCGAAGAAGCCGCGCAGCGCTGTTTCCGGGTCGGCGGGCGCCCCGGACGGGTCGAAACCGCGCAGGTTCACGTACAGCTGACCGTCGGGGAAGCGCGACGCCACCTGACGGGCGAACCGGATCGCCAGCGTCGTTTTGCCGACGCCAGCGGTGCCGACGACGATGGCCACCGCGGGTTCACCGTCGCCGACCCTGCCATCGGCGCATTCGCCCGCGTTCGGCGGGAGCATGCCGTGCAGGCAGACCAGCTCGGTGGCGCGGCCGGCGAACCCGGCGGCCTCAGGCGGCACCTGAGCGGGCGCGGGCGCTTCGTGCGGCGCTTCGCGCGGCGCGGGAGCGAGCGCCGCTGCCACGGGCGGCGGCGGCGGCGCCTCTGGTGGGCCGTCAAGCGCTGGGTCCGTGGCCAGGACCTGCTGGTGAATGTGCATCAGCTCGGCACTCGGATCGATGCCGAGCTCGTCGGCCAGCCGGTCCCTGACATCGCGAAACACTTGGAGCGCGTCGGCCTGCCTGCCGGAGCGGTACAAGCCGACCATCAACAGCCCGCGGGCACGTTCACGCAACGGGTACTCGGCCGCTAGCACCGTCAGCTCGGCCACCGCCTCCGCCGACCTGCCCTGGGCCAGGAGCAGGTCCGCGCGCTCCTCGGCCGCCGTGGTCCGCAGCCCGCCGAGTCGCTGCCGCTCTGCCTCCGCGAACGGGCCGGGCACTCCGGCGAACGCCGGCCCGCGCCACAACGCCAGCGCCTCGTCCACCGCGCGTGCCGCGCCGGCCAGGTCGCCCTTCGCGCGCAGCGCGCGGACCTGGCCGAGGTGCTGCTCGAAACAGTCGGCGTCGAGGCTCCCCGGGGCGAGCCTGAGCATGTAGCCGCCGCCGGCGGTCACGAGCATGGAGGCCGGGGCCCGCCGTGACCGGTTCGGGGCGCGCAGCGGCCGATCCGGTTCGAGGATGCGGCGCAGCCCGGCGACATAGGTGTAGATGCCACCCTCGGCGCTGGCAGGCGGTTGCTCGCCCCACACCGCGTCGACCAGTTCGCCGCGTGACACCACGCGGTTGGCGCGCATCGCGAGAACACCGAGCACGGCGAGCTGCCGTGGCTGCCCCGCCGTAACCTCGGTGTCGTCACGCCATGCCGTGACCGGCCCAAGAACGCCCACCCGCAGCGGCATCAACGCCCCGCCGCCCCCTTCTTGCCACGCCGCGCACCGTCCGCTACCCGTTGCTGTCAGACGGTACAGGTCAGCTATGCAGATTACCTCACTTAAAGAGGCTCATCTAGAAAATATCCAGATCACATAGAGATAGAGCGATTATCACTGAGTATGCGATCGCCGGTCAGGTGCACTTGATCTGTGCCGGGCCGGTCGATGCTGTCCGTCCGACGCTGATGCGCCCTTGCGGCGTGCCGGCTCGGACCGGTGCGGGACGTCTCCCCCCCACGCCCCGCCCGGCGAACGGCCGGCCCTCACGGCACCCCCCTCACTCCTGCCGTGAGGGCCGGCGTTCAGCATTTTCTGCTGCCGCGGCCTCCGCTGCTACGGCGGCGCGTCGGTCACACCAGCCACACCAGCCACCGTGCTCACTTCGCGCGTGTTCACAGGAAAGATCCAAACATAGTGCTGAACGTTTGATCGGCTAGCGGCGGTCAAACGTTCAGCAGTATCGGAAACTCTGCCTGGTGTGGCACTCTGGACCGCGCCTTGGGTCCCCCTAGCGATGCAGAGGGTGTGCAAGGTGAACGCGAGGGGTAGGTGGAGCTGACGGGGCTATGAGACGGCGGATGGGGGCTTGGCGTCAGGGGCCACGGCGCCACGGGCCACGGCGCCACGGGGGAAGGCGATGAAAGGGGGGCGGGGCGGCGATGGGTGAGGGGGGCACGGCCGGGCAGCAGTCAAGCAGGCGGGACAGGATCGCCGCGCAGCGGGCCTCGGCGCAGCGCGTCCAGCGGCGGAACCGGTTGCTTATCGCGGGCGGGGCGATCGTCGCGGTGGTGGCGATCGTGCTGGGGTTCGCGCTGAGCAGCGGGAACTCCCCCGCCACCAGTTCCGGAGGCGGCCCGACGACCACCCTGCCCAGCGGAGCCGCGCTCGCGCAGGTGGTGAGCACCACGACAACCGTGCCCGCCGCCACTGTGGACACGGTGGGCGCCGGGACGGCCACGACGAAGCCGATGCCGATCACCGGGGCGCCGCTGACTAGCGGCGGCAAGCCGGAGATGCTCTACATGGGCGCGGAGTACTGCCCGTACTGCGCCGCCGAGCGGTGGGCCATGGTCGTGGCGCTCAGCCGGTTCGGCACGTTCCACGGGCTGAACGCCACGCACTCCGCGGCCAAGGACGGATCCGGCGCCGCCGAGCCGTTCCCGAACACCGCCACCTTCACGTTCTACCGCTCGACCTACACGAGCACTTATGTAACGTTCACCCCGGTAGAGCTGAACACCAACATCCCCGACCCCAGCACCGGCTTTTACACGACGCTCCAAACGCCCACCGCGGCACAGCAGGCCCTGCTGTCCAAGTACGACGGCGCCTCCGGCGGCGCGATCCCGTTCATCGACTACGGGAACAAGCTCATGACCGTCGGCGCGACCTACGATCCGGGGGTGCTCGCGGGGCTGACGTGGAGCCAGATCGCCAACGACCTCCACAACCCGAATAGCCCTGTCGCCAAGGCCGCGCTCGGCGCCGCGAACTACACGACCGCCGCGATATGCTCGCTCACGGGCGACCAGCCCGCCACCGCGTGCACTTCGGTTGTGAAATCGTTGCAGGCCCAGTTCGGTTAGGTCGCGAAGTGGTCTAGGTCAGGTTCCATTCGGGCTACCCAGAGGTTTCTCTCAGCTCTGGACCAGACATAGCGATGACAATTCGCCCTACCATGTGAGGCATGGGCAAAGCGAGTAGGACCAAGCAGGACCCCGACCGCCGTGCGCGGATCGCGGCGCAGCGAGAGGCGGCGCGACGCGCCGAGCAGCGCAAGCGGATCTGGATCGCGGGCGGATCGATCCTGGCCGTGGTTGTCGTGGTTATAGCGTTCGTGTTGATCAAGACGAATAGCAGCAGCGGCAAGGCGACAGCTTCGAGCAACGGTCCTACCGGCGCTTCGCTCACCAGCGTGACCAACCAGGTCACCGGCGTGTCACAGAGCGTGCTTGACCAGGTCGGCGGAGGCAGCATCAGTTCCTCCGACTTCGTACCAGCTAGCGAGATCTCGCAGGCCAGCGCGTCTGGCGCGGGCTACTTCTCGTACGTGAACGGCACACCGCTCACGTCGGGCGGCAAGCCCGAGGTGCTCTTCATCGGCGCGGAGTACTGCCCGTTCTGCGGTGCCCAGCGCTGGGCGATGATCACGGCGCTGAGCCGCTTCGGTACCTTCACCGGGCTGAAGACCATCCACTCGTCGAGCACCGACTCGTATCCGAACACGCCCACCTGGTCGTTCTACGGCTCGACCTACACGAGCAAGTACATAACCTTCACGTCGGTCGAAGAGACGACGAACGAGCGCCAGGGGAACTCCTCCAGCACCTCGGTCCCGTACGTCACGCTGCAGACCCCGACGTCCGCCGAGGACGCCCTGCTGAGCAAGTACGACCCGGGCAACCCCAGCCAGGACGAGGGCGGCGCGATCCCGTTCATCGACATGGGCAACAAGTACATCCAGGTCGGGAACATGGGCCCGTACGGCCCGCAGGACCTGCAGGGCAAGACCTGGGCCCAGATCGCGACGGCGATGAACCAGCCGACCACGACGATCGCGAAGGACGCGGACGGCAACGCGAACTACATGACCGCCGGGATCTGCGCGCTCACGAACAACCTGCCGTCCACCGCCTGCACGCCCGCGATCAAGACGCTTGAAGCCAAAATCGCCACCACGTAGTCTGCTTACGAGCGATCACAGCACTGGAGACCGAACCCGATGGCAAGTTCGAAGGCGCGCTCCCGGAACAGGCCGACCGCAAGCAAGGGCAGGCCGGCCGCCAGTGCCCGGGCGGCGGCACCCGGCGTGCAGGCGACACCGACCGGCACCGGCCGCGCGAAGCCGGCTAACGGTTCGAAGACGGCCGGCACCGTTCCCACGGTAGCCGCGGCCAGCTCGGCCAAGAAGGTGGTCCCTGACGACCTGGCCGAGCCGGAAGTTCTCCGGTCGGCTGGCCCTCCGCGCTGGCTCCAGCTCACCACGCTGGCGCTCGCCCTCCTCGGACTGGCGATCTCCTCGTACGAGTGGTACGCGGTCTGGAACGGAGGGCACCTGGCCGGTTGTGCGACCGGTCCGCACAGCACGTTCGACTGCACCGCGGTGCTCAATAGCGAGCAGTCGAAGGTCTTCGGCATCTTCGACGTCGCCATCCTCGGCACCTTCTTCTACGTGTTCGTCGTCGCCATCATGACGCCCTGGGCGTGGCGAATGGCGCGCCTGAACGTCGGCCGGCTGCACCTTTCTGTTGGCTGGCTGCGGCTGGCGGCCATGGTCACCGGCATGGGCTTCGTGATGTACCTGATCTACGCGGAGCTCTACCAGATCGGACAGGTCTGCGAGTACTGCTCCGGCGTACACATCGTCACGTTCGTGCTGTTCTGCCTCACGCTGGTGTCTGCTGCCATCTGGGGACTCGGCAAACCCAAGACCGCCTCCTGACATCACCGCACCGGGGCGGCCGATGCCGGATGACCTGGATGACATTGTGCTCATCTTCGCTGGCCGCTATCCCGGCTTAGGTGATCTGCTGAGTACGGTGGATTCACCCAGCTCAGGAAGGAAGCTCGTACCGTGCCCGGCATGAACTCGGGGCTGAACCCGGCGAACACGATTCTGGTCTCGGCGTTCCGCTCCGCGCTGTTCCACCAGTGGGCCATCGTGGGCGTCATCTTCCTCGTGCTGCTGCTCGCCTGGGGGGCGACGCGAGGCTGGGTTGACGCGGGCGCGAAGGCACGCGCCGCACTGACTGCCTCCTGGCATGAGCCCCGCGCGCGCCGCCTGCTGCGTATCGGCTTTGGCGCGCTCTGGCTGTTCGACGGCATCCTGCAGGCGCAGCCGCAGATGGCCGGGGGGCTGCCGTCGCAGGTCATGGGACCGGCCGCCACGACCTCACCGACCTGGGTGCAGCACCTGGTGAACTGGGCCGGGACGATCTGGTCCTACCACCCGGTGCAGGCCGGCGCGGCGTCGGTCTGGATCCAGGTCGGCATCGGGATGTGGCTGATCTTCGGGGTGCGCGGCTGGCCATCGCGGCTCGCCGGGCTGGCCAGCGTGGCGTGGGGCCTGATCGTCTGGGTGTTCGCCGAGGCGTTCGGCGGGATCTTCGCGCCCGGCCTTACCGTGCTGTTCGGCGCCCCCGGCGCCGCGGGTATCTACGTCGTCGCCGGGGCGCTGATCGCGCTGCCAGAACGGGTATGGGAGACACGGCAGACCGGTCGGCTGATCCTGGCGGGCATGGGCGTCTTCTTCGCCGGGATGGCGCTCCTGCAGGCCTGGCCGGGGCGCGGCTTCTGGCAGGGCAGGATAGGCGGCCAGCCGGGGACGCTGACCAGCATGGTCCAGTCCATGGCCGGCACGCCGCAGCCGCACGCGCTCGAGGTGATCGTGTCGTCGTTCGCCGGCTTCACGCAGGCGCACGGCTTCGGGGTCAACTTGTTCGCGGTGCTCGCGCTCGCCGGACTCGGCGCCTTGTTCGGCGCGAGCGCGCTGCGCGGCGACGCGCGGCTGGCGCGGATCGCGGTGATCGCCGGAGCGGTGCTCTGCCTGGCCGACTGGGTGCTCATCGAGGACCTCGGTTTCCTCGGCGGCGTCGGCACCGACCCGAACAGCATGATCCCGCTGGTCCTGCTGTTCACCACCGGGTACCTCGCGCTCACACCCGCCCCACAGCCACAGGCGGTCGCCGAGCAGGCAACCGCCGCGCCCGCAGCCGCCGCGCCCGAAGCGGCGGCGCCAGAAGCGGCGGGGCCAGAAAAGGCGGCGCCAGAAACGCCCAGCCGGACTCCGATCCCGGCGCGCCTGGCGGCGGCGCGCGACTGGGTGGCGGCGCTGAGCGGCCGCTCGGTCGCCGCGCTCGGCGCGGTCGGCGTGATCGTGGTGGGAGCGGCGCCGATGGCGTTCGCGTCGGCCAACCCGAACGCCGACCCGATCGTCGCGGAAGCGCTGAACGGGGCGTCGGCGCCGATCGACCAGCCTGCTCCGGGGTTCACGCTGACCAGCCAGACGGGCCACCAGGTCTCCCTCACCAGCCTGCGCGGCAAGGTGGTGCTGATGACCTTCCTCGACCCGGTGTGCACCACGGACTGCCCGATCATCGGCCAGGAGTTCAAGGCGGCGGACACGCTGCTCGGCGCCAAGGCCAGCCAGACCGAACTCGTCGCGATCGTCGCCAACCCGACCTACCTGTCCACCGCGTTCACCACCGCGTTCACTCGCCAGGAGGGCTTCGGCGACGTGCCCAACTGGCTCTACCTCACCGGGTCGCTGAGCCAGCTTCAGCGGGTGTGGCAGAACTACGGGATCGAGGTCGAAGACCTGCCAGCGGGCGCCATGTCCGCGCACAACGACATCGCGTACGTCATCAGCGCCACCGGGCAGATCAAGCAGGAGCTTGACATGGACCCGGGCCCGGGCACGCAGACCACGCAGTCGTCGTTCTCTGTCTTGCTCGCCGACTCGGTCCGCCAGACGATCGCGGGCACCCAGTGAAAGGCCGCCTGGCGCTGGTCGCCGTGGCCATGGCGGGGGCCGGAACGCTCGCCGCGTGCGGCTCGGCGGCGCCCGCGACGTCCACGCAGCAAAGCCAGCAGCCCGTCACGTCCGCGCCGCTCGCCACGTCGCTGAGCACCGCGCAGGACAGCTGGGCGATCCTTCCGATGGCGTCCAGCCCCGCCTTCTGGCAGGTCTTCGTGCGGCCGGCGACGTCGCAGGCCTGGCGGCTCGTCACCCCGTCGGGGGTGGCGGACAACGGCGGCCTCGTCGCGGCCGGGACCGGGGGCACGCTGACGGTGGCGATCCGGCCCAGCCAGGACCTCACGTTCTCGCCGCTGGCGACGAGCGCCAACGGCGGCACCGTATGGAGCACCGGCCTGCTCGACGCCGGCATCGCATCGGCACCGAGCGCGCTGGCCGCCTCCGGCAGCCAGCTGCTCGCGCTGCTCCGCAACGGCGCGATAATGGCCAGCTCCAACGCGGGCGGCACGTGGCGGACGCTGGCCGCGGCCGGGGCGCTGGCCGACTCCGCCGCCGGCCGGAAGTGCGGGACGCTGGGAGTCAGCGACGTTTCGTTCGGAATAAGCCAGGGAGAAGTGCTCGCGGCGGGGACCTGCGGGGCGGCGAGCAGCGGAGTGTTCGCCTATTCGGCTGGCAGCTGGCGCCAGGTGAGCCTGCCGGTGTCCGGCCGGGTGGTGCGGATGCTGCCTGGCGTTGCCCTCGTGGCGAGCGGGTCGCAGCTATACGCGTCGTGGGACACCGCGTCGGGCTGGTCGGCCTCCGTGCCGCTGGCCGCCGGCAGTGTCGAGGCGTCGGGCAGCCTCGGGACGGACGGGGCATGGGTGCTGCTGCCGGGCCACCGCGCGGCGACCGTCGCCGGGCCGGGGCAGCCGTGGCGCTCGCTGCCGACCGTGCCGCAAGGGACCACAGTACTCGCGCCGGGACCGAGCGGTGCGGTGGACGCGCTGGCGGTCGGGGGGAGCCAGTTGGACAAGTTGACGGTGTGGCGACTCGCCGGGTCCGCGACGGCGTGGTCCAGCGTTCAGACGATCGACGTGCCCATCCAATTCGGCTCGTCGAGTTAGGTAGCGCCCATGCATTACATCCTGGACAACTGGTCGTTCGACCCGTTCCTGATCGTGGTCATCGCGGTCGTGATCTGGCACGAGATCGGGTTGCGGCGGCTCGCCGCCAGGTCACGGCCGGAGCGGACCAGGGAACGCCGGGTGCGGTCGCTGTGGTTCTACTCGGGCCTCGCGGTGCTGCTCATCGCGGTCGAGTCGCCGATTGACTACTGGTCCGATTCCTACTTCATGGTGCACATGGTGCAGCACCTGCTGCTGATGTTCGCCGCGCCGTCGCTGGTCGTCGCGGGCGCGCCGGGGCAGCCGCTGCTCGACGCGCTGCCCGGCCGCTCCGGCCGGTCCGTGACCCGCGGCGTGATGACCGGCGGCTGGTCCCGGCCGCTGCGCGCGGTCGGTGGGTTCTTCGTGCGGCCGTGGGTCGCGGTGATCAGCTTCAACCTCGTCATGATCTTGTGGCACGTCCCCGCTCTGTTCGACCTGGCCGAGAACAACTCGGCGGTGCACATCTGGCTGATGCACGGCAGTTTCTTCGCCGCGGGGGTGATCTTCTGGCTCCAGTTCATCCCCTCACCGCCGTTCCGCAGCCAGATGCCGCTGCTCGGCCGGGCCGCGGCGCTGCTGGCCACCAACGTCGTCATGATCATGATCGCGATGTCGCTGAGCATCTTCACGAACCATTCGATCTACAGCGCCTATGACCACGTGCCCGGGGTGACGCTGCCGCCGTTCGCCGACCAGCAGATCGGCGCCGCGATCTTGTGGGTGTGCGGCGACTTCTGGGCGCTGCCCACGATGATCGTCACGATTTACCGGCTGGTCAGCAACGAGGGCGGCATCGGCAGCGCGCTCGAGCGGTACCTGGGGCGCGGCTCGGGGACCACCGCCGTGCGGGGATGGGCCGCCGCTGGCTCTCGTAGCGGGTGGCGGAGTACCGCGGAGCCGAAGCCCGTTTCCCAGCCAGACAACCGTGTGCCCACCGACGTGAGAGCGGACACCGCGGATACCCCATAGGTGATTTATCCCGGCCCGACCGACGGGCACCACGGGCACCGTTCGGGATGATGATCTGGAATTTAGTCTATGGCGGGCTTGGCGTTCGCTGGCCGGGCGATGCCCTGGTGGCCGTTCGGCGACTGCCCGGGCACCGGCTGGTCCTCGGCGCGCGCCGCTGGGCCGCCATCGGCCGGGTCGCCGGTGCCACGCGCGGTGTCATCGGACTCGGGGGCCGGCTGGCCGTCGGCAGGCTCGTCCGCGTCGGAGCCGTCGCCGGAGCGTTCAGTACGGATGCCGGGCAAGTCGCGCAGCGGGATGTGCGAGATGCCGGTTTCCGTCCAGGTGCGCAGCTGAGACAGCGCCGGGGCGCGCCCCACCATGACCACGCCCGCGATCAGCGCGGCGATGCCGCCGGCCTGGATGGCCAGCAGGCCGGGCGTGAGCTGGATCCGGTCGCCGAACACCAGCACGCCGAGCAGGATGCCGACCAGCGGCTCCCCCGCGGAGATGGCGGGCAGCGAGAATTGCAGCGGCCCGGCGCTGAACGCGCTCTGCATCAGCCAGATGCCGATCGCGCCCGCGCCGACCAGCGCGTACGGCGCCCAGTCGGCGAACAGCGCGCTGATCCCGCTGGACTGCAGGATCTCAAGGGTCTGCCTGGTCAGCGCGTCCTGGATGCCGAACACCAATCCGGCGGCTACTCCGGTGAGCATCGCGCGCGTCCGGCTCGACCGGCTGCGGCCGATCTGCACCGCGGCGAACGCGATCACGGCGATCGCGGCGGCGGCCGGCCAGTGCGACACGGAGCCGAACGACTCGCCGACCGGCTTCACCGACCTCTGCACCGACAGCAGCGTCACCCCGGTGCACAGCACGGCCGCCCCGAGCACCTCCCAGACCTTGAGCGACGCCTTGGACAGCGGAACCGCGAGTATCAGCGCGAAGATCAGGTTCGTCGCCAGTAGCGGCTCGACGAACGAAAGCTCCAGGTGCCCGATCGACCACGCCGCGAGTACCTGGCCACCGATCATGCAGCCGATCCCGGTAAGCCACCGCGGCTTGCGGATCAGGGCGGCAAGCAGCCGCCAGCTCAGGAAAATCGAGTCGGGCTCGCGCTGCGCCGCGTACTGCTGCAGGACGAACCCGGTCCCGATGAGCAGCGCTGCGAGCAGGGTAACGCCGTAGTCGAGGCTGATGTCGATGTCGATGTCCACGGCGCCCTAGCCCGCCGCCAGGCGGGCGCTGCCATCAGCCAGACCTGAACACATGGTCGCTGCTGCCCCTGGTAATCGTCGGTCGGTTGCCTCGTACGCGGTCGCGCCATTGTCGCGGTCCCGGCGGTAACGTACGCCCTTGAGGTTATGGTAGCCGGGCCCGGGCCACCCGGCGGACAGGCGCGAGAGGGGCCGCCAGAGCTCGCCATGCTGCTACTACCCGTCGCGCCTATCATCAAGGGCTCGAAATGATAACGTTCCGGCGCGCGACGACTACGCTGGCGGCCTGTTTCGCGCGTTGATACACCGATGGGTCTGCCCAGGTCAGGCGGTACTATCATGAGGGAGTACCAGCCAGCGAGCTGATTGCATAGCGTAGGCATGGTTTACAAAGCGTAGGCCTGGCTACGGCTAGAGAGAGCCTAGGTGGGGGAGCCAATGGCAGGGTCTAGAACCGCGCGCGCCGGAACCAAACGAACAGCTGTCCGACGGCGCGCCGTCGGCACACGGGATCGGATCATCAATCATCTGGCGGCGGTCGCCGAGATCGCGGACACCACGGGAATGGCGAGCACCAGGCTCGCCGAGGCGGTCGCCTACCCCGGTTCCAGTGTCGCGTTCGCCCAGCTGCTATCGGGCATGGAACGCGACGGCCTGATCTCGCGGGAAGTACGAGGCAAGCGGACATATCGCATCACGCTGGCCGCCAAGGCGGCCGCGCGGCTCGCGGGCGCGGGCACCGATGCCGGGGTCCATCAGGACGCGGTCACGGCGGCCGCCATCGCGGCGACCACCGCCGACGCCGCGATGACCGTCACCGCCGGCGGACTTGACTACGACGAGCTCGCCCGCCGGCTGCTCATCCAGGTCATCCGGAGGCTCGCGGCGACCCCGAGCGAGCTCGAGCAGGCGGTCGCCGGGCTGGAGCGGGAACTCGCCACCGCGTGGACCAGGCAAGGCACGCTGTCCGCCGAGAACATGCGGCTGCGCGAACAGCTCCTGAAGACCCAGCACGACCTCGACCTGGCGCGGCACCGCAACCGCCGGATGGCCATCACCGACGAGCTCGACTCCGCCGAGGTGGTGGTGCTCCAGCGGCTGCTCACGCCCGACGGTGCCGAACAGCCGCCCGCGACCACCAGCGAGCGGGTATTAATGACCGGTGTAATCACCTCGGGCGACTGGCGCCTTAGCTGAGGCGCCGCAGGGCCTTGCGGTGATAGCGGGCCGTCTCGATGTAGTGCCTGACCGCGCGCTGCGTCCAGGCGGCGTCGACACCGCTGCGCTTGATCGTCGCGGGCACGCCTGCGACGAGCGAGCCCGGCGGCACTTCGAAGCCCTCCGGCACCAGCGCGGCCGCGGCGACGATCGAGCCCGCGCCCACGACCGCGCGGTTAAGCGTCACCGAGCCCGAGCCGATCAGGCAGCCATCCTCCACCACGCACCCCTCCAGGTGCGCGTTGTGCCCGACCACGCAGTCCGCGCCGATCACTGTCGGATGCCGAGCCGTGCAGTGCACGACCGTGCCGTCCTGCACCGACGTCCGCGCGCCCACGATGATCGTCCCGTGGTCGCCGCGCAGCACCGCACCGGGCCACACCGACGCCTCCGGCCCTATCTTCACACGCCCGATGACAACAGCATCGGGGGCCACGTAGGCGAGCTCATCGATGTCCGGCGCGTCGTCGTCGAGTGCATAAATCGGCACCTGCATAGGGTAGCGTCTCGCTCGTGACCGACAGCTCCCCCGGTGACCAGAAGATCGCTGAGCTCCTCGCGACGGCCGTATCCGCGATAGGCGGCTCGGAACGGCCAGGGCAGGCACGCATGGCGGAAGCTGTCTGGCAGGCGATGACCGACGGAGAGCACCTGGCGGTCCAGGCGGGAACGGGCACCGGCAAGTCGCTCGCCTACCTGGTGCCCGCGCTGCGCCTGGCCACCGACCGGCGCGGACCCGTCGTCGTGTCCACGGCCACCATCGCGCTCCAGCGCCAGCTTGTCGAGCGCGACCTGCCGCGGCTGGCCGACGCGCTGCGCGGCCCGCTGGGCCGCACCCCGGTGTTCGCGATACTCAAGGGGCGGGCCAACTACCTGTGCCTGAACAAGCTGCGCAACGAAGCGCCGGACGACCCACGGGACGCTCTGTTCCAGCCAGCCTCGTACGAACCGTCGAGCGCGCTCGGCGCGAACGTGAAGCGGCTGCACCAGTGGGCGGCGAGCACCACAAGCGGGGACCGTGACGAGCTCGTGCCGGGCGTGCCCGACCAGGCGTGGCGTCAGGTGTCGGTGTCGGCGCGGGAGTGCCTGGGCGCTCATCGCTGCCCGTTCGGGGTGGAGTGCTTCAGTGAGCGGGCGCGGAAGATAGCCGGGGACGCGGACGTCGTCGTCACCAACCACGCGCTGCTCGCGATCGACGCCCTCGGCGACGGCGGGATCCTGCCAGAACACCGCGTGGTGATCGTCGACGAGGCGCACGACCTGGTCGACCGCGTGACGTCGGTGGCGACAGGCGAACTGTCCGCGGCGACCGTGGAAGCGGCGGTGCGGCGCTGCGGGCGTCTCGCCGGGGAGACGGAGACGGCCAGGCTGTCCGAGGCGGGCATGGCGCTCGGGCCGCTGCTGCTGACCGCGCCCGCAGGCCGGATGGACCGGCTCGACCCCGCCCTGGGCGCGTCGCTGACCGCGCTGCGAGACGCGGCCGCCGCGTGCGCGGCGGCGCTGCGGCTCGCGGTGCGGGCGGACGAGGGCGACTCCGCCGTCGCGGGCGCCGCGCAGACGGCACAGGTCGCCCTCGAGGACATCGAGGCATGCGCCGACCGGATGGTCACCGCCTTCGAGCTGCCGGTCGAGGAGCGCGAGGAGGTTGTCTGGCTGGACCGGCCGGACGATCTCATGGACACGTCGCGTCCCACCAGCCTGTACGTAGCGCCGCTCGAGGTCGGTGAGGTGCTGGCGACATCCCTTTTTTCTGAACGAACCGTGGTGCTCACCTCGGCGACGCTGACCCTCGGCGGGTCGTTTGAGCCTCTCGCCAGGCAGTGGGGTCTCGACCCCGGTTCTGTTGGCAGCGAGTGGACCGGCCTCGACGTCGGCTCGCCGTTCGCGCACGGGCGCAGCGGCATCCTGTACGTGGCGAGGCACCTGCCCCCGCCAGGGCGGGACGGGCTCGACCCTTCGTACCTGACGGAGCTCCAGGAGCTGATCGAGGCGGCGGGCGGACGGACACTCGGGTTGTTCTCCTCGATGCGGGCGGCGCGCCAGGCCGCCGACCATCTGCGGCCCGTGCTGCGGGTCCCGCTGCTGTGCCAGGGGGACGACGCGACCGGGCAGCTCGTGCGCGAGTTCGCGGAAGACGAGCCAACCTGCCTGTTCGGCACCCTGTCGCTGTGGCAGGGCGTGGACGTGCCAGGGCCGTCGCTGCGGCTGGTGGCGATCGACCGCATTCCGTTCCCGCGCCCGGACGACCCGCTGTCGTCCGCGCGCACGCGGGCGGTAGAGGCCCGCGGCGGGAACGGGTTCATGGAAGTGTCCGCCGCGCACGCCGCGCTGCGCCTCGCTCAGGGCGCCGGGCGGCTGCTGCGGACGATGGACGACCGCGGGGTGGTCGCCGTGCTCGACCCGCGGCTGGTCACCAAGCGGTACGGGGACTTCCTGCGCGCGTCGCTGCCGCCGTTCTGGCAGACCAGTGACCCTGACGTGGTGCGCGGCGCGCTGCGCCGACTGGCCGCGGGCGCCTAAATGGGTTGCGCCGTTCGGGTGTGTCGTGGATACAGTCGCTGGCATGAAGGTCAGTTGCCGACGCATTCTTGTCGCGGCCGCGCGAGCTACTCACTCGCCGGTCGCTTCGGCCTGATCTAATCAACCTGCTGGCGACCGGGAACGGCTCGCCAGCGTATGTGTTTCTCGCGGTTGCGCTCGCCTGTTCTCGGCGTTGTCTGAAAGAGGCGTGGCTGTCATGAATACCGAAGAAACCATCTCCACCTTCACCGAATTCTTCACCGAGCGCGGGCATCGGGCGATCCCGAGCGGTTCGCTGCTACCTCCGCCGGGCGACCCGGTGCTCTTCACCTCGGCGGGCATGCACCCGCTGACCCCGTACCTGGCGGGCCAGCCGCATCCGCTGGGCCGGCGGCTAGCCGGGGTGCAACGGTGCCTGCGGACCACCGACCTTGAGGAGGTTGGCGACCCCTGGCACCTGACGGTGTTCCAGATGCTTGGCTCGTGGTCGCTTGGCGACTACGACGGGCCGCAGAGCCAGCGGTGGGGGCTTGAGCTGCTGTGCGACCGCTTCGGGCTCCGGCGGGAACTGCTGTACGCGACCGTGTTCGGCGGGGACGGGGACGTGGGACCGGACATCGTGGCGGAAGAGACCTGGCGCTCGCTTGGGATCCCGGTCGAGCGGCTCGGCCCGGAGGACAACTGGTGGTCGAACGGGCCGACCGGCCCGTGCGGACCCGACTCGGAGATCCACGTCTGGACCGGGGACGGGCCTCCCGCGGGGCGCCCCAGCACCGATGACCGCTGGCTGGAGCTGTGGAACCACGTCACGATGCGATATGAGCGGCATCCGGACGGCAGCCTGACTCCGCTGCGACAGCCGAGCGTCGATACCGGAATGGGACTTGAGCGGCTGCTTTTGGTGTCGCAGCACGTGGGGTCGGTGTACGAGACCGACTTGTTCGCGCCATGGATGTCCGTGCTGTCCTCGGGGCTGTCCTCGGGGCTGTCCTCGGGGCTGCCTTCGCGGATACTGGCCGATCATCTACGGTCAGCGATCGTGGTCATCGGCGATGGCGTGCGGCCGTCGAACACCGGCCGCGGATACGTGCTCAGGAGGCTTCTGCGCCGGGCGCTGACGGTGCTGTGGCACGACGGTAGCTCGCTGAGCCTCGCGGAGCTGCCGCCAGACCTGGTGCGGCACACAGCAAAGCCGTTCGGTCAAATCATTGCGCCCTCTCTCGTGAGCGAAATTCTGGCGGCGGAGGAACGCAAGTACCGCGAGCTGGTTACCCGGGGCCGGTCGCTGCTGCGACGGTTGTACCCGTCGGGCAGGCTGACCGAAAAGGACTACGAGTTTCTCCGGGACACGCACGGGCTGCCCAGGGAGGTGGTTACCGGACTGCTGGGCGAGCTTTGCTAGGGCCAGGGACCGGTAGGGTACATAACGTGTCAACGGTCTCACCGTCACCAGCGGGCCGGCTTCGCCGGGAGCCTCGCCAGGCACGGTCCCGGGCCCGGCTGGCGCAGATCCTCGCGGCCGCCGACGCGATCCTGGCGACCGAAGGTGTCGAGGCGCTCACGATCCGCCGGATCGCCGAACGCGCCGGGGTGTCGGTCGGCACCCTCTACCAGTTCTTCCCCGACAAGGGGTCGGTCGTCGACGCGGTGGCCCGCGCGTACATCGACGAGTTCGACGCGCTGGCGGACGCGCTGGTGAATTCGGCCGCGAGCGGGGACTGGTCGGATCCTGTCGGGCGGATCGTCGACTCGTTCGTGGCCCTCTACCGGTCACATCCCGGCTACGTGGCACTGTGGTCCGGGCGGCACCTGTCCCCCGAACTCGCGCGCGCCGACGAGGCCAATAACCAGGTGATCGCGGCCGGCGTGCAGCAGGTGCTTGCCGCGTACGCCGGGGTGACCGACGGGCCGCGGCTCGAACTGGCCGTGCGGGTCGCGGTGCGCACGGCCGACGCGCTGTTGCAGTACGCGTTCTCGCTGTCGCCCGACGGGGATGACGCGGTGCTCGCCGAGCTGAAAAACCTGCTGCGGATATACCTGGCCAGCCTGCGGTAGTTGTTTCTCAGTCAGGCGGCCGGACCGCCGTTGAGCCGGGCGTAGATCGCGCGGTTCTTGCGGTAGCAGTCGCGAAACGCCGCGTAGCCTTTCTCGTAGGCGTGCTGGTTTGCGTCGTCAGGCGCGAACCGCTCGCAGATCTGGACAAGGTCCGGGATCTCGGCCCAGGTCACCGCACCGATCGCGATGCTCGCGAGCAATGCCGCGCCGCGCGCGTTGGCCGCTGACGGCTGCGCGACCTGGCAGATGGGCCGGCGCAGGATGTCGGCCAATGTCTGGCACCACAGCCGCGAGGTCGCCCCGCCGCCGATGAACCTGATCGGGCCGAGCCCCTCGGGTCCCGTCTTGCCGGTGAAGTGCTCGACGGCGTCGAGCATCCAGCGGGTGTTGTACGCGATGCCCTCGAAGACCGCGCGGGCCAGGTCTTCGCGACGAGTCTGCAGGGACAGGTTGAGCCACCCGCCGCGCAGGGTCACGTCGTCCACGGGGGTGCGCTCGCCGTTCAGCCACGGCGTGAAGATCACGCCCCCGCTGCCCGGCGGGGCCTTGGCGGCCAGCGCGTTCAACTCGGCCAGCGCCTGCGCCGAGCGGGCCGGGCCATGCTGATCGAGCACGTTGTCGATCAGCCAGTCGACCGCCTTGCCCGCCACGTTCTGGATGGTGGCGACCCAGTACCGGCCGGGCACCACGGACGGCATGGACGCGATGTTGCGGAACACGTCCGTCTTCTTGTTCGGCACATGGCAGGTCAGCCACGCGCTCGTGCCGATGTAGAGATGCGGGACGTGGTCGCCCGTGGCGCCCGCGCCGAGTGCCGCCGCGGTCGTGTCGCCGGTGCCGGTTATCACCTGGGTGGTCGTGTTCAGGCCCAGGTCCTGGGCGGCCTGGCTGGTCAGGTTGCCGGCGACGGTCGCCGGGCTGACGATCTCCGGCAGCTTGGCCAGGTCGAGCTGGGCGGTGGCGGCCAGCGAGGCGTCCCAGCGGACGCGCCGCGGGTCGCGGTTGTCGGTGCACCAGCGCAGCACGGACGTGTCCGCGGCGGTCACCGCGCGGCCGCTGGCCCGCATCGTCAGGTACTCGGGGATGTCGAGCAGGTACCGCGCCTGCTGGTACGCCTGCGGCCGCTGGCGGGCCAGCCACAGCGTCTGGCCGACCGGGTCCTGGCCGGTGCGGGTGGGCGCGCCTCCGGTCTTGGCGACCCAGGCGCGCAGCTTGCGCGGGCTGTACCCGCTCCCGGGGAGGGCGGGCCAGCCGCCGGTCACCGCCTGCGCGTACCGCGCGCCGCGAGCGTCCATCCAGATCAGCGCCGGGTGCGTGGGGCTTCCGTGCTCGTCGA
>Ga0210395_10001415_pt1 | contig 18556 bp, 17 predicted proteins | sample IncBWH4OmetaG_FD_150861 | JGI IMG/M metagenome (GOLD analysis project Ga0210395, IMG submission 150861) | Forest soil microbial communities from Barre Woods Harvard Forest LTER site, Petersham, Massachusetts, United States - Inc-BW-H-4-O ...
CGGCCTCCCGGCCTCCACGCCCGCCGAGACGCGACCCACATCATTTCCTACTCTCTCGCCTTGTCACCTCGCATCTGCATCGCATAGAATTTCGAATTCGCTTGGTTTGTCGGAAGCACCAAGGAGAATCATGTCTCACCGCATCGCGGCTAAAATCACGGGCGTCGCTGGCTATGTTCCCCCCAAGGTGCTCACGAACGCCGACCTGGAAAAAATGGTCGCCACCAACGACGAATGGATTCGCACCCGGACCGGCATCCGCGAGCGCCACATCGCCGAGAGCGGAACGGCCAGCTCGCATCTTGCCACCGAAGCTGCCAAAGCGCTCCTTGCCCAAACCAACACCGACCCCGCTGACATTGAGATGATCATTCTCGCCAGTGTCACGCCGGACATGATGTTTCCGGCAACCGCTTGTCTAGTGCAGGACCGCATCGGCGCAAAAAAAGCCTGGGGCTTCGATCTTTCCGCGGCGTGCTCGGGTTTTGCCTACGCCCTCACGGTTGGCGCGCAATTCGTTGGTTCTGGCGCACACAAGAAAGTTATGGTCATCGGCAGCGACAAGATGAGTTCCATCCTGGACTACACCGATCGGGCCACCTGCATTCTCTTTGGTGATGGCGCCGGCGCGGTTCTCCTCGAATCCGCCGCCGGCGACGAGGGCATCATCGATTTCGAACATGATGTCGACGGCTCGGGCGGCCAATTCCTGTACATGCCGGGCGGCGGATCGCTTCATCCCGCAACAACTGAGACCGTCGAGCGAAAGATGCACTACGTCCATCAGGAAGGCTCGCAAGTCTTCAAGTACGCCGCCCGCCGCATGGCGGAAATGTCCACGAAACTTCTCGAACGCAATGGGTTCACCAAGGATGATCTCGCTTTGCTTGTCCCCCACCAGGCCAACCTGCGCATCATTCGCGCCGCGCAAGAGCGCCTGGGCGTCGATGACTCCAAAGTCCTCGTCAATATCGACCGTTATGCGAACACCACGGCGGGTACGATTCCTTTGGGATTGTGCGACGCCGTCGCAGAAGGCCGCCTTCAGAAAGGCGACTTGGTGCTCATCGTCACCGTTGGCGCGGGCTACACCACCGGCGGCGTCCTCCTTCGCTGGGCCTATTAGCCAGTCCCGCTTCTTGTGCGAAAGGAAAGCGCCATGAGCACAAAGAAAAAATGCAACGTCCCGGCCGGCAAACAGGCGCTGTACGACAAACTCCTTCGGACCAATCCAAAAATTGAACGTAAGGGCGCGGCTAACCCTTACACCTCGCTTAACGGCCATATGTTTACTTATTTGAACTCGTCAGGGATTTTGGCCCTAAGGCTTCCCGAAAAAGAGAGAGAAGAGTTTCTCGAGAAGTATAAGACGACCTTGTTTGAAGCCTACGGCGCGGTCATGAAGGAGTATGTGACTGTTCCCGATTCGCTGTTGAAGAAAACAAAGGAACTGCGCAAGTACCTCGAACTGAGCTATGCCTATATCCAGACCTTAAGACCCAAACCCACGAAGAAGAAGCCTTGACCGGCAAATTTAGCACCGAACCAGAGGTTCCCCCCGTGGATCTCCTAGGCTCCAGAAGACCAACAGCCGGCCTTAGCGCGGGCTGCCCGCCTTGCGAATATAGATCTGCCCCTGGAAATTTGTGAATTGATACTCGGGCCCGCCGCCATTGATCGTTCCGTGCACGGTCTTGTCGATCTTCACGAGGTACTTGCCGCCTTTCCCGCGTCCATCTTCCACCACCTGCCTCGGCGCGGAAGCCTGCAGTTGCACATCGAAATCGCTGAATACATCTCCGCGGTCCGAGCGAATGCTCACGTTGGCCTTCACGTCCGCCGGAAAGGTCACATCAATATCTCCGTTCAACGAACTGAACGCCATGGGCTTCTGCGAATTTACTTTTGCAAAGGTGACGTGCACGTGCCCGTTCAACGCATGGGCTACCGCGCTCCCGGACACGTTATTCAGCGTCACCGCTCCGTTTATGTCATCCACATCCAATTCGCCGTCGACGCCCGTCACCACGATGTCTCCGTCATTCACCGCCCGCAGTTTCACCGAGGTATGCACGGGGACCGAAATCGTTAAGTCAATCGTGCGCGCGTAAGACTCCGTGCTGATGCGCACTTCATTGTTCTCTTCCTCGACCGTCAATCCCGTCGTCGAAATATTCAACCGCTTCGGCCCGCTGGAGGGCTTTTCACCTTCCTCATTCCGTCCTCGCGCTTCCACAATCACTTCCTTGCCTTCGTAAGCCTTCACCGTGATGCTGCCGTTCACGGAACTGGCTTTCACGAATGCCGGCCGCGTCGGATCGCTCAGATTCACCGACACGCGGTCGCTCCCCGACTGCGCTTGAGACTCCGCCCGCGCGCAAGGCGCACAGAACGCCGCGCCGAACAATGCCGCCACCGCCAAAACCTGCCCGATCCGATGTATTTGGTTATTCATGATTTTCAAGAATGCGAATGTCTCCATTTAGATTTTCAATCTGAATCTCTGGACCGCCCGAATTCACCCGCGCTTCCGCGAAGCGGTTCGCCCGGTAGACCATTTTCCCGCCACGCCGTTCTTCCTGAATCGCGTGCACCGGCGAGGTCGTCACCGGAAAATCGCTGTAGACGTCTCCGTTGAACGTCTTGAACCGGAAATCTGCCGACAAATCATGCGCGAAACGCAGCTCGATGTTTCCGTTTACCGTCTTGAACTCGGAATTCTCACGCGGGTTCTGCCGGAACGACACGATTACCGGTCCGTTCACCGTTCGCGCCGTGCCCGACCCCGCCAGGTTATCCATCTCGATGTCCCCGTTCACATTCCTCACCACAAAACTTCCATTGACGTTGCTCACCTTCACGCGCCCCTCATTCACCGTCTTCACCTTGATATCAATCTCGCGCGGCACGTGTACTTTGAAATCCATATTGACCCGATACCCTTCGTCGTCCGGCGAATGACGGCAGTCGTCGCACTGGCATCGAAACGGCCCATTCACATACAGCTTCAGCGCGCCCTCTTCCTGCGTCACGTCCAGTGTCACTTCCTTCTTCGCCCGCTCCAGTTTCTCTTTCGATTCCGCCCGGTTGGTCCTCGCTACGGTCATCTCCACCTTGTCCGTTGTGTCCGCCACTACTTCTATCGATCCCCACACATTGTCAATTTCCAGCGACTTCTGTCCCGCAGCGGGCAAGGTGAAAGACTTCTGTATTTTCTCCTCATCCCGCGAAGCCAAGTAGCGGTCGTCGTCATCTCGCCCCTTTGCTGAAACCGTTCGAGGTTCGAACACCGAATACAGTAACCTCAAGGTACTGTTCCGCGGACGCGAGCCAGTACCGGCCATCTTGCTCGCCGGCAGAACCGGCAAGAGAAGCGCCACCGCCAAATACACCGTCAGTACCGCAAAGAAAGTTTTTCTGCGCACGCTCTCCTCCTCAGTTCAATTTGCTCAAAGCCCAGTCCGCACGCTGCCGCACCGTGGGATTCAAATTCGGCGTCTGCACAAAATTGCGCAACCGCTGTGCCGCGTCCGGATCGCGCCATTCCACCATCAAGTCGATCAACGCCACTTGCACCAAAGGCGACTGCTGCTCCTGCAGCGCATCCACAACTCCCTTGTGAACCTGCGGCTGCGCTCCGTGCCTGCTCAGAGCATCCAGCGCCGCCAGCCGCACATCCACACTGCCGTCATAACGCAGGGTATGCACCAGCGCGGACATTACTTGCGGATCAAGCTGGTCTTCGCGCCTGCTGTAGCTCACCGCCTGCAGCCGCTCACTAGCCGACTGCTGCTGCAACATCGAGAGCACCACCAACTGCTTCATATTCGTCAACTCGGTGTGCATAGCCGCTATCTCGCCCTGGCCAGTGTTCGAAGGCGTTGTCCTGTTCCCAAGATAAGTGCCCGCAAAAATCCCGATCACCAGCAGCGCCGCGCTCCAAACCACCGCCCCCACCGGCGAACGCAACCAGTTCCACACCGACCTGCGCTTCTCCTGCTCGAATTCTGCCGACGGCCTATCGTTGCGCCCTGTCTGGTACGCACCGAGCATGGCTAGAAACCGCTCGCGCGACGCCGCGCTAGGCTGCTCCACCGGCAGCAGCGACAGCTTCTTCCAAATCGCCACGTCCTCGCGGCAATCGGCGCACTCTTCGATATGCAGTTCCACCAAGTGGTCCTCGGTGGCCTTCAGGCTCCCCTCGAAATAATCCGGCAGGAGTTCTCGAATCTCTTCACATTTCATTTCCGAACCTCCGGGGAGGAATCGTTTTCACCACTGCCGGCCCGGTCTCCCGTGGCGCAAGCCCGCGCTCCAACTGTTTAAAATTCTGCCGCAGCTCCTGAATCGCCCGATGAATGCGCGTCTTAACCGTCCCAAGCTCGCACCCCAACAAACGCGCAATCTCCTCGTAACGCAGCTCCTGAAACCGGCTCAAAACCAAAATCTCCCGTTTCTCCTCTGGCATCTGCATCAAAGCCCGGTGCAACAGTTCGGTCTGTTCCAGTTGCTGCGCCGAATCCTTCGGCATCACCGGCGCCACCATCTCCGGTTCAAAGGTAATGTGCCGCGGCGTCTTCCGGTAATGATCCACGCGTGCATTCCTCGCAATCTGGTAAATCCAAGCCCGAAACGGCGTCCCCGGCTGATAACTCTGCCGGTACTTCAAAATTCGCAAAAAAACTTCCTGCACCAAATCCTCGCTAAGCGTCCGGTCCCCCGTCAGCTTCGAATAAAAGTTGTAAAGCGGCGCGTGATACCTGTCGAACAACACCCCTAGCGTCTCGCCCGTCCCATTGCGCACTTCGAGCATCAAATCCTCGTCCGGAGCCAACTTCATCGCCTGGTCATTTTCCGTTTCGGCCCGTTCCTGCTCTTTCATAGGTGATTACCGCCAAACGCCAAGAAGGTTACACCCGCATGCCCCCAGCAGTGCCTGAGAACTGCCTGTGCGCTTTTGGCAGTGCTAGCAACAAGTGGGACCCAGCCGGGCTGTGGCCATGCCTTCGGCAAACGAAGCTCCCTGTTAAGAATTCCAGGCCAGTGGAACGAGGCGATTTAGATGGTTGGAACAAGGAGAATCGAACTCGATCTGCCGGTGGAAGCCCAAAACGTGAATCTTTAAGAGGAGGGAACGACAGAAACTATTCGGGGAGTCTTATTCGCGGCTTCAGCAAGGCCGCCAAGCCGCCACAAGCGCCAAATTCACCTGCAACCGTCGGTCAATCTGTACCGCTGCATACCTCGCGCAAATCAAGCGCTCGCGTTCGCACCACTCCGCGACCGAAGGCAACCGCACACCAGAAAGCGCGCCAAGCCCTTCCACAATCCGGTAATAAACCCGAACCAAAGTCAACCCGTCGCCGCTAGGACCCAGCTCCGGCGTCAACGCGTGCAAACCAGCCAACTTCTCGAAATCCCGGCCCTTCATCCGCCCGGCGTCAAGATTAGCCGCGGCCAAGACCCGGTCAGAAACCGGTTGCGCTGCCACTCCCGCCAGAATCGCCCGCCAGTAGTACAGGGCGAACTGCGAAAGCGCAACGATGGAGATCGCAAGTAGTATGGCTGCGAACATCCTCGGGTTGCCTCTACCCACATTCTGCCCCAGCGACTGTCCCGCTCCAATAGCCCGCTAGTACCACGTCCGTAGGACTTCCTACGCGCCGAGATGCCGGGGCTGATGGTGAACCTCCTCTTCGGCCCATCCACTTACACATTTTAAGGGTTTTACACCTGCTCGCGCCGGGATCGCTGGAATCGAAGCAAACCGGTGACCGAAAACTTCCCGCCATCTGGTCGTTCGTTGTGCCCGCTGGCTCGCGACTCAGCCCCTTCTTGCGCCTGTCTCGCTTCACTTTTTTCGAAACGAAAGAAATAATAAGCTCTCTGTTTTCATATTCTTACGCACTCTCGAAAAAAAGAAAGTCCGTCCTGCTCGGGGGACTCCAGGAGCTCCGCGTTAACTATCCCGAGTGTTCCGCCGCGCGTCATCGCCCCTCGCTGCGGGTGCCCCAAGCACTTCCCCCTTTAGGCCCGCGGAGGCTACTGCTCGACGGTGCTGGTATGGTCATGAACGATCTTCCATCCGACAGGAAACCGCTGCCACACCAGCGAGAACACGCCGCCAATATCTCCCTTGTCTCGCTGCAGATGCCAGCGTCCCAGCACGAGCGCCGCGTCTGGCCCCAGGAACCGGAACTCCAGCTCGCTGAAATCGAGCTGTCCCATGGCCGCCCGGTCCGGATAGTTCTTCTTGTACCGCGCCATGACTCCATCCCATCCGCGCGAGACTCCGTTGCTCCCGGAAAACGTTAGCTCCGGCGAATGCCAGTAGCCCTCCAGGAACGCGTTCACATCGCCGCGATTCCAAGCCGCTTGCTGCCGATTCAACACCCCCGTAATTGCGCCTTGATCCGCCTCGCGTCCCTCAGCCGCCTTCGTCTGGCTCCCCGTTCGCGCCCCCGGTGCAAGCAACAGGACGAGCGCCAGACCTCGAACCACCAAGCGATAACTCTTCGTCATCGTCGTTCTCCCTCCCAGAGAAGCACGGAGCATAGGTCGCTCGCCGAAACTCCGCAAGCCCGTCATGGCACTGCGGGAGCAGCACACGAAGCGGGGCAGAAAAAACAAGTTTCCGAATATGATGGAAGCGAGGACGCTTCCCTTGGAGCAGAATCGCGGAGTGAAAGAAGGATTTTCTTGGCGGAGGATTAGGCAGCTGATCTTGGAGTTACTGCGCCAAGGAGTGACGCCGGAGAAAATGGCGCTAAGCCTTGCGCTTGGTGTGGCGCTGGGAGTCTTTCCCGTGCTGGGCACCACGACCGCGCTTTGCGCTCTGGTGGCTTTCCTCTGGCGGCTGAATTTGCCGGCAATTCAGATGGTGAATTATTTTGTGTATCCCGTGCAGATTGCTCTGCTCATTCCGTTTTTCCGGGCGGGAGAAAAACTGTTTGGCGCACCACGCCTGCCGCTGTCCGTCACCCAGGTTTTGGCGATGGCCCATGCCAATTTCTGGGGCGCTACGCGATTTTTATGGACCACCATCTGGCACGCGGCACTGGTGTGGTGCTTGATTGCGCCAGCGTTTATAGCGCTGCTTTATGTGACTTTGACGCCGATTTTGCGGCGCGTGGCAAGGAATCAGAGTTGCGTCGAATGAACAAAACCTGGCTATAGGATGTCGAGAACTTCTTCGTAGCGTTTGAACGGAGGAATGAGATAGGCGCCAGCCAGCTCTTGGCGAGACCAGGCTAGCATTTGCCGGGCCACGTCGAACCCACGATCGCGGGCGGCGGCGCCAGCAGACTCGAGAGACACAAGAACCTGCTGCGGAATGACGATACCGGGAACTTCGTTGTTTAGACGAAGCGCTTGCTTGTAACTGTTGAGCGGCCAGATGCCGACGAGCACGGGGATAGAAGGTTTGCCACCCATTTTTTTTACGAAGGCGTGCCAGTGTTCGGGATCGAAAATGGGCTGGGTCATCGCGAAGTGCGCGCCCGCTTCGATTTTGGCTTGGAAGCGTTCGATTTCGCCGTCGAGATCGTCGGCCACGGGATTGACCGCAACTCCGATGGTGAAATTGGTGGCGCCGCCGAGAGTTTTGCCGGCCCAGTCCGTGCCCTGATTGAGGCGGCTGAGAACTTTGACGAGGCCGACGGAATCAACTTCGTAGACGCCGCTGGTTTCCGGATAGTCGCCAACGGCAGGCGGGTCACCGGTGATGGCCAGGACATTGCGAACGCCGCCGACGGTCCACGCGCCGAGCAGCACGGCTTGCAAGCCGATAATGTTGAAGTCGCGCGTGGTGAGATGCGGGACGGTTTCGACACCGCGCGCTTCGAGCGCTCCGGCGGTGATGAGCGCGTCCATACCGACGCGAGCCATCGCGCCGCTGTTGATGTCGATGGCGTCGACTTTTTTTGAGGCCATGATTCTGTCGACTTGCTCGAAAATACGATCAAGCGACAGACCTTTTGGCGGATCGATTTCAACGCAGACGGTGAATTCCTTGGCTTGGAGTTTTTTCCAGAATTTGCTTTCCGGTTCACGCTGCAAAACGGGTGCAGGTTTTACGACGACTTCGACGGAGTGATGCGCGGCGGAGGACTTTGACGGCCGCAATGACTTGACAGCATCGGCCATGGCGCGAATGTGCGCGGGGGTGGTACCGCAGCAGCCGCCAAGAATGCGGACGCCGAGTGCGGCGGCTTCGCGGGCGAAAAGGGCGAAATATTCTGGTGAAGATTTTGGATAGACGATGCGATCCCCTTCGCGCTTGGGCAAACCAGCGTTGGGCATACCGCTGACGCGGAGGTCGTCGACGGCGGTGAGCTCCCGCAGGATGTTCAGTAAAGGTTGCGGGCCGAGCGTGCAGTTCGCGCCGATGACTTGCACGTTTTTTTCCTGGAGTTGAGCGACGGCACCGGTGGGGCGCAGGTCGCCGTGGGTGGTGCCCTCTTCGGTGTAAGTGAGTTGCGCGACGATTGGCAGGCCGGAGAAAGAACGGATGGCATCGACGGCGAGAAGAATTTCCTCGATGTAAGAAAAAGTTTCGAGAATATAAAAATCGACGCCCCGCTCTTCGAGAGCCAGGGCCTGCTCGTGGAAGACGTCCTGAATTTCATCGGGAGAAGGATGCCGGGATTGCACACCGAGGCCGAGCGGACCGATCGAGCCGGCGATGAGGACTTCACGGGAAGCGGATTCGCGTGCTTCGCGCGCGAGCTTTACGCCGCGTGAATTGAGGCGCTGAACTGCGTCGGCGAGGCCGAGCGGGGCGAGCTTGAAGCGGTTCGCGCCAAAGGTGTTGGTCTCGATGATTTGCGCGCCGGCTTCGATGTAAGCCTGATGGATGCGGAAGACGGCTTCGGGCTCAGTGGCGTTGAGCTCATCAAAGCACCGCTGCGTGCCGACAGCTTCGTGCAGCATCGAGCCCATCGCGCCGTCCGCGATGAGGATCGAATCTTTGAGCCGTTCGTTGAAGTCGAGGATTTTCATTCGTCTTTCGGGTGGCCACTAAAATGAACAGAAAACGATCTTCCCTGGAGCTGCGAGTGCCAGGGCGTAGGCAGGTACATCTCATGCGTCTGACCCGCGAATACGGCCACACCTAGATACCCTCTAAGAGTTCCCGGCACATCTGCTCCTTAGCGTTTTTGTTCCATCAGGCTGGCGACGGTGCTCATTAGATCGTATTTGGTTAGGATTTCGAATTTGGCGCCGTCCATTTCTACAAAGACAGCGGGATTTTCGTGGCTGAGAATGTGGGTGACGCGCTCGACAGGCGAAGTGCCGGGGATGCGCGGGAGCGGCTTGCTCATGACTTCGCGGACGACCAGTTTGCGCAGGTCTTTGCCCTGGAGCGCCATGGTGAGAATCTGATCTTCGTAGATCGTGCCGATGGGAATATTTTCTTCGAAGACGGGAATTTGCGAGATGTCCTGCTCCTGCATGGTTTTTAGAGCGTGGAAGACCGTTTGATAGGGGCGGGCGATGACTAGCTCGCGGACTTTGCCGGCTTTGTGTTTGGCGTGGACGACTTCGGCGGCGGTGATTCGAACGGCAGCTTCGACGTAGCCGCGCTCGCGCATCCATTCGTCGTTGTAGACTTTGCTGAGATAGCGCATGCCGGTGTCGGGCAGGAAGGCGACAATGAAAGTTTCCGGGCCAAGATCTTTCGCGATGCGGAGAGCTGCGGAAATGCAGCCGCCGCCGGAGCCGCCGGTGAAAAGGCCTTCTAGTTTGACCAGACGGCGGGCGAAGACGAAACACTCCTCATCGTGGACCTGGATGACGTCGTCCAGGATTTTGAGATTCATGGTGGTCGGGAAAAAGTCTTCGCCGATGCCTTCGACTACATAGGTCTTTGACTTGATGGTTTCGCCACTTTTGAAGAAATCGTAGTACAGCGAGCCGAAAGGATCGACCCCGATAATTTTGACGGCGGGATTTTTTTCCTTGAGATATTTTCCGACACCGCTGACGGTGCCGCCGGTGCCCATGCCGCACACGAAATGCGTGATCTTGCCCTGGCTGTCTTCCCAGATTTCGGGGCCCGTTGAAAGGTAATGAGCTTCCGGATTCATGGCATTGTCGTATTGATTGGGATAGAAGGAATTGGGAATTTCGCGCGCGAGTTTTTTGGCGACGGAATAGTAGCTGCGAGGATCATCGGGTTCGACGGCGGTGGGGCAGACGATGACTTCGGCGCCGAGGGCTTTGAGGAGATCGACTTTCTCCTTGGACTGCTTGTCGGTGATGGTGAATACCATCTTGTAGCCGCGGACCGCGGCGACCAGAGCCAGACCCATGCCGGTATTGCCGCTCGTGCCTTCAATGATGGTGCCGCCGGGTTTGAGGAGGCCGCGCTTTTCGGCGTCGTCAATCATGGTGAGGCCGATGCGGTCTTTCACCGAGCCGCCAGGATTGGTGTAGTCGGCTTTGACGTAGATCTGTGGCTTGAGGCCCTGGTTGATGCGATTGAGCCGCACCAGCGGTGTGCGGCCGATGGCTTCCAGAATGTTGTTACAGAGCATGAAGTTTACCGGGGCGCCGCCTTGCGGGAACATCGCGCTGGGGCTGTGCCATAATCCTTTCAGTTTAGCATGCAGCCTCGCAGTGACACAGCGAGGCGAGGCGAAGGAGACTCATTTGGCACGGGAGAATATTTCGAGCGGCACACCGTGGGAGCCCATTGTGGGGTATTCGAGGGCCGTGCGGATCGGAAATGTCCTGGCGGTTTCAGGGACTACGGCTACCGGGCCGGACGGCAAGATTGTGGGAGTGGGCGACGCGTACGCACAGACCATCCAGACGATTCAGAACATTGAGGCGGCATTGCTGAAGGCGGGAGCGGCGTTGAAGGATGTGGTGCGCACTCGGATTTTTGTTACCAACATTGCGGAGTGGGAAAAGATTGGTCGGGCGCACGGGGAGTTCTTTGGGGCGATCCGGCCGGCCACCAGCATGGTAGAAGTGAGCAAGCTGATTTCGCCGGAGATGTTGGTGGAGATTGAGGCGGATGCGGTCTTGAGTGACGAGAGCGTAGCCAGCAGCGGGCAGTGAAAGGTCGATGGCAAGCAGCGGACCCTTGGTCATCGGAAGGAATGGTCGTGAGTTCAGCGCTTTACGACGGGTTTATTGCGGATTATTACGACGAGTCGCCGATGGTGCGGGGGCGCGTGGGGGATGTTGCGTTTTACCGCCATGCCGCCGACGAATTTGGTGATCCGGTGCTTGAATTGGGTTGCGGTACCGGGCGGATTGCTCTGGCGCTGGCGGAGGCAGGACGCCGGGTTACGGGCCTGGATATTTCCAAGCGGATGCTGGAGCGCTCGAACCAGAAGCGGGCCAGGTTGCCGACGGAGGAGCGTGAGCGGGTGCATCTAGTCGAGGGCGACATGGTGCGGTTCGATCTCGCTGAAAAATTTCGTTTGATCATTATTCCGTTCCGGCCGATGCAGCATCTTTTGGAAGTGGAAGACCAAATGTCGTGCCTCGAATCCGTGCGGAAACACCTTTGGGCTGACGGCAGACGAACCGGAGAGCGGAGAGGGCGGCTGATTCTAGATGTTTTTCAGACCGACGCGGAGCGGATGCATGACCCGGCTTATAAGCAGGAAGGGTTGGTGGCGGAATACTCCATGCCGGACGGGCGGCGGGTGAGGATTATGGAGCGGGTAACGGCGTTTCATCGGGCGGAGCAGCGGAATGACGTGGAGATGATTTTTTATGTCACGGATGCGCAAGGGAAAGAGGCCAGGTTGGTATTTGCGTGGACGCTTAGATATTTTTTCCGGTTTGAGGTGGAACATCTGTTGGCGCGGTGCGGTTTTCGGGTTAGCGCGGTTTATGGGGATTTTGACCGGTCCCCGTTGCGGGATGGGTCTCCAGAAATGATATTTGTGGCAGAGGCGGATTGAGCGGAGAGATTTGGCAGACCAGCGGAATTCCAGAGCCATGAGGATCGGGATCGCCTCCTGCCAAGTCGCAGCGCAGCGTGCGGCGCCGAAGAGGATGCCATCATTCACCAGTGGGCGCGGATGCGGTAGCGGAGGACGGAGGTGCCATTTTTGTCGATGGGCACCTCGAATTGGGCGGCCCAGGCACTCGTTTTTGTGTACTTGTAGCTTGAGCTTAGCATTTCCCAGTCGCCGCCGATGGGTTCGTTGACCTGGACGACGATTGGCGAATCCTTGTGGTTGCGCAGGGTGATTTCGAATTCCATTTCCCAGACATTGGACGAGATGCTTTTGAAGTCGGTCTGTTTGCGTTCCGAGACGACATCGAAGGCGTTGCCGATGTGCACGGAGATGTTTTCGTCCTTGGGGGTGTGGTCTATGCGATCTTCGCCGACGAAGAGAATGCCGCCTTTGGAGTCCTTCTGGTAGACGCGGACGTTGCCAGCGGGAATGGGGATGCCCAGGCCGGCTTTTTCGTCATTTTTGAATTTGTAAAAGACCATGACGGAGTCCTTGATGGGTGAGCCGGGGTTTTGGCGATTGTGGTAGTAGTAGTTTTGGCCGTTGACGACGAAGACTTTTTCAACCGGGACGCCAGTGCCTGCTAGAAGGCTGATCTGTTTCGTTTCTTTGTCTTCGACCGAGGTGCGGCGGCCGAGCGTGTAGAGGTGGTATTCGCTGAAATTCTCCTGCTGGAACTGAGGAGCGGCGGGGGCAGATTTGGCCGCCACCGCCATGTCCATCATTTCTCTTCGGGCATTGGCCGGGAGACGGTTTAGATCGCCGGCGACCAACTGGAGACGCGCGTTGTGGAAGGCCGTGCCGCTGTTGTTGACAAGGGTGACCCAGCCGTCGAGGTCGGCGGCTTTGTCATCGCGGGCTACCGTTAGGACGTAGTCGGAATTCCAGGACAGATTGTTGGCGAGGTAAGACGTCTCGATCTGCTGTTTGTGCTGGCCGGAATTTTCAAGCGACATGAGCAGTGTGGGGCGGTCATAGAGATTAGCGGGGACTTCCGGGAAGCGGTAGCTCTCGGCGTACGTTCCGGTAACAATGTCGTTGCCGATTCGCCAGACCTGGCCGTTGTTGTCGGAGAGGAGAGTGGCTTTGATCTCCTCGTGCTTGGTGGTGCCGTTGTCCTGGTAAGAGCGGACTAGCGTGACTTCTTTGCCGACGTATTTGTGGAGGAGCTTGGCAGGCTCGAGGAGATCGTATTCGTAATTTTGTTCCATGACGCCGAGCTTATCGGGATCGGTGAGCGAGCGGAAATGGACCGTCGCGGGATTTACCGTGGCGGCAATGTCCATGAATTTGAGACGGAAGATACCGCTGGGCAAAGTGAGATTGCGGACGTCGCGCACGAGAGCGATGTTGGAATTGTAGACGGTAACGTTTAGATCGGTTTGATCGTTGAGGCTGGTGGATTGATCGGCGCCGGTGGCACGGAGGGCCTCTTTTTCTTGCGGGGTTTTGTCTTGTGAAGCAAAGACATGTTGCCTGCGGCAGGCGGGATTGAGGAATGCAGCAGCGGCAAGCAGAATCGCGGTGCCGGAGAGAATCCAGGGCAGGCGACCGTGCCATTTTGATTTGCGGAGTTCCATGATGTTCACCTCGATCAAGATTTCGCTTCCAACTTAGAACGGCGGGTCGAGGATTCCTTGCAAGTAAGCTGGAGCGAATACTTGCCCTTTACTACTGACTGGGAGCCGAAGACCAGGTTCGCCCGCCATCGGTGGTCTGATAGATCTTGACGAGAGCTGTACGCAAATCCGGCACAAAAGAGATCCAGGCCTGCATATCATCGGTGGCACGAATGCCGGTTAGATCGTTTGTCACCGGGGAGTCCAGTTTGATCCAGTGAGTGCCGCCATCTGTGGTGCGCAATATAGTGCCGGAGGCACCCACGATCCAGCAGACTTTGGCGCTGGGGGCGGAGCCGGACAGGAGATCGGTGTAGACGCCACTGATCTGCGGAATCCAATTCAGGCCTTTGTCCTGGGAATGTTCGAGCGAACCGGCTGGGCCGATGCGCCAAGCCTGCTTTCCACCTGGGGCCCAAAAGACAGGGGCGCGCTTGAGAGCGGCGGCGCGCATCATCTCCCGGGCATTCGAGTAAGATTCGCGATCGGCGGAAATTTCGACGGATCCCGCCAGCGCTGAAATTGCGTCCAGGCTTTCGGCTTTGGATTTGGAGGGGGAGAGATTCGCTTCCGACCGGGGTGCGGATCGCGGCGGCGCTAGTTTGTCCGTCGAGGGTGCGGGGACCGAACCGTCGGCGAGGAAGGTGGGTTCAGAGGGTGGGGGAGGCGTTTGGGTTGCTGGAGCTTTGAGCGCGAGGGACCCCGCGGCCCGCCCATCCTCATTGCGGGTAGACTGCGCGTCGAACTTCTTTTGATCGGCGGCTCCGGCAATGCCAGCGGCAATGCGGCCGATCTGTTGTTCTTGTTTTTGCTGGCTGAGGAAAGGTCCGTGAGCGGGAGTGGCCGCGTGTTGAGATGGCGCTTGTTGGGTTAGCTCGAGTTGGTTTTGGGACTCCTTGGAAGCGAGCGCACCAGGAGATGAAGCGCCCTGGGACCCGCGAGCGGTCAGAGCCGCGGGCTGATCTTTCTCCTTGCGTTCGAGCGGAACCGCACGTGCTGTTTTCGCGGAGGGCACAGTCACTGGGGACTCCCGTTTTTCTGCTACTTCAACGGACGGCGGCACAGAGAGCGGGCTCTGCTTCTTTTCTTCGAGAGAAACCCAAGCAATCAGAGTTGCGGCGATGGCGCCGACAGGAACAAGCCACAGCCAGCGCAAAGTGTGAAGAGGACTGGGACGAGCAAGGGGCGCAGGTGAAGCGGTACTGGGGGAAGAAACACCTTGCTCGATCACCAGGACATTTTCGTTCGTTTCCGGATGGACCGGAATGTCGAGAGGCGTGGCCAGATGGGCGAGGACAAGCTGGCAGTGGTCGCAACTGACCACGTGTTGTTTCCAGAGATTGCGTTCCTCGGGAGAGAGAGAGCCCTCGTGATAGGCAGCAAGCGTCTCAGGATCGGGACAAAATTCGCCGCTGGGATCCGCAGGCGCTCCGGCAAAAGCCTTGGCATCCGCGCTGGCGGAAGAACGCAATTGGCGGGCGAGCGCTTTTTCAAAGGTTCGGTCGCGGTCGTCAGACGCCATGATTTTCTCCTTCCTTAGAACGAGGGTTGGCGGGCTTCTTGCAATAAGAGTTGCTGGAGTGGAGCTTCATGGGTCGAGCCTCCCCACCGCGGGACTTGTGCGGCCGCGGCGCTCGAGGAGCTTTTCTAAATCGAACGAGGCGTCCCGAGAGGCGTACTCAAAACAGAGAGAGATTTGCGCCTCGCTGAGGCCGAGTTCGGCAGCCAAGCCGTTGTCGGCAGCCGAGCCTTTGCGGAGAGTCTCTTCGACGGCGCGGCGGAGAGCGAGGCGGATGCGATCGAGGTTGCGCGAAACGCTGGATTCGTGCTCGGCGAGTTGCTCGCCGATTTGGGCTAGGGTTTGCTCCCGGGCGTAGTACAGGCGGAGGCGCTGTTCGTCGCGCGCATCGAGGGCGGCGATAGCAGCCCCTAACGCGCGAACGAAAAGCGTGGAGTAGCGGTCACGATGGGGGTCGGCAGGCGCGACCGGTAGGGCCTGCGGGATTTTTTGCGCTGTGGGTTTTCGGTCGTCGTCTTCGAGGGATTCGAAGCGACGGCCTCGGCGAATGGCGTCAATGTGGCGCTGGGCGAGAACGGCGCGGAGCCAGGTTTTCAGCGAGCTGCGACCGTGGAAATAGCGGAAGAGCGAGCGTTCACGGCGGTCGCCATCTGCGAGACCATAGAGTTCGGCAAAAAGAGAATCGGCCAGTTCCGAGGCTTCCGCGGAAGCAGAGCTGCAGCGGAGAACGGCGGCAGCGGCAGCGCGAAGGTAGGGGCGGTAGGCGCTGACAAAATGTTCCCAGGCGGGTTCGCGATCTTCCATGCAAGCAGTGGCTAGCGCCAAGTCCTCGAGATGCAGGGCAGCGAGGTATTCCTCGATTTTTTCCGGTGCGAGGTTCCCACTGCTGATCCGTTTCTCGGCGCTGCGTTCGAGGGAGGCGGCAAATCGCCCGCGAGAGAGACCCCAGCGGGCGGCCGAAGATTGCTCGTAGAGCAAGTCGAGTTTCGCAGGGGACGCCGCCAGCGTCAGGGCAGTCGGGGGGGCAGCGGGTTTGCTGGCTTGCGGGCGGTCTCTTGAATCTTTTTTCATGGAGTACTAGGGTATCTACAGTATCGCAGACCATCCAACACTGCGGGTATCGTTGGCATCCTAGGAGCTTAATCCAGCCTGAGGGAGAGTGTACTTAAAAGTACGGACGCCGAGGACCCCATTGCGGTATTCTATGGGTGTTGCGCCTCCTACCCCGCAACAAGAACTGCCTCGCCGGGTTAGCAGTGGCAGCAACCGTGCGCTCGCGGGACCATTAGCGACTTCGCGTCGCTAGTACGAAAGTCCTATTAGGACACCCTCAGCCCCGTAAGTACTCTAGTACTGGCAAAGCGCACGATCTGAAAAATGGCGACCTTAGGAATGATCCTGGGCCTTCCCAGATGACCGAGGTTCCCAAAGATGAAACTTCTCGAGGCGGCACGCGGATGACAATCATGATTGCAGATTCACCCAGGAGTACGACGCGGTTGGGCGTCGGATTGGACGCGGATAGGCGTCGCCAACCCAATGCAGAGGCATGGAAGACGGCCATCGGTACGAAGCCCATAGCCGCACGACTCGCGCTGTTGCCAGACGCGAAGCCCCGTTGGAGCCGGATAGGCGTCAGCGCGGTGGCGCAACTTGGCTTGCTGATTTTTTGCGTATTGATTCCGCTAATTTATCCGGACCAGTTGAAGACGGCGCTGCACTTTCAGAATGTGGAGATAGCCTCACCGTTGACGGAGATTCCGGTGGCGCCGCCGCCGCCCCCGCTCCCTCCGCCGCCGAAGGTGGTGAGAGCGAAAACGCCGCCGCCGCCGAAGCCGGCAGTGGTCGAGCCGGTGAAACTGGATCCCAAGAAGCCGCACATTTTCGAGATTCCGAAGGCCGTGGTGCCCAAGCTGCAAAAAGTGGAAGCGCTGGCGCCGGAAATGCAGGTGCATCTCGATGCGGCGAAGATCGATACGACGAACAATGGACCGAAGCGCCCGAAAGAAGAAGTGAAGCTAAACAATATGAATTCGGGAAGCGCTGCGCTGGCAACCGTGAAGGCACCCGTCGATAAGGTACAGACCGGCGGCTTTGGCGATCCGAACGGGATACCTGGCAAGGGCGACCCGCAACATGCCACCACTGTGAATCGGCTGGGTTCGCCTACGCTTCCCGGCGGTCCGGGCTTCGGCAACGGCACGGGCGGCGACAAAGGGATTAGAGGGACCGTGGCGAGCACCGGTTTTGGGAATAGCACGGCAAACCCGCCACCGAGCGGCGGTAAACAAGGGAAAGTAGAGTCTTCGGGCTTTGGAGACCAAACGGTGGCGGATGCGCCGAAGAAAAAGGTGGCAGCCGGAGGGCCGGCAGACACCCCTGTTGACATCCTGGACAAGCCCAAGCCGGAGTACACGGCCGAAGGGCGTAATCTAAAGTTAGAGGGTGACGTGGTTATTGACGTGGTGTTCCTTTCTAACGGCACCATGCAAATAAATCACGTAGTAAGCGGATTGGGCCACGGCCTCGATGAGGCTGCCGTCCGTGCGGCGCAAACGATCAAGTTCAAACCTGCAAAACGCGAAGGTCAGCCAGTAGATTTTCCAGCACGCGTGCGGATTGAGTTCCGCATGGCTTATTGAGGGAGAGAGAAATGCGTATCCTAGCTACAGTTGTCCTCGGATTTGTCTTGGTTGGGTCCGGGACCATCGCCAGCGCGGCGGCAGAACCGCAGCAAGCGCGGACGATGGATCAAGTGATCGATCGTGTGATCACGAACGAAAACCGTCTCGACCAGCAGATCCGGCAGTACTCGCCGCTGGTGGAGACCTACATACAGAACATGAAGCCCGACAAGGATCTCGGCTATGTGCCCGCAGGAGATAAATATTTCCTGGGGCGCGCCGACTTCGCGAAGGGCGTACAGCTGGTGTCGCTGAGCAACGCGGAGAGCAAAGGCAAGAAGATTTTCGGGTCGGTAGGAAATTTCTTTTCCTTCGCAATGCAGTTTCTTCCGGACGGATTTCTGCAGATGATTTTTATCGACACCAACGGATTCGACAAGCAGCACTACAAGTTTGATTATGTGCGGCGCGAATTTCTTGGCGAAGTGCGCTGCCTGGTATTCGACGTCTCTCCTCAGGACAAGGCGGGCAAGGGGAGGTTCCTCGGGCGCATCTGGGTCGAGGATCAGGACTACAACATCGTGCGGTTCAACGGCGCGTATAGCGGCGGAGGACACTCGAGCTGGTACTTCCACTTTGATAGCTGGCGAAACAACGTGCAGCCGGGTTTGTGGATGCCGTCGTTTGTCTACAGCGAAGAAAAAGATCTGCACTACGCGATGAGCAAAAAGCTGGACTTCAAGGCGCAGACGCGGCTGTGGGGATATAACCTCGGCCATTCCCAGCAGGAGCAGGAGCTGAGCAGATTTT
>Ga0210395_10001416_pt1 | contig 18550 bp, 15 predicted proteins | sample IncBWH4OmetaG_FD_150861 | JGI IMG/M metagenome (GOLD analysis project Ga0210395, IMG submission 150861) | Forest soil microbial communities from Barre Woods Harvard Forest LTER site, Petersham, Massachusetts, United States - Inc-BW-H-4-O ...
GGCGGGCGGCTTCGGCCGGCGACAGCGCTTCGATCTCGCCTTCCGGGCTCAGCCAGACGACTTCGCGAAACCCCGCGACCAGCACCGGCGCCTGCGGCACCAACACCCGCCCGGAACCCTCGATGCTGCGGTCACCCTCCCGACATGATCCGCACCGTCTAGCACAGGTGGCACGCCGCAGACCCGCTGGTATGCTGCTGCACCGATGACCGACCTATATCCGTTGCTTCGGCCGATGCTACGCCGCCTGCCCGCCGAAGCGGCTCACCGATTGAGCGTCCGGGCGATGCAGTTCGGGGCCGGCCGATTCTTGGCCGATCGAGCAGCGTCGGAGCCCGACCCGCCGATCTTGCGACAGCGCATTTGGGGGCTCGATTTCGCGAACCCCGTCGGGCTCGCCGCCGGCTACGACAAGGACGGCCGCGCCTGTGGCGCGATGCTCGCTCTGGGCTTCGGTTTTGTCGAAGCCGGCACGGTTACGCCGCGCCCGCAACCGGGCAATCCAAAGCCGCGGTTATTTCGGCTTGAGGAGGACGGCGGCGCGATCAACCGCATGGGCTTCAACAGCGGCGGTCTCGACGCTCTCGTCGCCCGGCTGTCGCGGCACAAGCGCCGCGGGATTGTCGGCGTCAATCTCGGCAAGAACCGCGACAGTGGGGACGCCGTTGCCGATTATGAAGAGGGCATCCGCCGCACCGCGGGCCTCGCCGACTATCTGGTCGTCAACATCTCCTCGCCGAATACACCGGGATTGCGCGACCTGCAGGCGCGGGGTGCGCTCGATTCGCTGCTGCGCCGGTTGATCGATACGCGCAGCGGGTTATCTCGCCGCGTACCGCTGTTGCTGAAGATCGCACCCGACCTGACGACGGACGAACGCCGCGACGTCGCCCTGGTGGCCCTCGACACCGGGATCGACGGGTTGATCATCTCGAATACGACGATCGCACGCCCAGGGGGTTTGCGGAGCCGCCATGCCGACGAAACCGGCGGTCTGAGCGGACGCCCGCTGTTTGCCGCGTCGACCGCCTTGCTCTCGGACATGTACCGGCTGACGCAAGGCAGGTTGCCGCTGGTCGGGGTCGGCGGCGTCGCCGGCGCGGCCGATGCCCTTGCCAAGATTCGCGTCGGCGCAAGTTTGGTCCAGCTTTACACAGCGCTGATTTTCGAAGGCCCCGCGCTGGTCGGCAGACTGAAGACTGATCTGGCGGAATTGTTGCGGCGGGGAGGGTTCGATTGGGTCGGCAGTGCGGTCGGGTCGGCCCATCCGCCGACATCGACGGCAGCGATCCGCGCAGCGCAGACCGCGTCCTCGCGGCGCTAGATTGCGCCGATTTGTTTCCGGTAAAAGGCGGCATGAGAATCGATCGCCTGATCGAACGGGCGCTGTTTGCCAGCCGCTGGCTGCTAGCACCGATCTATCTCGGCCTCGCCGTCCTCTTGGCGATCTTCGCGATCCGGTTTTTTCGCGAGCTCGGCGAGATGATCTGGCATTTGCCGACGAGCGGCGAAACCGACGTATTGCTGGGCGCCCTCAGCCTGATCGATGTCGCGCTGGTCGCCGGGCTCATCGTCATGGTCATGTTGAGCGGTTACGAGAACTTCGTGTCGCGGCTCGATGTCAGCGAGGCGGAAAAGGCGATTTCCTGGCTTGGCAAGCTCGATTCCGGAACCTTGAAGCTGAAAGTGGCGGCATACATCGTCGCGATCTCTGCCATCCAGCTATTGAAAGGATATATGGATATTACCGTGATACCGAACGACAAGCTGTTGTGGATGACCGTGATTCACTTGACCTTTGTCGTATCGGCGCTGCTGTTGACCGTGATGGACCGGCTGATGGGCGCCGGTCACCCGCGGCTCTAGCGGGCTGTTTCGGATCAAGATTCGCGCGATTGCGTGCCGCCCAAATCGCCGTCGGCATTGCGCTCGGCTGCCACCGCGCGCTCAAATTCGACCAGCGTCTCGCAGACATGAACACGGGTATGCTGAGCGCGCCGCGCCTCGGCGATCATCGCCCGCCGGTCGTGCCGTGCCTGTTCGACGCGCCGATAGCGAAACGAGCTGCGAAGCCCCTCAACCCGCGAGAAGGTGTCGTAACCGAAGCTCCCGCTTCGCTCGATGAGCGGACCAACATGCAGATCGATACTCATACTCTCTCCTTGGGGTGCGCCTTCGAGATGCCGTACGCTAACGGGGTCGACCGGATGCTGTTCCGGACAATTTGGCAACACTTCGTAAATATTGCTTAGATTTGGTTAACATTTATCCGAATTGGTAAACACTGTTTAACGGAGAGGCGGCCGTCGATGGCGATGCGGTACATCTCGGGCGTCAGCGAGGTGGCGTCCCGCTATGAGGGGTTGATCCTCGATCTGTGGGGGGTCATCCACGATGGCGTGGCGCCAATGCCCGGCGCTGTCGATTGCCTGCGCTCTTTGATCCACGGCGGCAAGCAAGTCGTGCTGCTGTCGAACGCGCCGCGCCGGGCTGACGACGTGATCCGGCGGATCACGAGCATCGGAGTGCCTCAAGGGACCTACCATCATGTGATGTCGTCAGGGGAAGAGGCCTGGCAATATCTAAAGCGGCGCGACGATCCCTTCTATGCGGCGCTCGGTCGCCGCTGCCTGCATATCGGCTCCGACCGCGATTTGGAAATCCGCGACGGCCTCGCGCTCGAATTCCAGGGTAATGCCGAGGAGGCCGAGTTCATCCTCAATACCGGCCCGGCCGATTGGGACGACACGATCGAGGATTACGTTCCGCTGCTGCGCCGCTGTTTGGCGCGGCATCTGCCGATGGTGTGCGCCAACCCCGACCTCGTCGTCATGCACGGCGCAAAGCTCGCGCTGTGCGCCGGGGCGTTGGCCGAATGGTACGAAGCGGAGGGCGGCAATGTCCGCTGGCACGGCAAGCCCTACCGTTCGGTCTACGACGCGTGCCTGGCATTGCTCGGCATCGCCGACCGCTCGCGGATCCTCGCCGTCGGCGACAGCCTGCGCACCGACATTGCCGGCGCCGCCGCCGCCGGAATCGACAGCCTGTTCATTGCCGGCGGGATCCATGCCGAGGAATTCGGCCTCGTCCAGGAAATAAACCCATCGCCCGATCTCGGCCGCATCGGGGCGACGCTCGACGCCGGCGGGCACCACCCGGTCGCGGTCGCGGCGCACTTTCGCTGGTAAGGCGAGCGTGTTTGCGCCGGGTTAGCCGTGGTTAGCCAGATGCAGGATCGCCTCGCGCAAACCGGTATCGTAATCGAGGCCGAGCGGCGTCACCACCGCGGTCGGCGGGGTCGACCGCACCAGCCCCTTGCGCTCGAGCGCCGCCCATACCGCGGGGTTGCGCAGCCCGGTCGCATCGCGCGACGCAACCACTGCCTCGCCGATGTGAAAATGATCGCCATGCGGTTGCGGCAGGCGGGTCAACATGACGCTGCCCTGCTCCTCATCGGGCCGTGAATAGTCGGCGAGGCGCGCGAGCTGCTGAAGCAGGGTCAGGGTTTTGAGCTGCAGCGGGTTGAGACCGAGCGGGTTGCGCTTGAGAGGCATCGCGGCTGATTAGCCTCCCGCCGTGCCGAAGGCAATCCAGTCAGTCATCGCCGCCAAGCAAGGGCGGGCTCGGTTCGCGCCGCGGTATGCCGGCTGCCCAGCCCGCGCCGGCATAGGCGTCTCGAACATCCGGCAAAGACCATGCGCGCTGCCGGCGGCGCGCCTGTCCGGCGCTCCACCACAAACTTCCGACCAGCGGCAAATGATCGGAAGCGACGCGCGCCAGCAGCGAACGGTAGACGTGGACATCGCGCAGCACCGCCGGACCCAGCGCATAGATCCGGTCGAGCGGCAGCACCGGCATCCAGGAGGGGAAGGTGGGCAGTGTCGCACTCGGCCCGAGACAACGGTCGAGCGCGCGAATGCCGCCGCCGTTGCGCCCGCGCCATTCGTTCAAGTCGCCGACGAGCAGCACCGCATGCGGCGGCGCCCGACTCGGTTCCGCCGGCTCGCCGAGCGCGTTGATCAAGCGATTGGCCTGCAACCGCCGCTCGCCGGCGTGCAGGCCAAAATGGGTCGCCATCACCCGCAGCACCCGATGGCCGATCATCAAATCGACGTCGATCGCACCGCGCGGCTCGTAGCCGGGGACCGCAAGATCGATCGCGCGCGCCGAAAGCGATGGGTAGCGGGTCAGGATGGCGTTGGCGAACCGCCCGCGCCGCTCGCGGGCGGCAGCGCCGAGGACGACCTGACGACCGGTCGCTTCGCCAAGATAGGCCGCCTGGTCGGCGCGCAATCCGCCGGCGCGGGCATTAACCTCCTGCAGACAGACGATGTCGGCGTCGATCTCCCGCAGCACGGCCGCTATCCGCACCGGATCGTAGCGCCGGTCGAGGCCGACGCAGCCATGGATATTGTAGGTGACAACTCGAATCGCGGGCATTGCCGCCGCCGCAACGACAAAGTGGCGAGCCGCCGCACGAATTTCCGACATTCGTTTCCCTTCAAATTCCATCGGCGGCGTGCGTTGTGCCTCCGGTTCAACAACCATGGCCGGAACGATGGCTGAACGGGGACGCCAATCACGGATAATGCCGCATGTCTTGCGACAAATCGTGTGTCGTCCGCGCTTTTTCCCCGACCATTTTGCCGCGCCGCCGAGGCGGATATGAGGCGTAATACGGCGGGTAGGGCTCGGCCATATCCTCGTCCGGCGTAATATCTGGACCAATCGCACGCCAAAGGGTAAAGCCGCGATCGTTAACGGATGCCGCCTCGATCACGCAATCGTGTGGCCCGGCGCGCAGAAATGGGCCGCTCGGCACTGCCGATGGCCGTCGTCCCGTCATTGCAGCGTCAAGGCTGCCGCAACCGCAAAAATCGACCCGCGGCCGGGTTGACACCAGGGCCGTTGGAACCGTAGGCATGCGCCGTTCCGATCAGCGATTGGCTCCCGATGCTCGACAAAAAGCATGCGGCGTTTCGCGGCCGCCTCGTCATTGTCGGTTTCGGCAGCATTGGTCAAGGGGTGCTGCCGTTGCTGATGCGCCACATCGAGATGGACCCGTCCCAGGTCACGATCGTCACTGCCGAGCCGCGCGGCCGTGAGGTTGCGGCGGAATACGGCGTTGGTTTCGACGAAACCGCGCTGACCCGCGACAATTATCGCGCCATGCTCGACCCGCGGATCGGCGGCGGCGATTTTCTCCTCAATCTGTCGGTCGACGTGTCGAGCACGGCGCTGGTCGAGCTGTGCTCGGAAAAAGGCGCCCTTTATCTCGATACCTGTATCGAGCCGTGGCCCGGCGGTTATACCGATCCGAGCCTGCCACCCTCGGCGCGCTCGAATTATGCGCTGCGCGAGAGCGCGCTGGCGCTGAGCCGGCGGGTGCCTCGCGGTCCGACCGCCGTGGTGACGCATGGCGCCAATCCGGGGCTGGTCTCGCATTTTGTCAAGCAGGCGCTCGTCGATCTCGCCGGCGATGCGGGCAGCGCAGCCGCGCCGCAGGATCGCGCCGAATGGGCGCGCCTCGCGCAGCGCCTTGGCGTCAAGGTCATCCACATCGCCGAGCGCGACACCCAGGTCTCCAACCTCCCCAAGGAGCCGGGCGAGTTCGTCAATACCTGGTCGATCGAGGGCTTTGTCAGCGAAGGCTCGCAACCCGCGGAACTCGGCTGGGGCACGCATGAACGGCACTTCCCGGTCGATGGGCGGCGCCACGATTTCGGCAGCGGTGCCGCGATCTATCTGCTGCGGCCTGGTGCTGCGACCCGCGTGCGCAGCTGGACGCCGCTCGAAGGGCCGTATCACGGCTTTCTGATCACCCACGGCGAGTCGATTTCGATCGCCGATTTCCTGACGGTCAGGGAAGGGAACGAGGCGCGCTATCGGCCGACCTGTCACTACGCCTATCACCCGTGCGACGACGCGGTGCTGAGCCTGCACGAGTTTGCCGGCAAAAATTGGCAGCTGCAGACCGCCAAACGGCTGATGATGGGCGAGATCGCCAAGGGGGTCGACGAACTCGGCGTGCTGCTGATGGGACCCGCGAAAGGGGTTTATTGGTACGGTTCGCAGCTGACGATCGACGAGGCGCGGCGGGTGGCGCCGCACAACAACGCCACCTCGCTGCAGGTCACCGCCGCGGTGCTGGGCGGCGTCGTCTGGGCGCTCGAACATCCGCAGGAGGGCGTGGTCGAACCCGAGGACATGGATTTCATCCGGGTCCTCGACATCGCGAAACCTTATCTCGGCGAGATTGTCGGGGTCCACGGCGACTGGACGCCGCTCGACGAGCGCGAGCGCCTGTTCCCGGAGGATCTCGACCGCGACGACCCGTGGCAGTTCAAAAACATCCGGGTCGTTTGACGAGGCTCGCTCGCGGCGCCGGGAGGGAGAAGCCGGCGGGGCCTGCGACCCGCATCCCAAGTCAGTGCCGGAAGCGGCGGATCCCGGTGAACACCATCGCGATGCCGGCGGCATCCGCCGCGGCGATCACTTCAGGATCGCGCATTGAGCCGCCAGGCTGGATCACTGCCGTCGCCCCGGCGGCGATCGCTGCTTCGAGACCGTCGGCGAAAGGGAAGAACGCGTCGGACGCAAGAACCGCACCCCGCGTCGGCGACACTGGCGATCCCGCCAGGCGGGCGATTTCGCCGGCCTTGTCGGCGGCGATCCGCACGCTGTCGACGCGGCTCATCTGACCCGCTCCGATGCCGACCGCGGCACCGTCGCGCGCGAAGACGATCGCGTTCGATTTGACGTGCTTGACCACGCGGCCGGCAAACAGCAGATCGGCCGTCTCGGACGGGCTCGGCGCGCGGCGGGTGACGACGCGCAGCCCGTCGGCTCCAAGTGATGCCCGGTCGCGCTCCTGGACCAGAAACCCGGCGGCAACCGAGCGAAATGTAACGCCCGCCCCGGCGGCGTCGGGCATCGCCCCGGTGACCAAAACCCGCAGCGCGGTGCGGGAAGCGAGCCTGGCGGATGCCTCCGCATCGGCATCGGGGGCGATCAGCACTTCGACAAAGAGGCCGCCGATCGCCTCGGCGGTAGCCAGGTCGAGCGGGCGGTTCACTGCGACAACGCCGCCGAAGGCGCTGACCGGGTCGCATGCGAGCGCCTTGTCCCAAGCCTCGCGCAGGGTTGCTGCAACGGCGACCCCACATGGATTGGCGTGTTTGACGATCGCGACCGCCGGCGCCGCAAACTCGGCGACCAGCTCAAAAGCCGCGTCGGCGTCGGAATAGTTGTTGTAGGAAAGTTCTTTGCCCTGAAGCTGCCGCGCGGTGGCAACACCCGGCCGGGTTGCGCGGGTGCGATAGAAGGCCGCCGCCTGATGCGGGTTTTCGCCATAGCGCAGCCGCTGCGCCAGCCGGCCGGCGATGACGAAGCTCTCGGGGAGTGCGCCGCCCTCTTCGCGCGCCATCCATTCGGCGATCGTCGCGTCATACGCGGCGGTCATCGCATAAGCCCGGCGCGCTAGTTCGCGCCGCAACGCGGGCCCGACCGACCCGTCCCGTGCGCTGAACTCGGCCAGCACATGCCCGTAGTCGCCGGGGTCGGTCACGACGGTCACCGCATCGTGGTTTTTCGCGGCGGCGCGAATCAGCGCCACACCGCCGATGTCGATGTTCTCGACGCAGGTTTCGCGATCGGCCCGCGCATCGACCGTCGCGGCGAACGGGTAAAGGTTGCACACCAGGAGATCGATCGGCTCGATCCCGCGTTCGCGCAACGCGGCGAGATGATCCGGCCGATCGCGCCGCGCCAGCAAGCCGCCATGGATCGCCGGATGCAAGGTTTTTACCCGGCCGTCGAGAAATTCGGGCATGCCCGTGGCAACCGCCACCTCGGTGACCGCAAGCCCGGCCGCGGCCAGCGCTTGCGCCGAACCGCCGGTCGACAGAATCGCGACCCCGCGGTCCGCGAGGGACGCGGCGAAGGCGGCGATACCCGTCTTGTCGCTGACCGAGATCAGCGCCCGGCGGATCTGGTGCGGCGGAGCGCTCATCGACGCGGTATAGGGGCAGCGGCGGCCGGGGACAAGCTCACTGACGCTCGCGCTCTCGGCGGCCGCGGGCGAGCGCGCCGAGCAGCACCGCGACGACAACCGCGGCCGCCGCGAGCGCGATGGCACCCGCGCCGTTCTCCGCCATCCAGCCGCAAGCGATCAGCAGCAGATTGGCGACGATGACCCGCTTGACGACGGCGGCATGGTCGAGGCCGCGGCGGACCGCCTGCTGGTAGTAGTGCTGGCGATGCGCCCGCCAAACCCGCTCGCCGCGCAACAGGCGCCGCCCCAAGGTGATCGTTGCGTCGGCAAGGAAGTAGAGCGGCAGGATCGCCGCCGCCTTCCAGCGGCCCGCGGCGGCGAGGCCGATCAGCAAATACCCCGTCAGGTAGCCGAGGGGTGCGCTGCCGACGTCGCCAAGAAAAATCCGCGCCGGCGACCAGTTCCACACGAGAAAGCCGAGCGACGCGCCGAGAATGGCCGCGGCAAGGAATGCCACGGTCGGGTCAGCGCCGCTGCCGAACGCGGCCAGCAGCAGCAGTCCGCCGCCGATGGCTGCCGCCTCGCTGCCGGCGATGCCATCGATGCCGTCCATGAAGTTGTAAAGATTGACCCACCACATCCACAGCAGGCCGAGTGCCGTGACATAGGCGACGGGGCCCAGCCATTCCCGCGCCGGGTTATCGCTCTCGGGGAGAGCAAGCAGCCCGATCGCAATCGTCGCGGCTTGCGCCACAAGCCGCGTCAGCGGCGAAAGATCGTACAAATCGTCGATCCAGCAGACGGCGGCCAACAACCCCCCGGCGATCGAAACCGCCGCGACCGCCGGCGTCACCCAGCCCGCGGCGGCAACGCCCGACCAAGCCAGCAGCATGGTGGCGATGACGGCGATGCCGCCGCCCCGCGGCGTTGGGATTACGTGCGAGGAGCGATCGTTCGGACGATCGAGCATATCGCGCCGCCGCAACCAAGGAATCAGCGCCCAAGTGGCGAGACCGGAAACAAGGCCGGTCGCGGCAACGATCGCGGCCGCCGCCACCGCGTCGCCGAGGTCGAGGCGCCCCACCCCGGACCAGCTAGTCGCAGAGAGTATCGTCGGGCTCGCGGCGCAGCGCCCAGCGCACGGCCGTGCCGCCGGGGGCGGCGGTCCCGCTCAGCACCACCTGCTGGGTTTTTCGCGATTCCCCCGAGCCCAAATAGATGCTTTCGCCGAGGGTCATTTCCGCGCCCGCCGCACGCAGTCGCCAGCGCACACCGCTCGGCAGCCGCAGCAATGCCGCGGTTTCGTCATCGACCAGCGAGGCCTGGACCGAGGGATGCAAATGAAAGCGCACGGCGAAATTCGCTCCCGGGCGCCCGCTCAGGCGTTCTTCGCCGCGCAGGTCCTCGCCATCGGCGGCGAGAAACAGCTCGCGCGTATAAATCAGGCCAAACCGTTCACGGTAACCGTCATGGGTGGCCGAAATCCATTGCTGACCTTCGTGCTCGGCCCGCTCACAGGAGACCGTGGCCGGCGCCCGGTTGACGGCGCCGTCGTCGCGGATCTCGGCCGAATTGGTGTCTGCCACAACAAGCACGGAATGCGCGGCAGTCGCGCGGGCCACCCGCGACCAGCTCGGCTTGGGGCCGCGATAGGCGCCGCAATTGACGATGATCCGCTCGCGGCCATGGCTCATTTCGAATGACAGCGCGCCGGCGTGAGCGTGCGTGTCGAAGCCCGGAGGGGGCCGCTTTCCGGTATCGACGACAACCAGGGTTTTGTCCGCCTGAAGCCGCTCGAAGCCGGTATCGGCGGCGTGGGCGAGCCCGCGCCCTTTGGTCTCGGATCGGGTCAGGACGAGGTCGAGCAAGACCCCGTCCTCCTCCAGCGAATCATTGAAGAGCGCAAGGCGGCGATCGCCATGGCGGAACAGCCTCAGTAGCGGTGCCGCCCGGTCGATGGCGTCCTGCAGCGCACCGGGCGTCTCGATCTTCGCCGCGCGCAGTACGGTCCGGATGTCGACCAGATCGAGAAGGATCTTGAGCTGCACCGACGGGCTGCGCGAGCGGTGACCGCCATCGGGCAGAATCTGGGCAGCCATCTCGCGTTCGAGCCCGGTCAGCGCCTTTGCCAACCGCGCCGCCGAACCGCCGAGCGCAACCGTTCCGGCAATCAGCCCCTTCAGCGCACGCAACCTCGCGGCACCTTCGAGCTGCCACGCGGCGGTGCGGGCGAGGTGGCGATTCTGGGCGGCCAGGCTCTCCAGCATCACCCGCTTTAGGGCGGGGTGCTGGCCGCCGCCTACGATTTCGTCGAAATGGCTTATCCAGGCGAAAACGCGAGTCGCCAGAACGTCGGAGCGCCAGGCGACGGAGTGATAAGCGATCTCCTGCGTCAGCCAACTCTGCACCAGTTCGCGGGCGGCATCGCGTGCCGCGGCCCCGCCGGCAACGAGATCGGAAATCCACCCAAAGCCGTGCCAACAGGCCAGCCATTCCTCGCGCGCGTTGCCCGGAAACCAGCGCGGAGACGGGGTATGCATCAGTTGTCCGGCGAGTTCGATTTCGCCGGCAGCGATCGCCGCGCCGCGCTTTGGATCGCCGGGCCAGGCTTGTCCGATTTTGAGCTCGATCCCAGAGGGAACGCGGCCGAGCAAGGTGTGGCGATAAAGCCTGGTCCCCGCCAGCGAGTGCAGCATGTCACGGCACATGCGAGTGAGGATGCCCGGACCCGCGCCGGCGCGAGGTTCCGGCGGCGGTCTGCGGCGCCGGTTGCCGGCGGCCCCTGTCATACGCGCTCGGCCCGGACACCGCGGGGCCCGAGGCGGACGAGGCCCGGGTCGCGAGAGGCCGGCCGGACGAGCGAACCCATGATATTTGGTAACAAGGAATGGCGGGCGCCGCAAGCCGTTGGCGCCGGGGAAAGTCCCTAACCCGCGGTTTCTCTCTTGATCAGCCGGGCGGAAAAAAAACCGTCGACACCGTCATATTCGGCGAGATGGCAAGGCAACGTCCGCAAGTCCCCCTCCGCAGTAATCCAATCGGGATCGCCGCCAATCTCTTCGGCGGCGATCTCGCGGCGGGCAATCGGCGCGCCGGAGCGAAACAACGCCTCGATCCGCTGCGGCCCTTCCTCGGGTTCGAGCGAGCAGGTGCAATAAACGAGCATGCCCCCCGGAGCCAGCATGTCGACCGCGGCGCGCAACAGGTTCTCTTGCACCACCGACAGGCGGGCCACGTCATCCGGCATCTTGAGATGCGGCACATCGGGATGGCGGCGGATCGCGCCGGTGGTCGTGCACGGCGCATCGAGCAGGACGCAATCGACCTGCCAGTCGGGTCGCCAGGTCAACGCGTCGGCGGCGATCGCCTCGACCGGCAGCACGAGCCGGCGAAAATTGGCAACGAGGCGATCGAGACGGCGGGCCGATCGGTCAATGGCGACGACTTGCGCGCCGGCGCTCGCGAGCTGAGCGCTTTTGCCGCCGGGTGCGGCGCACAAATCGACGACGTTGCGTCCGGCAACATCGCCGAACAGGCGGGCCGGCAGCGCCGCGGCGGCATCCTGGACCCACCAGGCGCCTTCGGCATATCCGGGCAGAGCCGTGACCGCCCCGCCGGCCGATCGCCGCAACGTGCCGGTCGGCAACAGCGTTCCTTGCAGCTTTTCGCACCAAGCCTCGGGCTCCGCGCGCAGGGTCAGGTCGAGCGGCGCCTCCTTTAGGTGCGCGTTGGCGATCGCTCGGGCGGTCTCCTCGCCATATGCACAGCTCCATGAGTGCCACAGCCAGCCCGGTGTATTGAGGCGTGCCGGATCATGCCCGCGGATCAGTTCGCCGCCTTCGACGCTGAGGCGCCGCAGAACGGCGTTGACCAGCCCCTTATGCGACAAAAAACCGCGGCCGTGCGCCAAATCGACACTCGTCGCCACCGCCGCGTGGGGCGGGGTCCGCAAAAACAGCAGTTGCGCGACGCCGAGGCGCAGAATGTCATGAACCGCCGCCGCACGCGGCGCCAACGGGGTGCTGAGGCACGACGCAATCAGCGCATCGATTTGACCGAGCCGGCGCAACGCGGTCGCGACGAGCAGGCGGGCGAATGCCCGGTCTCGTCCCGACAGCAGCTGCATTGCCGGATTGTCGTCGATCGCGTCGTCGAGCGGGCGCTTGCGGCGGAGCACCGCACCGAGGAGCTCGAGCGCAACATTTCGGGCGGTCGGCACTTGGGACATCAAGGTTCTTCTGAGACGTGAAAGGGCTGGCCGAGGATGACAGAGCCAGGAGGCGGAGGCCCGCCGCCTGGTACCGCAGAAACCAACGTCGCACTATCCATGCGGTTCCCGGTCGGTTTTGCTCGATATAGCGCGCTATCGGCCCGCTTGAGATCGTTGGGCATGTTGCCACATTTTGCTCATGAATAGCTTATCGCCCAAGGACCCATCGTCCGAGCAACGCGGTGGACGGTCTCCACCTGCTGCGCCGTCGACGCCGCCCAAGCCGGCACCCGCGGAAATCGGGGGACCGAAAGGCCCCGAGCCGACGCGGCATGGAGATTGGCAATACAACGGCCGGTGCACCGATTTCTGACGGCGACCGTTTTGACGTGAAGGCTTCCAGCCGCTGGGAAGCGCCGTGGTGCTGCCGCACGGGTTTCTGCTACAACGAGCTTGAAACGAGCGCCCATGGCCGAGCCTTATCCGCAACGATATGTCACGACAGCCGAGCACGACGCGGCCGGCGGCCGAGTGAGCGGCGTCTTTGACATTGGGCCGCGCCTGTCGGCGGCGGGTGGGGTTGAGATCGACGGAATAGACCTGTCGCAGCCAATATCGACGGTGGTCCGGGATCGCATCACGGACGCCTTTCTTGAGCATCATGTCGTCGTCTTTCATGATCAGACGCTCGCTCGCGAGCAACAATTTGCTTTCTCCGCCAATTTCGGCGAAGTCGAACGCTCTAAAGCGGGTCTATCGATCAACAAGCGCTACTCGGTTGCCCATGTAATTTCGAACCTTGACAGCGACGGCAAGCCAAGAGACCGATCCGCATCCTCTGTCAGCAACTATAATTGGCACACCGACAAGGCTTACTATCGCGTGCCGCCGATGATGACGACACTTTATGCAGTCGAACTGCCGCCGCAGGGAGGAGATACCGAGTTCGCGAACACGGCTATGGCCTATTCGGTGCTTTCGGCGGCGGCAAGGCGCCAAATCGCCGAACTGCGCGTCGTGTTCTGCTGGGGCGCCCGCCGCCCTCCGACCGAGGATCCGCCGATTGCCAGGGGCGAGGCTCGTGAGCCGGTCGAGCATCCGCTCGTGCGCACTCATCCGCAAACCGGCAACAAGGCGCTCTACCTCGGCAATCACGCCTCGCACATAAGGGGCCTTCCGGTCCCGGAGGGTTGCGCTCTGCTTGACGAGCTTCTGGCGCATGCGACGCAACCCCAATTCGTCTACGCCCATCGCTGGCGGGTAGGCGATCTCGTCATGTGGGACAATCGCTGCCTGCTCCACCGCGCCGTCGCCAATTTCGAGATGAACCGGCACCGCCGCGTTCTGCACCGCACCGTGGTCCGAGGCACGGTCCCGTTCTGACAATTCGCCGGTTGGCGGAGTCGTTTCGCCAGGGCTGCGCTCCTTCGCCGGTCCGCCGAGACCGGCAATGCCGGCGATCCGAATATTGGGTAGAGTATCGCACGACAACATCGCGTCGCGCGATGCGGCCTTCTCCCTGAAATGGGCGCTAAATAAATTTGCAAAACCTGAGATAAGTTCGTGGTTAAAACGGCCTTGCGGCGTCAATAAATTGTCCGAAACTTGTTGACAATGTGACAGACGTCAGGAATTTTGCGCCGCCGGGGCGACTTTAAGTTGGTTGCCCTTTTGTAAACGAATTGTAACGGGAGGACTCTCTATGGTTAAACGCATTAAATTTTCTTGTGGTCTCCTCGCGAGACATTGCGGTGCCACGGCACTGACGGCCGCGGTTTTCCCTGCGTTGCTGCTCGTCGGCACCAGCGCATGGGGGGCCACGCCGGAGCTTAGCGGCCCCGTCACCCTTCAGTTCACGATCCCGGTTCCGGTGGCGTCCACCAACGCGACCGGCGGAATGTATGGTTTCGACATCAGTTGGGTCGACTCGACGACGCAGACCTATTATCTCGGCGACCGTTCGAACGCGGCGGTCGATGTCGTGAATGCCGCTACCGGCATCTTCGTCAAGCAGATCAAAGCCACCCCCGCCTTTGCCGGAGCTACCGGAAACAACTCCACTTCCGGCCCCAACGGGGTCGTGACCGGCGTCGTCGCCGGGCAAGACTGTCTCTTTGCCGGCGACGGCCCCAGCCGCGTGGTGTCCTTCGCGCTTCCTTCCGGCGCACAAGTCAGCAGCGTCAAGACGGGTGGAAGTTTTCGAGCCGACGAAATGGCCTTCGACCCGAAGGACGATCTGCTCTATGTGGCGAACAATGCCGAGACGGTACCGTTTGGTACATTGATCAGCGTCAGTAAAACATGCGCGCTGACCCTCGGCAAGAAGATCACCCTTACTACCGCCACCAACGGTGCGGAGCAGTCGGCGTGGGATCCGGCAACCCAGCGCTTCTATCAGTCGATCCCGTCGATTTCGGGAACGACGGCGGCGCCGGGCATAATCGGGGCGATCGCGCGCATCAATCCGCTGACGGCGAAGATCGAAACCATGTTCGCGGTGCCGTTTTGCCAGCCCGCCGGCCTCGCCTTGGGACCGAACGGAACGTTTCTGGCGGGCTGCAGCGTCGTCTACGACACGATGGGAGATGCCTGGTTCGGCGCCGACACCAACACGGCTAACCCGCTGCAGGTGATCATCGACACCAACGGCGTCTACGCGTTTGTGCCCGGCATCGGTTCGTCGGACGAAGTTGCGTATAATGCCGGCGACAATCATTGGTACACCGGCTCGCAAAACACGCCCTATTCTCCGCATCCGGTGGCCTCGGCCACGGGCGCTCTCTCGACTACCGATCAGGGCGCCGGGCTGCTCGGGGTGATCGACGGCACCAGCCAAAGCCTCGACCAGGTGGTGCCGACGATCGATGTGCCTCAGCTGCCTCCTCCTCCCGCCAAGCCCACCGTGCATGTCTCTGGCAGCTCGCACTCGGTCGCCGCCAATGCCGCGAACAATTGGGTGTTTGTGCCGCACCCGGCGAACAACGCCATACTCGGCTGCCTGACCGGCTGCATCGGGGTGTACTATCGCAACGACGTCGACAAGGTCGGCGCCACCGACTAGGTCCACTTGACACCCTCGCCTGATGGGTCTCCCGAGACCCGCCAGGCGCCGACAGACGCGGGTCCCTGGGGGCCCGCGTTTTTTTGCATGATGGAACCCCGCGCCCAAAAGCGCAGCGGAAGCGAATTCGGCTATCTTTCGAACCGTTTTGTCGTAAACACCGCAAGGATCGCCAGAGCCCGGGGACGCGCGGCGACAGAGGAGTGCAGCGTTGGCAAGATCGGTAGCCTGGTGAGGGAGGTTTTCGATGACTGCTCTCGTCCCGCCGTTCACTCGCGAGACTGCGACCGCCAAGGTCAGGATGGCCGAAGACGCCTGGAACAGCCGCGATCCGCATCGGGTTTCATTGGCGTATACCGAGGACAGCCGATGGCGGAACCGGGCGGAATTCATCAATGGGCGCGCCGAGATCGTCGCCTTTCTCACGCGGAAATGGCGCAAGGAGCTGGATTATCGCCTGATCAAGGAACTTTGGGCCTTCACCGGCGACCGCATTGCCGCGCGCTTTGCTTATGAATGGCATGACGACAGCGGCCACTGGTTCCGCTCCTACGGAAACGAGAACTGGGAGTTCGACGCGGCTGGCGTGATGCAGCGGCGCCTGGCTTCCATCAACGACCTGCCGATCAACGACGCCGAGCGGAAGTACCATTGGCCGCTCGGGCGGCGGCCGGACGATCACCCGGGCCTCTCCGAGCTGGGCCTTTGACACCCGACCAAGGCTGCGGCCGACGGCAACGCGATCGGCGTTCGAGAAGGCCGATGTTATTCACCTCATTGCCTCGCCGAATGCACGTAACTGCGGTACGGAATCTCCTCCTCACCCCTCGGCCTTCGCGGGGTTTTGCGCTTCTGCCTGGCGGCGGATTGCCGACAGGGTGGTACGGGTGGTGATCGTCTCGGGGTCCATCTGGAGTTCGATGACGGCGGCGCGGCGCGCGGCCGCCGCTTCTTCAAAGACGGGGGCGAAGTCCTCGGTGCGCGCGACCCGCGCGGCATAGGCGCCATAGGCGCGGGCGAGCGCGACAAAATCCGGGTTTTTTAAGGCGGTGCCGACGACGCGGCCGGGAAAGCGGCGCTCCTGGTGCATGCGGATCGTGCCGTACATGGCGTTGTTGAACAGGAGGATGATCGGCCCGACGCCTTCGGCGAGCGAGGTCGCCAATTCCTGCCCGGTCATCATAAAGCCGCCGTCGCCGCAAAAGCCGACGACGAGCCGGTCGGGATGGACGAGCTTGGCCGCGACCGCGGCCGGGACGCCGTAGCCCATCGCGCCGCTCGTGGGTCCGAGCTGGCGCCCCGGACGGCGGTATTGCAAAAAGCGGTTGGGCCAGCCGCTGAAATTGCCGGCGTCGCTGGTGACGATCGCGTCGTCGGGCAGCCGCTCGCGCAGCCAGCCCATGATTGCACCGAGATCGGGCGCGCCGCCGCCGGTTGCCGGCGAAGGTAGCAGCCCCGCCTCGTAGTCGCCGCGCACCGCGGCGCGCCAGCCCGACCAGCGCCCCGCCCCCACCGGCTCCAGCGCCGCCGCGGCGGCGGCGAATTCGGGCATACCCGATTGGATCGCCAGGGTCGGGCGGAAAACCCGGCCCAATTCCTCGGCCGCGGGGTGGATGTGGATCAGCACCTTTCCCGGATCGGGAAGACCCAGCAGCGTATAGGATTGCGAGGTGATCTCGCCGATCCGCGCGCCGACCGCGAGCAGCAGATCGGATTCCCCGACCCGCGCAACCAATGCCGGGGCGGCGCCGGTGCCGAGGTCGCCGGCAAAGCACGCACGGCGGTTGTCGACGATGTCCTGGCGGCGGAACGAGCAGGCGACCGGCAGATCGTTCGCCTCTGCAAAACGCGTGATGTCATGGCAGGCGGCGTCGCTCCACCCGCCGCCGCCGACCAGCATGATCGGACGTTCGGCCGCGGCGAGGAGGCGGCGCAGTTCGCCGAGATCGGCGGCGCCGGGATGCGCGCGCACCGGACGATAGGGGCCGGCGGCCGGCACCGCGCGGCGGTCGCGCAGCATGTCCTCGGGCAATGCCAGAACAACCGGTCCGGGCCGGCCGGACGTCGCGACCTGAAACGCCTGGTTGACCAGTTCGGGGACGCGCTCGGCCATGTCGATTTGCGCCACCCATTTGGCGAGCGGTGCCATCATGCGGCGGAAATCGACCTCCTGAAACGCCTCGCGGTCGATCTGGTGGCGCGCGACCTGGCCGACCAGTACGACCATCGGCGTCGAATCCTGAAACGCGGTGTGGATGCCGATTGAGGCGTTGCACGCACCCGGCCCGCGCGTGACCAGCAATACCCCGGGCTTGCCGGTCAATTTGCCGTAGGCCTCGGCCATAAAGGCGGCGCCGCCCTCTTGGCGGCAGGTCACGAGCCGGATTTCCGGCGCGTCGATGAGGGCGTCGAGGACTTCGAGATAACTCTCCCCGGCGACGCTGAAGGCCATGTCGACGCGGTGGGCGCGCAGCGCCGCGGCGACGAGCTGGCCGCCGCTGAGGAGAGGGAGATTCGCTGCCATGGGCCGCCCCGAGCGCTGATGACAAAGCCGCCATTTGAGACGATCGGCAGCGCCGACGGAAGAGGCTTGCGGCCTCGGGATGCGGCGCCGGGCCGCCGCTTATAATCGGCTGGCCGGTGTCGCCGCGCCGCTGGCCCGCGGGACGCGCGGGTTCGAAATTGATAAACTCGCGCAGGCGCGATCGATCGGACGACCATGGACGACCAGCACAGCGACATTCTGGCGCGAGAAGCGCGGACGAAACAGGATGGCGTCGCCCGCCGCGACGCGGGAGACCTCGTCGCCGAGCCGCGCGAGGCCGAAACGCGGCCGAGACGCCGCTCGGGGCTGAAAGTGCTCCTGTGGCTGCTGCTGCTGGTGGCGATCGTCGGGGCGGCGGTGGTGTATTTGCCGAAGCTTGCGCACAAGCCCGGCCCGGGCGGTGGTGGGCGCGCCGTGTCGGGCGGCGCCACCCCGGTCGGGGTCGCGAGCGCACAGAAAGGCGACATGCCCGTCACTCTGAGCGGGCTCGGCACCGTCACCCCGTTGGCCATGGTCACGGTAAAGACCCAGATCAACGGCTATCTGATGTCGGTCGGGTTCGAGGAAGGCCAGCACGTCAAAAAGGGCGACTTTCTCGCTCAGATCGACCCGCGGCCCTATCAGGTGGCGCTCGAACAGGCCCAGGCGCAGCTCGCCAAGGACCAGGCGGCGCTGAAGGACGCCGAACTCGACCTGAAGCGCTACAACACGCTGGTAGCACAGAACTCGATCGCGACCCAA
>Ga0210395_10001418_pt1 | contig 18530 bp, 16 predicted proteins | sample IncBWH4OmetaG_FD_150861 | JGI IMG/M metagenome (GOLD analysis project Ga0210395, IMG submission 150861) | Forest soil microbial communities from Barre Woods Harvard Forest LTER site, Petersham, Massachusetts, United States - Inc-BW-H-4-O ...
CGACTTCGCGGTCCGGCCAGGGGAGCTCGTGGCCCTTGCGGGAGAGAACGGCGCGGGCAAGACGACCCTGGTGCGCTGCATCGCCGGCGACATGCGGCCAAGCAGCGGGAAGATCGTGCTCAACGGCCGGCCGCTGCCGCACGACCCGCTGGCGGTGGCCCGCCAGGGGGTCGCGGTCGTGTGGCAGGACCTGGCGCTCTGCGACAACCTGGACGTCGCGTCGAACCTGCTGCTCGGCCGGGAGCGGCGCAGGCACCTGATGTCCGACGTCCGCTTCCATGCCCGTGCCGCGGAGGTGCTGCGCAGCTACGCGATCCCGCTGCCGGACACCACCAGGCCGGTGCGGCTGCTGTCCGGGGGCCAGCGTCAGATGGTGGCGGTGGCGCGGGCGATGGCCCGCGAGCCCCGGCTGCTGCTGCTCGACGAGCCGACCGCCGCGCTGGGTGTCATCGAGTCTGCCCAGGTGGAGCAGCTGATCACCCGCCTGCGCGAGATGGGCACGACCATCGTGCTCGCGTGCCACGACATCGATCAGATGTTCCGGCTGGCCGACCGGATCGTGATCCTGCGCCGCGGCCAGGTCGTCGGCGACGTGCTTCCCGCCGAGGTGCATCCGGACGACGTGGTGTCGCTGGTGTCGGGCCAGCAGGTCGACTCCTCAGCGCGCGGCCAGCTCACCCGGCTGCACGGCCTGGCCGACCGTCTCGTGTCGGCCGAGCCGTCGTCCAGCCTCTCGCTCATCTTGTCGGCGCTCGGCGCCGCGCTCGGCAGCGGGCAGCTGTGCATCCACCTGCTGACCGGGGACGCGCTCGTATGCGCCGCGTCGTTCGGGATGCCCGACGCGTTGCTTGACGCCTGGTCCCGGCTGCCCTGCGGGCCCGCGGGGGGCCCGCCTGGCATGGCCGCGGCCACGGAGAAGCCCGTAATCGACAACGTGCGCGCCGGCCCGGCCTGGGCCCCGTTCAGCGACGTGGCGCGGGCGGCCAAGGTGACGAGCTCATGGTCGGTTCCGGTGCTGGGGCCCAGTGGTCTTGCCGGGGTCATCACGGTGTTCCGCAGCGTGACCGGCCAGCCGCAGCGCGATGAACTCGACCTGGTCACCCTGTACGCCGGGTACGCGGCGAGCGCGATCGAGCGGGACCGGCTGCTCGACGAGGTCACCGCGCGCAACCGCGTACTCGAGACGATCAGGGAGATGCTGGAGACCCTGGCCGGGCCCATCCCGGTGGCCAAGGGCCTGGCGATCGCCCTGCAGGCGCTGCGCCGTGGGCTGCAGGCCGATCAGGTGGCGCTGCTGACCCAGGTGCCGAACGGAGCGCCGGCCTGCCGCGCGTACGCGACCGCGGGGGACCGCAAGGGCGCTGGCGCGCCCGCGGCGCTGCTCCAGGTGGCTGGCAGGCTGCTGGCGATCCCGGGCCGCAACGACGTGGCGAGCCAGCTTGAGGTGGCGGGCCAGCAGGTTCTCGCCGTCACGTTCGCCGCGCCCGCGGGGCCAACCGTGCTGCTGGCCGGCTGGCGGAGCGGCCCGGCCACGGCCGATGCCACCGCGCTGATGGAGGACGCGGCCCACTCGCTGCGGCTGGCGCTCGAGCGGGAAGAGGCCGGGCTCGCGCACCAGGAGGCCACGGCACTGCGCCGATCGCAGGAACTGCAGCGCGGTTTCCTGTCCCGGCTGAGCCACGAGCTGCGGACCCCGCTGACCGCGATCAGGGGGTACGCCTCCAGCCTGATGCAGCCGGACGTGACGTGGGACGGGGATTCGCAGCGGCGGTTCCTGCAGCGGATCGCCGCGGAGTCGGCGAGGCTCGGGCGCCTGGTCGGGGACCTGCTCGACTTCTCCGCGATCGAGTCGGGAATCCTGCGGCTGCAGCAGGACTGGTGCGACCTGTCCCTCGTCCTTGACGCGGCCGTCGCGTGCCTGCCCCCGGCAGCGGCCGCCATGGTGGAGGTGACCTGTGAGCCGTCTCTGCCGGTCGTCTGGGCCGACCATGATCGCCTGGAGCAGGTCTTCGTGAACCTGCTCGACAACGCGCTCGGCCACAATCCGCCGGGGACACGGGTCAGCGTCAGCGCCGCCGCGGCCGGGCGGAGCGGGATCTCGATCAGCGTGCTCGACGACGGTGCCGGGATGCCGGGGGATATCGCCAGCGCTCCGTTCGAGCCTGCCCGCCGCCGCTCGCCCACGGCGGGCGCCGGGCTCGGGCTGAGCATCGCCAAGGGAATCGTGGAGGCGCATGGCGGCCGGATCGAGCTGGAACAACCCGCGCGGGGGACCCGCTTCCGAATCCACCTGCCGGTCGAAATGCACGCCAGCAACGACTCCCACGGCGACTCTGCCTCGGGCGTCGCCGAGCTCACGGTCCCCGATGGCCGCGCCGCGGGGCAGCCCGTGGAGGCAGGCCGTGGCTGAGTACCCGGAGAACACCCGTGCGCTCGTGGTCGAGGACGACCCGAACATCGTCGACCTGATCCGGTCCAACCTCGCCGTCAGGGGTTTTGACACCGTGGTCTCTGTTGACGGAGTCCGCACCCTGCAGCTGCTCGAGACCGAGGAACCCGACATCGTGCTCCTCGATCTGATGCTGCCCGAGGTCGACGGCTTTGAGCTGTGCCGCCAGATCAGGGAGCGCTCCTCGGTGGCGATCATCGTGGTGTCGGCCCGCGGCGGCGAGCGGGACAAGGTGACCGCGCTCAACGTGGGCGCGGACGACTACATGACCAAGCCGTTCAGCATCGAGGAACTGCTGGCCAGGATCACCGCCACGCTGCGCCGCACCCGCCCGGCCGCGGCCACCGAACCAGAGCCCGCGGCGATCATCATCGGCGAGCTGGTGATCGATCTCGCCAGCCAGCAGGTGACGAGCGGCGGCCGGCCGGTGCACCTGACCCCGACGGAGTTCGCCCTGCTGCGCGAGCTCGCCACCAACCGCGGCAAGCTGCTAACTCACGCGCACCTGCTCAGGCGGGTCTGGGGCCACGGCTACGAAACCGAGACCGAGTATGTGCGGGTGTATGTCCGGCGGCTGCGGGCCAAGCTGGAGGGCCCAGGCGCGACGCCGCTGATCCTGACCCAGCCGCGCGCCGGATACCGGATCGCGGCCGAGTAGAGCTATGCGGCCGCTAATAAAATCATCCCCGAGCGTCACCGGTTTGGGACATTGCCGTAACCGTTTCGGGACTTTTCCGTGGTCACGGGTCGTTCCAGGCCGTCTTGTTAACGTTATTTTAACGTCGGCGCCTGGATGTTTACGGCCGCGTTAATTCGCGGAAGTCTACGGTTAACAGCACAGGCGCCTTCACACATCATGGTCCATGATGTCCAATTTTGCGCGTGCACGTCGAGTCCACAAAACGAGGTGGTTTCGTTGGTCTTTCTTTCTAGGCGAAGACTCGCACTAACATCGGTGGCCGCGTGCGCGGCCCTGGCCTTGGCCGCATGCAGCAGCAGCTCGTCGAGCAGCCCGACATCGTCGGGTTCGGGAAGCGTGCCCAAGCTCAGCTACACATCGTTCAACCTCAGCTTCTCGGCGATGAAGGAGCTCAAGTCGATCGCCGGGCGCGGCAAGGGGAACGTGGCGGCGATCCTGCCGGACACGGTCTCGTCGACCCGCTACGTGGAGTTCGACGCCCCGTATCTCAAGAAGTCCATGGAAGACGCCGGCCTCAAGCCGTCCCAGATCGTCATCCAGAACGCGCTGGGCAGCGACGCGACCGAGTACTCGGACGCGCAGGCCGACATCACCAAGGGCGCCGACGTGCTGATCATGGACCCGCTCGACTCCGGCGTCGGGGCGAAGATCGAGTCCTACGCCAAGTCCCACGGCGTTGCCGTGATCGACTATGACCGGCTCACCCTCGGCGGCACCCGCAAGTACTACGTCAGCTTCAACAACACCTTCGTCGGGACCCTGCTCGGCAAGGGACTGGTCGCCTGCGTCGCCGCCTGGAAGGTGGCCAAGCCCCAGGTCATGGTCATGAAGGGCGCCCCGACCGACAACAACGCCACGCTGTTCGCTGACGGCTACAACGCCGTGCTGGCCCCGTACTTCTCATCCAAGAAGTGGACCGACGTGGCCAACCCGGCCGGTACCTGGACGCCCGACGTGGCCCTGTCCGAGTTCGAGGCCGCTTACACGGCGCATCCCAACATCAACGCGGTGCTGATGCCGAACGACGAGAACGGTGCGCCGATCATCCACTACCTGCAGACGAAGGGCATCAAGGCGAACACCTTCCCCGTCACCGGCCAGGACGCCACGCTCACCGGGCTGCAGAACGTGATCTCCGGGTACCAGTGCGGCACCGTGTACAAGCCGATCTACCTGGAGGCCCAGGCCGCCGTGGCGCTGGCCATGTACATCCGGGCGGGCCTCACGCCGCCGTCGGCCCTGGTCAACGGCACGGCGAAGGATGTCAGCACCGGAGCCGAGGTCAAGTCGATCCTGCTGACCCCGGAGTGGGTCACGCCCAGCACGGTCCAGTCCACGGTCATCAAGGACGGCTTCGTGCCAGCATCCCAGCTGTGCGCAGGCTCGTTCGCGGCGGACTGCACGAAGTACGGTATCTCGTAACGATGAACGAAAACGACCCAGCGGGAGCATCGCGGTGGTAACCGACCGCTCCGGCGATGGCACCCGGCCCGACACGGGCCGGGTGCCATCCGGGTCGGAGCTGCCGAACGGCAGCCCGGCCGAATCCGGTGACGTGCCGCTGCTGCGGCTGCGGGGGGTCAGCAAGAGCTTCGGCCCGGTGCAGGCCCTGACCGACATCAACCTCGACATACCGAACGGCGAGGTCACCGCCCTGGTTGGCGACAACGGGGCGGGCAAGTCCACGCTGATCAAGACCATCGCGGGTATCTGGCAGCCGTCCAGCGGCGAGCTCATCTGGAACGGCAAGCCGGTGCACATCCACTCGCCCAAGGACGCGACCGCCCTCGGCATCGCAGCGGTCTACCAGGACCTCGCGCTCTGTGACAACCTGGACATCGTGCAGAACATGCTGCTCGGCCACGAGGCCGTGCGGCTCGGGCTGCTCGATGAGGTCAGCATGGAGCTGACCGCCAAGCAGACGCTGCACGACCTCAGGGTCACCACGGTCCGGTCGATCCGCCAGCTTGTCGGCTCGCTGTCCGGCGGGCAGCGGCAGGCGGTCGCGGTCGCCAAGGCCGTGATGCTGGACGCCAAGCTCGTCATCATGGACGAGCCGACGGCCGCGCTCGGCGTCACCCAGACCGAGCTGGTGCTGAACCTGATCGAGCGGCTGAAGAACACGGGCCACTCGGTCCTGCTGATCTCGCACAACCTGAACGACGTGTTCCAGGTCGCGGACCGGATCGCCGTGCTCTACCTGGGTACGCTGGCCGCGGTGGGGCCGGCCGCGGAGTTTGACCGGCAGTCCGCGGTGGACCTGATGACCACCGGCGCGTCGACGCGGCTCGGCAACGGCACCGGAGCCGGGAGTGCGGACGCGCCCGGCGTCAGCACGGGCGCGGAGGGCTGAGACATGACAGATGCCGAGCGCGACGAGGTGCAGGCCACCGAGCCCGGATCCGTGGCGGTGGCCGGCCAGCCCGTGGCCGGCGATGCGGCCGAGTACATCGCGCTGACCAGCGCTCCCGAGGTGATGGCCAACTCGCTGGGCGAGTACACCAGGATCTGGCTGCGGCGGGTCCGCAGCGGTGAGAGCGGCGCCCTGCCGGTCATCATCGGCCTGGTCATCATCGGGGCGTACTTCCAGATTTCCGAGCACGCGTTCCTGTCCGCGGGCAACATCGCGAACCTGATGACGCAGGCGGGGTTCCTGATCACGTTCTGCATGGCGCAGACGTTCCCGCTGCTGCTCGGCGAGATCGACCTGTCGCTGGGCTTCAACGCGGGCATCGGCGGGACCATCACGCTCTGGATGGTCGCCGTCCACAACCCGTTCCCGACCTGGGCCGCGATCGTTGTCGGCATCGCGGTGTGCGCGGCGATCGCTGGGATCGAGGGCCTGATCATCGTCTGGCTGCGCATCCCGTCGTTCGTGGTCACGCTGGCCGGCCTGCTCGGCCTGAACGGGGTGCTGCTCTGGCTGTTCGACGAGACCGGGAGCGTCGGCAACGGCGGGGTCATCCAGAACCACAACGGCTTCATCAACGCTCTGGTGTCCGAGAACATGAGCCCGGCCGCCGGCTGGATCGTGCTGATCGCCGCCGTGGTGGTCACCGGGGTCTACATGATCGTCAGGGACCGGCGCCGGAGGGCGCACAACCTGGTAGCGCCGCCAGTGAGCGTGACGCTGCTGAAGATAGGCGTGATGGCCGCAGTGGGCCTGGTGCTCGTGCTGGTGCTCAACCACAACCGCGGCGTCGGCCTCACCGTGCTCAGCGGGGTGCCCTGGGTGGTGCCGATCGTGCTGGGCCTGTATGTGGTGCTGACCGTGCTCCTGGGGCGCACCAAGTACGGCCGCTACGTCTACGCGATTGGCGGCAACGCCGAGGCGGCCCGGCGGGCCGGCATCAACCTGCGGCGGATCCGGGTGGTGGCGTTCACGCTGTGCGGGGCGATGGCCGGCGTCACCGGGATCCTGTACGCGTCGTTCCTGGGGTCGATCTCGAACGACATTCAGGGCGGCCAGTACGTGCTGTACGCAGTCGCAGGAGCCGTGATCGGCGGCGTCAGCCTGTTCGGCGGCCGGGGCCGGATGGTCGGCGCCCTGCTCGGCGGGTTCGTCGTCGCGGTCATCTACAACGGCGTCGAGCTGCTCGGCCTCAGCGCCGCGGCGCAGTACATCTGGACCGCGCTGGTGCTGCTCGCCGCCGTCACCCTGGACGCGCTGGCCCGCAGGGGCAGCACGCCGACCTGATCACCGGGCAGCGGCCGAAGTCGCGGGCGGAATACCGGGCATGGCACACTGGTTCAGCAGATAAGCGTGCTCCGGGGTCGGTGAAACTCCGAACCGGCGGTGATAGCCCGCGACCCGGCCGAGGCCATCGGCCGGCTGACCCGGTGGAATTCCGGGGCCGACGGTAACAGTCCGGATGGGAGGAAGCACGCGCGCGGCCGAGAAGGCTGTGCTTGCGCATCCAAGCGCAATCCGCGCAACAGCGCGATCCCCGGAGCCCGTGGCAGGCGGGTCGGCTCCGAGGGAACGAGGTGTGTGCGGTGTTCACCGGAATCGTCGAGGAACTCGGCGAGATTGTGGCCATCGAGGAATTCAACGACGCGGCGCGGCTGACCGTCCGCGGTCCGCTGGTCACGGCCGACGCGGTCAGGGGCGATTCCATCGCCATCAACGGCGTCTGCCTCACGGTCACCGACTTTGCCGACGGCACGTTCAGCGCCGATGTGATCAGCGAGACCCTGAGCAGGTCCAGCCTTGGCGCCCTGGCCGCGGGCTCGCCGGTGAATCTGGAACGCCCGATGCGGCTCGATGACAGGCTCGGCGGTCACATCGTCCAGGGGCACGTCGACGGAACAGGCACGATCCTGGCCCGCCATCCCGGCGATGTGGTGCGGATCTCGGTTCCGCTGGAGCTATCGCGCTACGTGGTGGAAAAGGGCTCGATCGCCATCGACGGGATCAGCCTGACGATCTCGGCGCTCGGCACCGGGCCCGATCCCGGCGCGCACTGGATCGAAGTCAGCCTGATCCCGGAGACGCTCGCCCGCACCACCATGGGCCGCAAGCGGCCGGGGGACACGGTCAACCTGGAAGTCGACATGATCGCCAAATACGTGGAACGGCTGCTCGGAGCGGAGAGGCCAGAGCGATGATCACAGACGAGACCGCAGACGAGACCGCGCCCCACGGCGCCGACGGCCTGGACACGGTGGAGCAGGCGATCGCCGACATCGCCGCGGGCCGGGCGATCGTCGTGGTTGACGATGCCAGCAGGGAGAATGAGGGCGACATCGTGTTCGCCGCGAGCAAGGCCACCCCCGAGCTGCTCGCGTTCACGATCCGCTACGTTCGCGGGCTGATCTGCGTGCCGATGCTCGGCGAGGACCTGGACCGGCTGCAGCTGCCCCCGATGACTAGCGACAACCAGGAGCACATGGGCACCGCGTTCACGATCAGCGTGGACGCCCGTGACGGCATCACCACCGGGATCTCCGCCGCCGACCGGGCGCGGACCATCCGCACGCTGGTGGACTCGGCCACCGAGCCGTACGAGATCGTCAGGCCCGGGCACGTGTTCCCGCTGCGCTACGCCGAGGGCGGCGTGCTGCGCCGGGCCGGGCACACGGAGGCAGCGGTCGACCTCGCCAGGCTCGCGGGCCTGACCGCCGCCGGCGTGGTGGCCGAGATCTTCAACGACGACGGCACGATGGCGCGCCGCCCCGAGCTGCGCGCGTTCGCCGACAAGCACGGGCTCACGCTGATCTCCATCGCCCAGCTCATCGAGTACCGCAGGCACTCTGAGCGCACCGTGCGCCGCGTGGTGCAGACACGGGTGCCGAACGCATACGGGGAATGGCGGGCATTCGGCTACCTGAACTCGGTGGACGGCACCGAGCACGTCGCGCTGGTGCTCGGTGACCTGGCCGAGCCGGGCGGCGCCGACGTGCTGGTCCGGATGCACTCCGAATGCCTGACCGGGGACGTGTTCGGCTCGCAGCGCTGCGATTGCGGCGCTCAGCTCGACGCCGCCATGGCCGCGATCGCGGCCGAGGGCCGCGGGGTCGTGCTCTACCTGCGCGGTCACGAGGGGCGCGGCATCGGGCTGCTCGGCAAGCTGCGCGCCTACCAGCTGCAGGACAACGGCGCCGACACCGTGGACGCGAACCTGGAGCTTGGCCTGCCCGCCGACGCGCGCGAGTACTCGACCGGCGCCCAGATGCTCGCTGACCTTGGCGTGGGCCCGCTCCGGCTGCTCACCAACAACCCGGACAAGATCCGGGGCCTGTCCGGATTCGGGATCCAGGTGACCGGCAGGGTGCCGCTGCCCGTCGCGGCCACCCAGGACAACCTGCGCTACCTGATCGCCAAGCGAGACCGGCTCGGCCACCAGCTCGGTGAGCTGTTCGTGCAGAACGGGACGCCCCGGGCGGTTCCCTCGCCCCGGCCGGCCGACCCGGCGGCACCGGCGGCAGGGTCGGCGTGAGCGGCGAAGGCCACCCGCAAGGCCGGGTCGTGGACGCCTCCGGGCTGAGCCTGGCCATCGCCGCGACCCGCTGGCACGCCGAGGTGACCGACTGCCTGGTCGAGCGGGCTGAGGCGGCGGCAAAGGCCTGCGGCGTTGAAGAGCCGCTGGTCGTCCGCGTGCCAGGTGCCGCCGAGCTGCCGGTCGTCGCCGCTGAACTGGCCCGGCGGCACGACGCGGTCGCCTGCCTCGGGGCGGTGATCCGCGGCGGCACACCGCACTTCGAGTACGTCTGCAACTCCGTGACGTACGGGCTGTCCCGGATCCCGCTCGACACCGGAACCCCGGTCGGCAACGGCGTCCTGACGTGCGACAACCGGGCTCAGGCGCTCGACCGCTGCGGCGGCGAGGGCAGCAGCGAGGACAAGGGCTGGGAGGCCGTGCTGGCGGCGCTCGAGACCGCGCTGGTGCTCCGCGGCCTGCGTCACCAGTGAGCGGCGATGGAATCGGCGGCAGAGCCTGAGCTGGGCTTCGCCGCGCTGTTGCGGCAGCTTCGGGGCGAGGCCCGGCTGACGCAGGAGGAGCTGGCCGAAGCGTCTGGCTTGAGCCCGCGGTCGATCAGCGACCTGGAACGGGGCATCAACCGCACCGCACGCAAGGAATCCGCGGTGCTGCTGGCCGAGGCGCTGGGCCTGGACGGCCGGGTGCGGGAGCTGTTCGTCGCGGCGGCGCGTGGCCGGGCCCCGGCCGGGGAGGTACTGGCGGCCAGACACGGCGCGCCGGTCCCGGCGTCAGCGGTCGCCGCCACCCGGACGCTGCCGCGTGACATCAGCAGCTTCACCGGCCGCGAGCCCGAGCTGGCTCGCCTGCTGGCCGGCGTGGCCGCGGACGCCGGGCTGGGCGGCATCCATGCGATCGACGGGATGGCGGGGATCGGCAAGACGACCCTGGCGGTGCACGCGGCGCACCGGCTGGCCGCCAGCTTTCCCGACGGCCAGTTTTTCCTTCCGCTGCACGCCCACACCCCCGGCCAGCAGCCGGTCAGCCCGGCGGACGCGCTGGCGAGCCTGCTGCTGGCGGCCGGGGTCGCGGTGCATCACATCCCGCCCGGCGCCGAGGCCAGGGCCAGCCGGTGGCGTGACTACGTGGCGGGCAAGAAGATTTTGCTGGTGCTCGATGACGCGGCGGGGCACGAGCAGGTCCGGGCGCTGCTGCCGGGCACGGCCGGCAGCCTGCTCCTGATCACCAGCCGCCGGCGGCTGACTGCGCTCGAGGACGCCGAGGTCATGAGCATCGGCACGCTGTCGCCGGACGAAGCGGTGGCGCTGCTGACCCGGCTGGCGGGCCGCGCGGACCTTGCCGGTGCCGGGGGCCCGGCCGCGGAGATAGCCCGGATGTGCGGATTCCTGCCACTGGCGATCGGGATGCTCGCCAGGCAGCTGAAGCACCACCCGGCACGCGGCGGCGCCGAGCTCGCCCGCGACCTGGCCGCCGCGCACGACCGGCTGGCCGTCATGCGCGCCGAAAATCTTTCCGTCGCAGCCGCTTTCGACTTGTCCTACCAGGATCTGAGCGCGGCGCAGCAGCGGCTGTTCCGCAGGCTCGGGCTGGCCCCGGGCACCGACGTCGACGCCTACGCGGCTGCTGCCCTCGACGACGACACCCCGGAATCGGCTCGGACCCGGCTCGACGAGCTCTACGACCAGCACCTGATCACGGAGCCCGCAGCCGGGCGGTACCTGCTGCACGACCTGCTCCGCGAGCACGCCCGCGGGCTCGCTTCGGCCGACGACCCCGCGTCTTCGCGCACCGCCGTCGGCCGGCTCATCAACTACTACGCACACGTCGCAGCGGCCGCCAGCAGCCACATCGCCACCTGGACCACGGCCGGCGGCCGAGTGCCGCCGAGCAGCCCGCCCGCCTGGGTGCCGGACCTGCCCGACTCGGACCAGGCTGCCGGCTGGCTGGAAGCCGAGCGCCCCAACCTGCACGCGGCCGTCGGCTACGCTGCCGCCGAAGGCATGCCGCAGCACGCGGTCGCGATCGCCACCGCGATGGGCGGCTTCCTGCGCGCCCGCGGGCACTGGGACCAGGCGTCGGACCAGTACCAGACGGCTCTGGCCGCCGCCATCCAGGCCGGAGACCGGCCCGGCGAAGCCGGCGCGCTCGACGAGCTCGGCCTGCTCCACCAGATCACCGGGAACTACCCGGCCGCGAGCACCGGGCTGGTCCGGGCGGTGGCGCTGTACCGCGAGCTTGAGGATCTGCCCGGCCAGGTGTACGCGCTGAACCATCTCGGGCTGGTGCAAATGGACGTCGCAGACTATCCCGCCGCCGAGGCCAGCCACCGCCAGGCACTGGCGCTGGCGCGCAGCACCGGCGACCGGCTCGCCGAGGGCGTCTCCCTCACCGACTTGGGCCAGGTGCAGCAGCGGACCGGGGACTACGCCGCGGCCGTTGCCAACCACGAGCGGGCGCTCACGATGTTCCGCAGCCTCGGCTCCCGGTTCGACGAGGCCGACGCCCTGTGCCAGCTGGGTTTCGCCACGTGCCTGATGGGCGACCACGAGACTGCCGCTGCTCGCCACCGCGAGGCCCTGGATCTGTTCCGCAGCCTCGGCGACCGGCTCGGTCAGGCCTGGGCCCACGATGGCCTGGGCCTGGTGCACATGGCGACCGGGGACTACCCGGCCGCAGCCGCCAGCATCCAGTGGGCGCTGCGGTTGCATCGCGAACTCGGCGCGCGCCACAGCCAGGTCGCGACGCTGAACAATCTTGGCGAACTCTCGCTCCAGACCTCGGCAACTCAGCAGGCCCGCGACTACCACGGCCAGGCGCTCGCGATCGCGCGCGATCTCGGGGCGCCGCTCGAGGAGGCACGTGCGCTGGAAGGGATCGGCGAGAGCCAGCCGCGCGACGACACCGTCGCTGCCGCCGCCAGCCTGCGGCAGGCGCTGGCGATCTACCAAAGGATCGGAAGCCCTCGCGCACGCCGGGTGCAGGACACGCTGGACGCCCGCGGCCTATGAGGCCGGCTGACGGCCGGGATGTGGCCGCGGCTGCCCCGGTCAGGGCCGTCGCCAGCCGGCCATCCGTCCGCGGTCGTCCTCGATGAACGTGACGTCGTCACGGGATCCGGCCGTCCCGTCGATCAGTCCCTGGGCGTGGAGCAGCGTCGGCAGCCGAAGCCACATTGGCCGGCCGGAGTCGCCGCTGCCGTTGCTTGCACTCGAGCCGCGGCGTGCGGCCGCCCGCACCCTGGGGGTCCTGCAGATCTGGGTGGTGGCCACCATGTCCGCCTCCTGTGTCATCCGGCTGGCTCCAGCCTCGGCGGAAGCCGCCGGAGTCACCACACGTGCCGGCCCACAGGAGTACCCACAGGATTTGGCTCAGGACGAGGCGTCCTTGATCTGGTCACGCCAGGAGTGGCAAGGCTCGAAGCCCAGCACCTGCCTGGCGCGGTCGATCGCGAGCAGCGTGCCGAATTTGCCGACGTCACGGGTCAGCCTGACCCCCGGGAACACCTCGGCGAGCAGGTCGGCCGACGGCCGGTTCATGACCGTGTCGGCGGCCGCGATGATGAAGCCGGGGCTGCGCGCGATGGCCTTTCGAGGCTCGCGGCAGCCTGGAAGACGTTGAAGTTCATGGTGATGTTCGCGCTGAACGTGACCGCCGGGGTGGCCAGGCCGGGCGCGGGGATGTTGGCCAGGTGGACCACGGCGTCGGCGCCGACCAGGACCTCGAGCGCCTGCCCGTAGTCGGTCAGATCGGCACGGAGCACCCCGTTGTCCCTCGTTCCGGTGATGTCGGTGGCCGTCACCTCGTACCCGTGGTCGAGCAGGTCGCGCACCACCTCCCGGCCAGCCTGCCCGTTGCTCCCGTCACGCAGACTCGCTGTGCCATCCCCTGTCCTTTCGCGTCAGCCCCGGCTTGCGCACCAGCCTGACGCTCCCTGGTGGCTTCCAGCCAAATGACCAGGTTGCCACCGAACTACCCGTCGGTCGTAGGATTCGGTAGCCGCCGCCCGACCTGGGGAGGAATCGATGCAAGTGCCTGCCGAGCATGCGCTGGCAGTCGGCGCTGCCCGCCGCGCTTGGCGGCCCGGCCGGCCGCGCGCGAGCAGGATCCGTCAGTCAGTGCGCGCGTACCGGGTGGACATCGCCTGGGCGCTCTTCGTTCTGCTGAACCTCATCGCCATGCGGCTGAGCCCGTCGTGGGGCTCGGTGCCGTTTCTCATCATCTGGATCAGCCTGACGCTGATGTACGGGTTCCGGCTGTGGCACGTCGGGTCCACCGTGCTCACGGTCTCGCTGGTGACGCTGGCCACCGGCGGCTTGATCGGCTGGCAGGTGCTGCGGGGTGAGCAGGACGGGGACTACCTCGCCGAGGTGCCGCTGCTTGCCCTGATGTTCATGGTCATGGTGTGGCACGCGCGCCGGCGGCTCACGGCCGTAGAGGAAATCAGGCGCGTCTCCGAGCACAACCTGCTCCTGCTGGATCAGCAGCGGCAGTTCCTGCAGGATGTGTCGCACGAGCTGGGCACCCCCATCACCATCGCCCTCGGCCATGCCGAGCTCATCACCCATGCCGCCACCGATCAGGCCATCGCCAAGGACGCGCGCGTGGCCGTGGATGAGCTGCTCCGGATGCGGCGGCTCGCCAACCGGCTGGTGCTGCTGGCTTCGACGGACAGCCCGGACTTCCTGCACCCGGCCGCGGTGGACGCCGCCGAGCTTGTGATGGAAACCCTCCAGCGGTGGAGCCGGACGCCGCGCCGGTGGTCGATCGGGGCCCTGACCGAGGCGGCCGTGCAGGCCGACCAGGATCGCCTGACCCTGGCCCTGGACGCTCTCATCGAGAACGCCGTCAGCCACACAGACCTCGACGGCCGGATCGAGCTGAGCGCCCGGCGCGAGGGCGAGCAGATCATCTTCGTCATCAAGGACTGGGGCTCCGGCATCCCGGCCGACGAGATCGGACAGATCTTCGACCGGTTCACCAGGGTCGGGACGGGGCGCAGCCGGGAGACCGGCGGGTTCGGCCTCGGCCTTGCCGTCGTGAAGGCAATCGCCGAAGCCCACCACGGCTGGGTGGCCGTGCAGAGCACCCTGGGAACGGGCTCCGTGTTCGAGCTGCACCTGCCGGCGGCGGCCAGCGCCGGGTTAGCACCACCCTTGGACCGGCAGGTCATGTAGGGATAGTTGGCCAAATCTCATCGACGCCTCGCGCGCCACCGTCTAGGGTCTCGGTCGTGGCAGCCTCTCTGAACGACGCGGTACGCAAGCTACTCGACGAGCCCAACTACGCCGTACTCGGCACGGTCAACCCGGACGGGAGCCCGCAGACGTCCCTGGTCTGGATCGGCCGGGACGGCGACGACGTGGTCATCTCCACCGCCGCTGGCAGGCGGAAGGAGCGGAACATCCAGCGCGATCCCCGGGTGAGCCTGTCCGTCTGGGACCGGGCCGACCCGGAGCGGTACGCCGAGATCCGCGGCCAGGCCGCGATCCACCCGGACCCGGGGCGGGAGCTGGCGGTCGAGCTGGCGGAGAAGTACGAAGGGCCCGGCGGCGGCCAGCAGTTCCTCGACCTCCCGGCCGAGGTTGTCCGGGTCACGATTCGCATCGCGCCACAGCACGTCGCGGGGAACGCCGTGGGCTGAATCCGGTTCGAAAGCAGGCACAGAATCTTGGCTCTGGATTGGCGTCCATTCGATTTTGTGTTTGAATAGCGTCATGACACGCCAGCCGACCGCGTCCCCGGAGTAGGGATGCTCGCAGCCGTCGCAGCCAGTGCTGGCCACCCCGCGGTCGCGGGCCTGCTGGGGCTCGGCGCCGCCGGGGTCGCGGGCTCGGTGGTCGCCATGGCGTGGAGCGTGCACGCGCGCCAGATCCGGCTCGCCGAGCAGCTGGCCCGGCGCCAGGTCGTGGTTTCCGCCGACCCAGCCGTGACGGCCGCGGCAGGGGCAATGCCGCCCGCCCCGGTCCCGAACGGCCGCCCGGCCGGCGCGAGGGCGCCGGACGCGGTGGTCATCGACGGACCGGACACCGTGGTCGCGGGCGAGCAGGTTCGCTACAGCGTCGCGCGCAACGGCACCAGGAAGGTCGTGTCGTGGGCGGTCGGCGGGGGCTCGGTGGCGCAGGCTCCGGATCCGGCACACCCCGACGAGCTGCTGCTGATCGCCGACCAGCCCGGGGCCCTGACGGTCACCGTGTGGGTCCGCGAGGGCATGAACGAGCGTCGCGCTACCAAACCGGTCAAGGTCGTGCCGGACGTGGCCGCCGCGGCACCGCAGGTCACGCTGCGGCTGTTCCTGCACGCGTGGGGCCTGGTGGCGGTCGGGGCGCTGATCGTCGGATTCGCCGGGGCCCTCGTCGCCCTGGGCGGGCTCGCATCATCCGACTTCATCGCGCTGGCGGCGCTGCTGGCCGCGCTCCTTGGCGTGATCGCCGTCGCCAGGACGGCGGCCGACCCAGACGTCCGCCCAGGCGCTGGAAGGGGCGCGGTCAGGCCGAGGAACTGGGATTTCACGGCACCAGCCGACGCCGCGCCGCCGATCCCCCCGATGCCGCCAGCCGTTACCGCCGAGCGCAACTCGCGGCCGCGTTAGTCACCTTGGCCTCGCCCTGACCCGGGCTCGAGCTCGCGCCCGTGGCGGCGAAGACGGCGCCACCCGCGACGCCAAAGCCGGGCGCGGGCGGGCTGCGCCGGTACGGACTGCGCCGGTACGGACTGCGCCGCTGCGCGCTGCGCCGCTGCTGCGATGCGGCGGGTGTCCACCGCCCGCCGCGCCGCCGGTGCGGACGCCGCCCGCCGGTCTCGCCACCGGCTGACCATCGCGTCCGCGTCGACCAGCCGCACGAAAATAGGCGGACCGTGCGGTATCCGGCGCCACTCGACGATCTGCCGGTTGAGCTCGGCGACGACGGCACGAACCTCCTCCTCGGATCCCAGCTCGTGCACCGACTCGGCCAGCCGCTCGCTCTGTTTGCGCAGCTTCAGCGGCGTGGGCAGGAGCTCATCGGTGGGCAGTCCCTCCCGGCGCAGCAACTCGCGGACCCAGGTCAGGCCGTCGTCGGGCCCGCTCCGCCTGGGCAGCGGCTTGCCTGCGCCGGGCAGGTTGTCGAACTCGCCACGCTCCTGCGCCTCACTGATCTGCTGGTCGATCCATGAGGTGAAGCTCATGCCTGGCGGCTTGCGTTCGGTCATGTCGAGGTGTGCGGCCAGGCGAGAACCGGCCCGCGGGCGCGGAGCGTGACCGCCGATCCGGGCGGCAGCTGCGGCCCGCCCAGGGTGCGGACGATGATCGTGGGCGCAGCGGAATCGTGCTCCGGCCGTACGTGGATCACGGCATCGTGGCCGTGGTAGCCGTACGACACGACGTGCCCGGACAGCTCGTTGCCGTCGTGGACGCCGGGCCAGCCTGGCGTCCCCGGCCGGGCCGGAGCCGCGGCGGCGTGCAGCTCTATCTGCTCCGGCCGGACCAGCACCGTGGCCGCGCCGGACCTGGCCGGACCGCTGTGCCCCGGCGGGCCGGCCGCGCCGCCGTGCCCCGGCGACGTCAGGCACCCAGGCTCGACCGGCAGCCGGCCGAGCACGGTGTCCACCGTGTCGGTCGTGAGCACGCCCTCGATGAGGTTCGCGTCCCCGATGAACCGGGCGATGTCCGCATCGGCGGGCCGGTCGTACAGGTCCTGCGGCGCATCGCACTGCACGATCCGCCCGTCGCGCAGCACAGCGACCAGGTCGGCGGTGGACAGCGCCTCGTCCTGGTCGTGGGTGACGAGGATCCCGGTGACGCCCGTCTCGGCGAGCAGCGCCTGCACGTCCGCCCTAACGCTGGCGCGCAGGTGCGCGTCGAGCGAGGCGAACGGCTCATCGAGCAGGACGATCTTCGGCCGGATGGCCAGTGCCCTGGCGAGCGCGACCCGTTGCTGCTGGCCGCCGGAAAGCTGGTGCGGGTAGCGATTGCCCAGCCCGGCCAGGCCCACCGCGTCGAGCAACTCGGCTATCGCCGGTCCCTTGCGCTGCCGGGCCGGCAGCCCGAACCCGATGTTGGCGGCGATCGTGAGGTGCGGGAAGAGGCTGCCCTCCTGGGGCACGTAGCCGATCTGCCGCCGCTCCGGCGCCAGGTGCGCGTCCGGGCCGTCGACCACGGAGCCGCCGATCGTGACCGTTCCCGCGTCGCCGCGCTCGAACCCAGCGAGCACCCGGAGCAGCGTCGTCTTGCCGCTGCCCGAGGGGCCGAGGATGGCCGTCAGCGATCCCGCCGGAACTTCGAGGTCGAGCCCGGTGAGGACCGGATGGTCGCCGAACGCCTTGTGCAGGCCGGTCACCACGAGCTGCGTCATACCGTCAATCCTACGAATGCCTCGTTGCCTGCCGGTATCACGTCTGCGCATGCGCCGAGCGGTCGAAGAACCTGCCGAGCACGTAGCTCGGCACCGCCGCGACGGCGATCATCACCAGCGCGAACGGCGCGGCCTGGCCATAGGACAGGTTGGTCTCGTAGGCCCAGAACTGGGTTGCGAGCGTCTGCACTCCGGTGGGGATCAGCAGGAGCGTGGCCGTCAGCTCAGTCACGACCGACAGGAAGACCAGGCAGAACGCGGCAGCGAGCCCCGGCCCTGCCAGCCGCAGCGTCACCCGCCAGAGCACCGCAAGCCTGCGCTGACCCAGGGACCTGGCCATCTCGTCCAGGCTGGCCGGCGCGCGGGAAAGCGAGGCCTTGACGCCGACCAGGGCCAGCGGGAAGAACATGATCGCGTAGCAGACGACCAGAAGTGGCGCGCTCTGGTAGAGAAAGCCGTTCGCGTAGCGTTCCGCAAAATATGACAGGGCGAACGCGGCGACCACTCCGGGCATGGCCAGCACGAGGTAGGTGCTGCGTTCCAGCAGGAGCCGCAGCCGGCCGGGATGCCGCAGGGCCAGCAGCGCTACCGGCAGCGCCGCCGCCGTGTCCAGAATCCCGGCCCCGATCCCGTACATCGCGGTGTGCAGCGCGGCGCTCGACAGGGACACGCCCGTGATCGCGTGCGCTCCGCCCTCGAATATCCAGTACACGCTCGCGCCGACCGGCACGCCGAGCGCCAGCGCGGTCAGCGCGGCGAAACCGGCCAGGACGGGCAGCGTGGCACGGCCAAGCCGGTGCGGCGGCATCCGCCGCGCCGCCAGCGGGCCGCCCCGGGTAACCCGTCCCCGGCCGCGCAGCATGCCCTCGCCCGCCAGCACCAGCAGGCTGAGCAGCACCAGCACCAGCGAGAGCGCGCACGCAGCTGGGATGCTGAACGACACGTTGAACTCGGTAAAGATCTCGGTGGTGAAGGTCTGGTACCCAAGGATCTCGAACGCGCCGTACTCGGCCAGCAGCACCATCGCCACCAGCAGGCAGCCACCGAGGATCGCACCGCGGGCCTGGGCCAGCGTGACCCGGACGAACGTGCGCACCCGGCCGACGCCGAGG
>Ga0210395_10001420_pt1 | contig 18527 bp, 20 predicted proteins | sample IncBWH4OmetaG_FD_150861 | JGI IMG/M metagenome (GOLD analysis project Ga0210395, IMG submission 150861) | Forest soil microbial communities from Barre Woods Harvard Forest LTER site, Petersham, Massachusetts, United States - Inc-BW-H-4-O ...
GCTGAACCGCCGGTTGGACCGGGTCGGTACCCACGCGAGCCCCGGAACGTTCGCGGTGATCCCTCGGGCCACGAGCTCGGAGAGCAGCACCCGCAGCAGCCGCTCGATTTCGTCGATCGCATCCGTGCCGATGTCGCTGGAAAGGAGCGTCCTGGTCAGCACGGTGAGCGTGATCGACCGCATCTCCCGGTCCAAGGCGAGCGTCCCGCCGTCTGGCCATGCGCTGATGCGCGGCATCGCGACCTCGCGCATCGTGGCCACGTAGCGGGCGATCTCGGCGCGATGGAACGCAGGCTGCATCAGGCGCCGCTGCCGGTGATGGCTCTCACCCTCCGACATCACGAGCCCATTGCCTATCAGCCGTTTGGCCCGGCCGAAGTTCAGGCCCTTGCCCAACCTCCTGGCCTCGCCGACCAGCGCCTGCCTGATGGCGCTCGGACTGTTCAGCACGTAAAAGTGGAACGGCCCGAACCGGATGCGAACCACATCGCCGTGCTCCCTCGCCCGCTGGAATAGCGCGAGCGGGTCACGGCCGAACTCCAGCGCATGCCCCAGAACCCGCTGCCCGCCCGGCATCACCGGAACCTCACGCGCGACCTCTCCGCTAGCGACGGCCATCCTCACGCTCCTGACAGCATCCGCCACCGCCCCGCCGATCGGCGGGCGCGGCGCCGGACCGATCGTTAGTAATGGACCGGCGAATGAACAACGCGCCGTCGGCCGCCAGGATGCCTCCGCGGCTTCGCGCCGGAATCGCCGATATGGACGCCATGCACGGGTATTGCGCCCAAACAGACCTTGAGCACCGAGTCAGCGATATGCACGTGTCGTGCCGCGTTGACCGTACATGACGTCCGGGATGCTGCATGGTTGCCGCACTCGATGGCATCCGCGGCTATGGGCTTCGAGCTGACCGAAACCGCCGGGACGCCTTGTGTAGAGGCCGGAATGCCCGCGCCGTGACCAGGGCTTATTGGGCAAAACCGCAGAAGCCTGGCTCCCATCTTGGCTCTCAGCGCTAGACAAGATTTCGAAAAATCGCGTGGGCCGTGCTGGATTTGAACCAGTGACCTCTTCCGTGTCAGGGAAGGTTATCCGTTGCGCTTGCTTTCGTATCCTGCTCTTGAGCTGCGATGTATGGCCCGCTGACGTCCATGGATGTATGTTGCTGTCGAGGGCGGTTGTTACTCGGCTAGTTACTCACCCCGATCTCAAGCCATCCGCCGAGTTCCTGTCGAGCGCCTCTTTGGCGAATACAGGTTCGTACGGACCGCATCTTGTCCTGTCCAGCGTGGCATGTCGATCTAGCAGCAGGCATCCCCTCGCCATGCCTGGCGGCCTTCCCGGGCCGAACACGCGGCGATGCCCAGGGCGATGACCGGATCGATGGGCCATCCGGCGGGCCAGGTGGCGACAACGGCTAGGCCGACGAGGACAGCCGCCGCCTGGGCGGCACACATCAGGTTCTGGATTCCCTCACTCGCTGTGGCGGCCGAGCCGAGCTGACGGCCCAGGCGCTGCTTGGTAATGCCGAGCACCGGCATGATGACCACGCTGCTGGCTGTCAACGCGATGCCCAGGACGGACGCGGCGGCAGGATGAGGAGTAGCGAGATCACGTACCGCCTGGATGGCGATGTAGGGTGCCAGCAGCCAGAAGCTGACCGCAACGCCCCGCTGCGCCCGCCACTCGGCCGACTCTGACATCGTGCGCGCCCCGGTGAACCGCCAGACCACGATGAGGCTGGCGAGCCCTTCGACCGCGCTACCCAGTGCCCAGCCGACCAGGGCGATCGAACCAGCAGTGATGCCCGCGACCAGGCCCATGGCTCCCTCGGCGGTCATCCAGGCCAGCGAAGCCCAGGCCAGCCAGCGCGCATACCGGGTGTACCGCACCCAGCCCTCATCCCGGCTGCTGCCAGGACCTGCGCAGCCTTCACAGCACGCGCAGGTATCAGACTGCGGGCTCCCGGCCGCCGCAAGTGGCAGCGAGGACACCAGGCCGGTTCCCTGGTGCTCCTCCTCCACACAGTGAGCCTAGCTCCGTTCACCGGGGGCGACCCAAGCATCAGTCCCCGCATCTGCCCCGTTTATGGCTGCCCTCTGGATGCAAACTACTGGCACGCTGCCGCTCGGCGTCCAACGATGCAGCTCAATCCGTCTGCGGACGGCTGCTCACGACGGTCTAGCGCGCGGGTTGCTGTGCCTCGCTGCTGTACCGATCAGCGGCCACGACCAAGAGCACCGTCAAGGCCAGAGCGACGGCCGGTTAGGCTCAGACCAAGGGGTAGTCACAGGAAGCCATGCACTTCCAAGGGCCGCTACCCGCCTGATGCATCCGCCACGGTAGCGTCGGGCTGACGGAGGGACTTGGTGATCGTCATGGAGCACTGGAGCAGGCAGCGCGTGGTCGATCAGCTGAATCGCATGGGGTATACAGAGCTAGCTGACAAGGCGTCGCGGGACCTGCCCGATCCGGTGGATGTCAATCGGCTCGAGGAATGGTGCCTGGAGCACGGCCTTTCTCAGGATGACGTGATTAGCCGGATGGGCGGCAGCCCTTGAGCCAGGAGGTTCTGGGCGTGTATGCCCACGCCATCAGCGACCAGCTCACGGAGGCCGCTGACATCTTCGCTCACGCGATAGCGTCCGCCGTCTGAGGCCGCTGTTAACAGCCGGGTTAGCGAAAGAGCCCGCCCATGCTCGGAAGTGGCCTCTGGCCTGGCGCGCTCGGGGGGACTCGAACCCCCGATCTCACAGATCCTTAGTGATTTACAGCCGCATCGGCTGCCTGCTCATTCCGGCCTTGACCTGCTGAAATGCTCGTCAACGTTGCGCATCAAGCGACGGCTTTAAGCGGCGTTGTAAGGCCAAAATAAGGCCAGCCATATCTGACCATCGGTCCGAAGTTCGCAGCCGACCTACTGTCAAGACAGAGTTGACAATGGGCCTTTGGCTATGCCACGCCGTCCTGCGGGTCGATGCCGTATCGACGGAGAAGATCACGGAGTCGCTCGACCTCATCGCTCAAGGACGGGAGGTCTGCCCACTCCTGCTGGCGAGCGGCTTTGTCTCTGAGCAATTGCTGTTCCCTGTCGCGCAGCACGGCCGCGTTCTCGAAGTCCTGGGCGTCGATGGCGCTCTCCTTGTCGCTGCGGACCCGGGTGATCTCCTGGTCGAGCTCGGCCAGGTCCGGGGCGGTGCCTACACGTTGTTCCAGCACCGACAAGCGCCAATCCAGCGAGGCGAGATGGCCGCGAAGCTCAGACAACACCTTGCGCTTCCCCCGGCCGGTGGGACGTCCGGTTCCTGGCTCCTCTTGGACCCGCCTGGCATGCACCCGCTGGATCACTTGCTGACGGACCCTGTTCGGGTCGGCGCCCAGGCCGTTCAGTACCCGTACGGCCACCCCGTCGTCCTCGCGGACCAGGCCGAGCAGGATGTGCTCGGTCCCGATGTAGGCATGACCGAGCGCGATGGCCTCGCGCATTGACAGCTGCAGTATCTTCTTGGCCCGGGGCGTGAACGGGATATGCCCGCGCGGCGGGTCCTGCTGGCCCCGCCCGGTGATCTCCTCGACCTGCTGGCGCGCCGCCCCCTCAGCGATCCCGAGCGACTCCAGCGCCTGGGCTGCTACCCCGCTCTCCTCATGGATGAGGGCGAGCAGGATGTGCTCGCTGCCGATGTAGTCGTGGTTGAGCATCCTGGCCTCTTCCTGGGCCAGGACCACGACGCGCCGCGCCCGGTCGGTGAACCTCTCGAACATGCTCAGCGCCGCCTTCCTCGCGTTGGTTTCTTCGCTGCGGCCAACAGAAACACGATACATCTCGTTTACGGAGTCTGGCTAGCCGAGCGTTCTGCGATCTCCTGTGGACGCGGGGCCGAGCCGGATGTGACTTCTCGCACGGCGATCGGCGCACTCGGCGCGAGCGTGACGGCCTGGTCCTGCTCGTGTGGCGCGGCATTGGGGTGTGACGGCGGGGACCGGCTGCGGCCGGTGCCGGGGAAGCCGTGCGCGGCAGCTCGTCGCGCTGTAGGGCTTCCGCCCGAAGGGCGCGGCGAAAGCTGCCGCCCCGCAACGCCGAGGCCCCGGCGACCCTGGCCGCTTATCACCGGGTCCTCCGGCCGCTCTGCTCTCCCCGGTTGCTCGCGTTGCCGGTTCCAGCCGTAGGCGTGGCGCGCCGGAGGTGCGCCCTTGAAGCTGTAGAGAAGTTGCAACAGCATGGCAGGGCCAATTCTGGGCTGTCCCGCTTGATGCTTGACACTCCCGCTCATGAGCGAGTTGAGCGTGGCCGAGCCGAGATACCGGGCCGTGCTGGAGGCCGGAGCTGGTATTCCGGTGACCGAGGTCGCCGAACTGTCCAGGTCCATAACCATCCGTGGCGGATTCCCGCCCACCTGATGATCAGTGTCGAGAACCTCATTGGCCTGATTGGCGGCATAGCCCTCGTTGTCTACCTGTTCGCAGCTCTAACCCACCGAGTGGTTCAGGTAGCTGGCACGGTCTTTGCAGTCGGTCCGCCGGGGTCTATGCTGCACATTAGGTGGGCCGGGAAGTCTGGTCGGCGCGATAGTTCGCATCTGCCCGATTCAGTCTCCCTGGAGCGCGTGATGACCACGCAGAACGCACCCGCCCCCACCTCTCCTGCCGCTAGCACCGCGATACCCGCGAGCCCGGTGCGTATGCCTGCCCCGCCGAGCTGGCCGTGGCGCCGGAGTGCGCTGCTCCTAGCAGGTGCCGCGCAGCTGATCACCATCGCAGCGGTCAGCAGAACTAACTACCCCCTGGCCGCTACCTGGTCATCGCTGCTGCTGGCCATCGCCCCGGCGCCCCTCGCCGCTGCTGCAGCGTTCGCCCCGGCCCCGCTGAACAGGCTGGCTGCCGCTGTTGGGGTCCTGGTCCTGATCGCGGGCATCGCTGGCGGGATCACACACACCGGGCTGTTCTTCGTCCCGGCTCTAGTGGCGCTGGCCGTCGGCGGCGCCAAGCTCTGGCGTGAGCCCTCCTGACCCCCTGGCGGACGCGTCACAGCGTCAACCGAGACCGATCCGTAAAGGGATCAAATGAGGCCAGGCAGTGAAGAATCCGTCTAGGGACGTGTCAAGCATCAAGCGAGGCTGATCGCGTCAACGATCAGGTGGGTCTAGGCACTAGTGGGCGCTGATCCGGCGCTGTCTCCTGGGTGATCCATGCCAGGTAGTCCGGGTTGCCGTCAGTAATGGCCCGCGTGGATATGCCGGGCACTTCATAGGGGTGTTCCAGCTTGGCTAGCGAGACGATTTCTGCTACCCGGTCGCGCCGGGTGTGCAGGGATACGCGGCCCTCGGTGCGCTCGTAGATGTCACCGCGCCACCGGTAAATCGACCGGACGGGCGCGAAGTTGTGCGCGCTGGCGCAGAGCCGCTGTTCGACTAGCTTGCGGCTGAAGTTCTTCAGCCAGTCCGGGTCAGGGGCGGTGATCACCACTTCGACCAGCTCAGTCATTTGACGTACGCTACGCCTTCGCTGTTGATCAGGCTCGCCATGGCCGTTTCGGATTCCTCGCGGGTCTGGCCCATCGATGCCCATCGGCTCATGATCCGCCCGTCATAGCCCAGGCCGACCCACCGGCCGGACATGTTCAGCCCGTGCGGGTGCAGCACGAGGTACATGGTGCCCTTGGACCGGATCGACCCGTCGTTGGCGGCGTACCAGCCCATCAGGATCTCGTTGTCCCACAGCCGGAGTTCGCCGCTCCAGTGGTAGCCGCCTTCGTCTTCGCTCAATCCTCTGGTGATCGTGGCGACCTGGAGCAGGTCGCCTTCCTGCTTGATCTCCACCTGCTGGGAGGCGATCTTCTCATCACCGCTGCGCGGCGAAGCAGGGGAGACGGCGGCCTGTCCTGGGACAATGCCCGCCAACGCTGGGGTCGCATCAGTGACAGTCGGCTACGCGCCCAGTGGCAAGCGGATCGTTAAACGTGGCCGTGGCCGTACCAAGACTGAAGCACAGCGCAAACTGCGTGAGATCATCCGCGATTACGAAGATGGCCAGATCACCAAGAGCGACGGCTTCACCGTCGCCCAGGCCGTCCGTGACTGGCTCCAGTTCGGCATGTCCGGTCGAGGTGAGAGCACAGTCGCGAAATGCACGATCCTTGCCAATACAACGCGTCATTCCTGCGCTGGGAGGCCGCAAGCTCCGTGAGCTTTCGGCCGACGACGTGGACCGCTGGCTAGCCGATAAAGCCAAGACTCTGAGCACCGATACGCTTCAAATTCTTCATTCGATTCTGCGACGGTCCATCACTCGGGCTCAGGCTCGGGACAAGGCAAAGCGCAACGTCGTGCTCCTCTGCGACGTGCCGCAAGGGCGGGAGGGCCGTCCATCGAAATCGCTGACCTACGACCAGGCCGATGCGCTCCTGGCTGCCGCCGAGAGCAGGCCGCTTTACGCCTACATCGTCGTCTCGCCGCTCACTGGTGCCCGAACCGAGGAACTGCGCGCCCTCACCTGGACGCATGTCGATCTCGATGCGACCCCGCCCGTCATCATGGTCTGGCGTTCTGTCCGCGCTGGTGGCGACACCAAGACCAGGAAGTCACGCCGCACCCTTGAGCTACCGCAACGCGGCACAGATGCGCTCCGCCTCCACCGCGATCGTCAGGACCAGATCCGCATGCGAGCGGGGGACAGGTGGCACGACAACGACCTGGTGTTCGCCTCCCGCGTCGGCACCGCGCTCTGGGCAGGGAACGTCCGCCGTTCGTTCCGGGCCGTTCTTACTGCTGCGGGCCTCGACTCGGCGGACTGGACGCACGCGAGCTGCGGCACAGTTTCGTTTCGCTGATGTCGGACGCGGGTGTCCCAATCGAGAAGATCGCTCGCCTTTGTCGGCCACACCGGGACGACCACAACCGAAACCGTCTACCGCAAGCAGATCCGTCCCGTGGTCATTGGCGGCGCAGAAGTCATGGACAGCCTGTTCCCCAGGCGGGACACCGATGCTTAAATTAAGTAGCTGACCAGTGCGTATTCGCATCCGAATGTCCCCGGTACAGCACCCAGGGGCCACTGTGCGGCCTGATACGCTAACTCGCATTGGCGCGAAGACTCAGACCGAAAACCGGCGCGCCGAATCCCGCGCCGAAGGAGCACGAAGTATGGATGAACTCGGCTGGGGCTTTCCGCCCGGTGACCTCCGGGTATCTGACGCCGACCGCGACCGGGCGCTGTCCGAGCTAGGCGGGGCCTTCCGGGTCGGCCGGATCACAGCCGACGAATTCGACCAGCGATCTGGGCAGGCTCTGCGCGCCCGTACCGGGAAAGAACTGACCGCTCTGCTCACCGACCTGCCACCAGGTGGCCCCCCAGCGACACGCACCACCGTCCCGGAACCACGCAATCACGCTATCGCGGTCCGGGCCGTCATGGGCGCATCCGCCCTCGCCGCCACCCTCCTCTTCGCCAAGGCGGTGGTGGACGCCCTAAGCCCCGGCGATCAGCGCGCCGACACACTATCACCAGCAGGAATCGCTGTACTGCTCGTCGGGCTGATCATCTTCCTGCGTGTGATCCGCGCCCACCGCGCCTAGCTACGTAGTTACTCAGATAGTTACTCAGCGACGAAAGGCCATGACTCCCAATGGGTTGTCATGGCTTCTGACCTGGTGGGCCGTACTGGATTTGAACCAGTGACCTCTTCCGTGTCAGTTCAGGGCAGGTACCTGGTGGGAAGCCACGACCTTGTGATGGGAGGCAGCGCCGGTGAGCCCAGGCGAGTCGTTGTGCGGTGTCGTTGCTGTCACTTCTGCTGTCACCGATCCTCTGCGCGTCGCTGGGTTATGAGCACTACGATGCTAGTCTCCCCTGTCTCCGGCGTTCTGGCCTGTCTCGCTGAGCAGGAAATCAGGGCGCTGGCTATCGCCTACTTCCCGGGTTGTCTCCTCCGTCCCGCAGCGTCTCGTTAGCAAATCCGTTAGCTGCGCAGTGCCTCAGCTGCGGGTTCCTGCTCTCGGTGCGCGCCGGTCTGAGTGCTGCTGCCGTTTGCACGATGGTGCGAGCGGAGTGCACACATGACCGTGACTAGTGGGTCTGCACCTTCCACGAGGTTCCCTATACCCGAGGTGCGGGTCTTCCCAGGCGGCATTTTTCTGCCCGGTGTTCTTCTTGCCTGTATCGGTCGTGGCGGTTCATCGTACCGATACGGTGAGACGAACATCGGGGAATGGAGCTGCCATGGGATCGATCGTGGTCTGTGGGGGCGGAGTGATCGGGCTATCCGCGGCGATCATGCTGGCGCGGGATGGGCATCAGGTCACCGTCGTGGAGGCCGACCCGCCTGGTGTCCCGGCGGCGCCCGGTGAGGCGTGGCAGTCCTGGCAGCGCAAGGGCGTCGCCCAGTTCCGTCAGCCGCACAATCTGTTCCCCCGGTTCCGGCAGGTCTGCGGCGAGGAGCTGCCCGACATGACCGGGCGGCTGCTGGCGGCGGGCTGCGTCTGGTGGGATCTGCTGGCGTCCCTGCCGCCAACCCTGACCGACCGCCAGCCGCGCCCCGGTGATGACGCACTGCGGTTTGTGACCGGCAGGCGCCCAGTCGTGGAATACGCGGTCGCCGTGGCCGCCCAGGAGCAGCCGGGCCTGGAGATCCGCCGCGGCGTGCGGGTAACGGAGCTGGTAGCGGGCCAGCCGGCGATCCCTGGCGTGCGGCATGTGGCCGGGGTGCGCACGTCGGCGGGCGAGGAACTGCGCGCCGATCTGGTGGTCGATGCCATGGGCAGGCGCTCACCCGCCGCCGAACTGCTGACTGCGGTTGGCGCCCGCGAGCCGCATTCGGAGGCCGAAGACAGCGGATTCGTCTACTACACCCGGTATTTCACCGGTCCGTCGAGGCCTGTCCAGATCGGCCCGCCGCTGGTCCCGCTCGGCACGATCTCGCTGCTCACCCTGCCCGGCGATAATGACACCTGGTCAGTGACGGTGTTCTCGGCTACGGGGGACGCGCCGCTCAAGGCGCTGCGTGACACCGGGTGCTTCACCCGCGTGGTCAAGGCGTGCCCGTTGCAGGCCCACTGGCTCGATGGCCAGCCGATCACGGATGTGCTGGCCATGGCCGGGATCCTGGATCGGTACCGCCGCTTCGTCATCGACGGCCGTCCAGTCGTGACCGGATACGCAGCTGTCGGTGATGCATGGGCCTGCACTAACCCCTCGGCCGGACGCGGGCTCAGCGTCGGGATGGTGCATGCCCAGCTGCTCCGGCGGGTCGTCCGAGATCACCTGGGCGACCCGGCAGGCTTTGTGCGGGTCTGGGATGAGAGCACCGATCAGCATGTGGCCCCGTTCTACTGGAACCAGATCAGCGCCGACCGTGCCCGGCTCGCGGAGATGACCGCCTTGCGAGAGGGGCGTGCGTGGACCCCGGAGGACTCGACCATGAGCCGCTTGCGCGCCGCCGCGCCCTATGACGCCGACCTTTTCCGCGCCTTGATCGAGACCATAACCTGCCTGGCGCTGCCGCAGGAAGTGATCAAGCGGCCCGGCATCAGGGCAAAGATCGAGGCGTCAGGCCGTCAGGCGCCGCCAGCCCCAGGCCCTGACCGGCGACAGCTCCTAAACCTGCTAGCCGCGTGAGAGCGCGCAGAACTTGTGAGAGAAGAGGTCCTTGGGCAAGGGATCCAGTACCTCGCTCACTGCGGAGAATAAGGCCGTACCTGCGGCTATGGTGGCGGCGCGCTCGGAGGGAATCGAACCCCCAACCTTCTGGTCCGTAGCAAGATCAAGGCTGTCTAGCGTCGTTCATCCTCGTCGCAGCAACCCTGGTCATAGCGCTCCGAACGAAATGCGATTCCAGCATTGTCCGCGCTCATCCAGATCCGTTGTTAGCATCCGCGCTAGCAAGATCAACCGGCTCAGGGCGGTACCTAGACCTCCGGACGCAACGCGTCGCCCGACGCGGCGAGTGCTGGGGGCCTGGCATGCGGGCGGCGAGGCTGCATGTGGGCGCTGGCGGCCCGAGTGTATCGACCGAGGCCAGGACGTTCGGTGGTACCGCCGATTAGATAGCAGAAGCCCGTGGGAAGGCCTTTGACCTTGCCACGGGCTTTCCGCATCGCAGGCTCGTTCGTTGAACCAATAGCGCTCTACGCAGTCGGACCCGTCGCGACCGACTACCACATCTGCCACGATGAGAGCTGTTCGGTGCCAATACGTGGAGGTGGGGGCGCGTGGGCTGTTCTAACGCTGGCTGGTCTGCAGTCTCGTCTGCCGGACCGATGTCTGCGCTGGCTGGGGTTCTGGCGGGCTTCATGCTCAACGGAATCGTTGTTCTTCTCAGCCAGACGATGAAGGATATAGGGAAGGTGCGAGCGCTTGGTCTCCTACTGGCCGCCTTCGTAGCGCTCGGCCTGGATTCTTATCTGTTCGCCCTGGTGACTGGCGATAGCTCATGCCATCGCGCCTGGACCGAGGCGATGCTTGCTGCCGGACTGCTTGGCATCGGCACGGTCGCCATCATCGCGGGCTTCGGGCTTCTCGTCGCCGAGTACGTCGAGAAAAAGGATAGCGAATCAATCGACATGCTGACGACGCTATTCAATGTCTTGCGTGTCGGCGTGGCACTGGTGGTCCTGGGTCTCCTGTTCATGACGTCCTGGAACTATCTCTATGCGGTCCTCGGCAGCCATGTGCCGGGATACGCGAAGGATCTGCTCTTGGTCTATTTCGGAATCGGCGTGCTCGGCCTTGTCGTCCTCGTCGTCCAGGCGATCGTCAATTCAATTGTTAAACGGCGCCACGAGAGGCTGGCGCAGCAGTCGGCCGAGGAAGATCGGAAGATTCCCGCTCAGCCGCCCGAGGAACAGCAGCTAAAGCCAAAAGAACCGGCCTCAGGGGACGGAATGATATCCCGCTGGCTCCGCGGCCCGGTTCAGTTCAAACAAAAAGTCAAGCGTGCTATGTACTCTTCGTTCGGATACGCGACCGTCAGCGTCCTGGGGGCAGCCGCTTTCGCCCGGACTTCTCCCCGGCACTGGGATCAGCCGGACACGCCGATAACAGCAGCATTTATAGCGACGGTCGCGTGGGTCCTGGTGGTCGCCCTCGTCCCCTTGTTCTACCTGCTGGTGCGCTGCTCTCCGCCGTTCGGCGACGGGGGTGCCGGACAAGGGGGCAACACCGCTGCTGTGCCGCCAGCAGGCGACGCCAGCACCGCGCTGCGGAAGCTTGCCGCTCTGTATCACTCCGGCCTGCTAAGCGATGATGAGTTCGCGGCCAAGCGTGCCGAGATTGTCGACCGGATCTGATGGGACTTCGGCAACAGCACGAGTGAATGTCAACGTCAGCCCCGTCGCTGGCGTTTAGCATCTGATCCGTAGATCAATGGAAAGTGTCCGGCCAGTGCGCCGGAATCCGTATCCGCAGGTCATGGTCCACCGGTTGTCCAGCATTGGCGCCTGAGTCCGGTGTCGTCCTACCAGTTCGTGAGAAAGTTGTGAGAGATCTCTGCTCGTTGGCAGCCGTCGCTGCGGTTGCGTCGGCCCTCGACTGTCCGCTTTCAGGCCGGACATATTGCGAGTTGCTGGGAATCGTGCGAGTGTTGTGTGCCGTCGCCGGTCGCTGCTGTTGCTGTCACCGTTGCTGTCAACTCAGCTCAGGCTGTCCGGCGGCAAGCCGACCCGCACGTTGCAGGGGATGGCCCGCGGCCGGTCCGGGCAGGCTGCTGCCTGGCCCTTGGTTTCTGGCCGGAGTGCCCGTAGAGAGGCTCATGACGTCTCCGACGAGGCTCTTGAGGGAAGCCCACGCGGCCGCCGCGACAGACGGGTCCCAGCCTGGGGCGTCCGATGGCGGCGGCATCTGCCAAGCATCCAATCCGGTTGGCGATCTTCCCTCAACTCCGGGAGGTCCGCGGCCAGTCTCGATCTACCGTCTCAGTTTCCGTCTCATTCACCCGCGTTCGCCGACGTGCGCGATGGGTCGCCGGATTTGCCTTTCCCTGGCTGTGTACGGTCGCGAGCTTGGCCGGACGAGGAGCAACAGACTTGGAAAGAGTGTTGGCGGCAACCGTCGCGAGATCGCGTGAACTGAGCTCCTGTGGCCTGACGTAGACCATCAACGGCCCGTTCGTCGTGAATATGTTGGTCTTGATCCCAGGTGCCGGCTACTGGGTGGCCTGGCGCGCCGAATAGGTACAGAACAGGGCCGTGCGCCAGCGAATTGCCAGGTAAAGCCACTTCGGCTATCCGTTTACAAAACGGCTGCTCTGCCTGTTACGCGTTCACTCGTCACGAGCACTGGACGTCCCTCACGGCGGACGCCGGCAAGCCCGGCATGCCAGATCATGAGCACCCGTGCCCTGCTCACCCTGACCCGGGGATGCTCACCTTGGCGGCTTCAGCCGGCGCCGGCAGCGCCTGGCTGCACAGCCTGGGCCCTGGCCTGCCGTCGCGGAATGTGACGGCGGCCGTCGTGCCGCGCGCAAGTAACCGCCTTATGAGCGGACTTCGGCTCGATGCCGATCACGACGCTGGCCGTCCGGTTCTGGGCATTCTGTGCGCCCGCGAGCCGGGCGGGCGGGGAACCGCTGGTTACATCCTGGGGCTGCCGGGCGCCGGTCAGGTCAGTCGAGGTAGTCCCGGAGGACGTTGGACCGGGACGGGTGCCGGAGCTTGGACATGGTGTTGGACTCGATCTGCCGGATCCGCTCCCGGGTGACCCCGTAGACCTTGCCGATCTCACCGAGGGTCTTGGGCTGCCCGTCGGTCAGCCCGAACCGCATGGACACCACGCCGGCCTCGCGCTCGGACAGCGTGCCGAGCACCGAGTGCAGCTGCTCCTGCAGCAGCGTGAAGCTGACCGCCTCGCCGGGCTGGATGGCCCCGGTGTCCTCGATCAGGTCGCCGAGCTCGCTGTCGCCGTCCTCGCCGAGCGGGGTGTGCAGGGAGATCGGCTCCCGGCCGTACTTCTGCACCTCGATGACCTTCTCCGGGGTCATGTCCAGCTCGGCCGCGAGCTCCCCCGGGGTGGGCTCCCGGCCCAGGTCCTGCAGCATCTGCCGCCGCACCCGGGCCAGCGTGTTGACGGCCTCGACCACGTGCACCGGAAGGCGGATGGTGCGGGACTGCTCGGCCATCGCCCGGGTAATCGCCTGCCGGATCCACCAGGTGGCGTAGGTGGAGAACTTGTAGCCCCTGGTGTAGTCGAACTTCTCCACGCCGCGGATCAGGCCCAGGTTGCCCTCCTGGATCAGGTCCAGGAACAGCATCCCCCGGCCGGCATACCGCCTGGCCAGCGAGACGACCAGGCGCAGGTTGGCCTCCACCAGGTGGTTCTTGGCCCTCCTGCCGTCTTCGGCGACCCGCTCAAGGTCGATGCGCTGGCCGGCACGCAGCACCCCGCTGCCGTCGGCGAGCTTCTCATCAGCGAACAGGCCCGCCTCGATCCGCTTGGCCAGCTCGACCTCCTGCCCGGCGGTGAGCAGCGGCACCTTGCCGATCTGCTTGAGGTAATCCTTCACCGGGTCGGCAGTAGCGCCGGCCGCTGCCACCCGGGCGGCGGGAAGGCCCTCGTCATCATCGCCGGAAACCAGCGGCTCGTCCTGGCTCTCCTCGCCCGCCGCCTGCGGCGGGCGGCCGGCAGCAGCCGCGACGCCGCCCTGGCCGGCGCCTGGCTCCTGCTCACCGGCCGCCTCGTTCGGAGCGCAGGGCTCATCTCGGGCAGAGCCTGAGTGCGCCATTTCGATCGGAGCGGCAGGCCGTGGCCCGCCGATCTCAACGGCGTCGCTGTCCCCGCCGGGATCTGCCGGGTCGTTCAAGCCCATGGCAGCGCCGATACCACCAGCGGCGGCCACAGAGAGCTCTGGCTTACGGGCCAGCCCGGGAGCAGCCGCACCTGCGACCTCGGGGGAGCGGCCAGGTAGGTGCCGGGAACAGGCGGCCCGCGCATCTCTGGCGGATGCCGTCCCGGAACCTGCGGCGCCTGCCACCGCGATCACCCCTCCATCGCCGGGACCGCAGCGCGCCGTGCCGGGCTTGACGCCGGGCTGGCCGGACTAGCTCGTGACACAGGCATCCTCTCCCGGAGATGCAGGACAACAAGGCGGAACATACTGCCGAAACCCGCGCTGCCTGCCAGCTACCGGAAAAATCAACATGACAGAAATCCGGGCGGCTGCCTCGTCCTCCCGCACCACACTACGCGGAGCCCGGGGCGGCTCGGACGCTGTCAGGCGCCCGGTCATCCAGAGAGCTGCCGGATTTGCCAACACCTGCCGCAGACCATGCCCAGTGATGAGTGGCGGCCGCGCCGGTTTCGCCGAGACCGGTCCCGGCGTGCCGGGCGCGGGGGGCCGGTACCCGGCCTCGCTGCGGCCCAGGGGCCTGCCCGCGGGCAAGGCCAGCCCGGATCCATCACGGCCTCGGGGCGGCTGGCCGTCACACCGGCCGCGCGGGCAGGCTCACCGCTGAGACCTCGCAGGTTCACCACGACAATCGCGCTGCGCCCGTGGTCACGCTCGGGCACCGGGAGAACCCTGGACGGCCCGGTCAGCATGCGTGACCGGGTCCCGGGCCGGGCACGCGCCCCCGGCCCGGATGTTCGCTCCAGCCGCACGCGCTGGCCGGGTGGAGAAAGTTTCAGCTGCCGGGCAGTTAGCCAGCCACACGGTTTCCGCTCCCCGCGGGTTCCGTGACAGGCTGGGCAAAGCAAGTGGCGAGCGCGGCGCCCGGCCATGGCGGGGCGCGGCATGTACAACCAAGAGGTCAAGATGGCGCAGGGCACTGTGAAGTGGTTCAACGGCGACAAAGGCTACGGCTTCATCGCGGTCGAGGGCGGCCCGGACGTGTTCGTGCATTTCAGCGCGATCACCGGCGGCGGCTACCGCAGCCTGGAGGAAGGACAGAAGGTCGAGCTCGACATCACCCAGGGCCAGAAGGGACCCCAGGCGGAAAACGTCAGGGTCACCGGCTGAGCGGCATGCGGTCACTTTGCGTGATTGCGGGTGGCGGGTGGGCCCGCGGCTAGCTTCGTTTCCAGCGGTGGGCTCATCGGGGGGCAGATAGTCTCCCGGCCGACGGCCAGTGATCACGCAGACGATCAGAATGAGACGCACAAATGGCGAGCGAGGGTCGTGACCGCCAAGCATCGCCGACAGCATCGCCACAACCGCGGCGCCCACCACGGTGGCTGCTATCAGCCCGGCCGCGGCGACGACCGGGCCGCCGAGCAGATAGCCGACGATCCCCGGGCTGCGGCAGGTGCGGCATCCCGGCCCCGGGACCGGGGCTGCGGGCCGGGCCTCCTGCGCGGCCGCCAGCTAGCGGGGGGCGGGCCGGGCCGCCGCCAGGGACTCCAGTGCCCCGTCCAGGGTGCGGGCCAACGGTACCGGGCCGTCCAGTCCGGTCAGGCGGAACAGCTGCCGGGTCCGGGGCCGGGCGCAGACCACCTGCAGGCTGGCCCCTTGTGCTGCGGCACGCCGGGCCGCGCCGACCAGCGCCGCGAGCCCGGCAGAATCAATGAAGCTGACCTGGTCAAGGTCGACTACCAGCGTGCGGCCGCTGGCTGCCAGCTCGAAAAGGCGCTCGCGCAGCCGGGTTACGGTGGCAATGTCAACTTCCCCGGCGACAGCCACGATCGCATAGCCCCGGTCGCGCCGGACCCGGATGGTCAGTGCCTCGCCCATAGCTAGCCTCCTGCCCGCCCCCGGGCCATTATCTGCCTGTGCCCGAGTACCCGTACCACCCCATCCTCTCCCGGTGCGTTCCCGACTGCCGGGGTTCGGGATAATCGCCGTGCCCGGCTATGGCGCAATCCCCTTCGCCGGGCAGCGTCAGGCAAGCCGCTAATTCCTGGGCGTGGGTTCCAGCTATCCCAGCCTGGACGCCGCGCGGACCGCGCCGCGAGACTGGCAGGGTGACGTATTCACCTGAGACGTGTTCGGTGAGCTGCAGCAGAATGCGGTCACTTTGCGTGGTTGTGGGTTGGCGGGCAGAAGCAATGGCATAGCTGACAGCAGTCCGGGGCACAGTCGGCTGGAGACAGCAATCGCGGATGAACGCCCGGGCTACCGCGCGAGCAAGGCAAGCCCCCCGCACAGACAGCAGCGATCAGCGTGACCAGGACGGAGTGCGTCGTAAGATACACGCCGCCGACCCCAACCAGGGCACCTTTCACCACGGCGAGCAAAGCCGCTGTAGTCGAGCTGCCCTTCGGCCGCGGGCTCTTGGCGGCCTGTGGAGCACGGATGGCGGGCGGGGCCGTAGATGATTTCCGGCCATCTGCGCGGCCCTCCAGACGGGTATCAGAGTGATCGCCGTCAAGACGGCTGGCCGCCGCCCTGACGTGGGCCCTGCTCCTCGCACTCGGCAGCGCTCACGGGAGTCCCACCGGAGAGTTTTCGGCTTGTGCGGTACCTGGTCCCGTGGCCTGGCCGATGCTGCCTAAGAGCCCGAAGTGCCGGCTCAGGTACGCACCATCAGTAGGGCGACCAGGATCCGGGCTCCCGGCATTGGCGACACCGCTCACGGTGATCGGGCTATTCCCCAGCGGTCCACGCCCCCCGGCCTATCCTGAGAAAACAGGCTGGCTCTCAGCAAGTTAGGGGGATGCCATGCCAGACGACAACGCCCATGCGGCTGACGACACGCGCACGCTCCGGGCCAGGTTCCCCCGATGGGGCATCCTGTATGCTCCGCTGGGAAGCGTGTGGGTCGCGGTCCGCGGCAAGCGAACGCTTGTCGCGGCCAGCAGCCCGGAGAAGCTGACCGAGCAGGTGGAGGCAGCGGCCCGGGACAAGGCCGGCCCGGACGAGGGCGACAAACCCAGACGTGGCGTACCCTCCGCAACCATGGACGAGGCTAGCGGCTGCGGCATGGAGGAATGTTGCCGCCCCGGATGGATTCCTGGCTAACGGTAACGATGCGTCAGCGGCGGGGACCGCGCTGAGTTCCAGCGTCATGAACAGGTTGCCTAAGTCGGCTGGTAGCAGGCGAACGGGCCGCACGGGACGAAGCCCGCGCTTTCGTAGAGCGCCCGGGCCGGGGCGAATGCCGCTGTGGTGCCGGTCTCCAGGCTCACCCGGCGGAATCCCCGGGTGCGGGTGACGCCGAGCAGGTAGGTCAACGTGGCCCGCCCGATCCCGCGGCCTCGCGCGACTTCGGCGGTGTGCATCGACTTGATCTCCGCATGGTGCGGGCCGAGACGCTTGATCGCCCCGATGCCGAGCATGTCCCGCTCGAAAACGGGATTGGCCAGGTGACCTGCAGGTTTTCCTGCGTCAGGCGGCGCGCGTGTATTCGTTGATCAGTCCACCCAGGACAGGTTTTCGGCGGACCTGCTGGGTGTCGATGCCGATCGCGGTGGCGCGGGGAGCATCACGTCCGCGCCGATGTCGCTCGCCCAGGATCAGCACGCGGTCGAGGAGCTCGCGGCGCAAGGTGCCGGCGAGGCGCTCGCAGATCGCGTTCATCCGCGACGCCCGGATAGCGGTGCCCAGGATGCTGGCGCCGGTGGCCTGGAAGACGGCGTCAACGGCACGGGTGAAGTCCGGTCCGCGGTCGCGGATCAAGAACTTGATGCCAGCGAACCGCCCTCGAGGCCGGGGGCCAGGTTGCGGGCCTGCTGCCCGGTCCACTCGCCGGTCGGGATCGCGGTGCCGCCGCCGAGATGCATCCGGCGTGTGCCGTGCTCGATGACCACCAGGATGTGCAGTCTCTTGCGCAGCACGGTGTCCACGTGCAGGAAGGCCGGCGGCGAAGATTCCGGCGGCCTGGGCGTGCAGGAACTGCCGCCAGGTCCGGGCCCGGGCGGCGCGGCGCTGGATCGATGCCCGCGGCGGGCAGGATCTCCCAGACGGTGGACGGTGTGACCGTCACGCCGAGCTTGGTCAGCTCGCCGTGGATGCGGCGGTGTCCCCAGAGCGGATTCTCCGTTGCCCGGCCGACGACCAGGCGGGCGATGCCCGGGCCTGCCGGCGGGCGGCCGGGCGTGCGCCGCTTGCCCGTGTCGTATTGGGCCCGCAGCCAGCCTGCGGTACCAGGCCAGCAGCGTCGCTGGCGTAATCGGGAAGATGCCGGACCGGCGGCTGCGGGGGATCAGGCGTGCCAGCGCGGCGAGCCACCCCCGGCCGGCCGGGCCGTACCGGACCCGGCCGGCGTGGCGGCGCAGCGCCGCGTTCTCGCGCGGAGCACGAGCAGCTCGGCATCCTTCGCCAGGTCGCCGCGGGATATCAGGACAGCCAGGCCGAGTATCCGGGGGACCAGCAGGCAGACGACCTTGAGAGGCATCCGGCCAGCCAGCCATCGAGCCGTTATGGGGTGTTCGTTTTGGCTGGTCTCGTGGTCACGTCTCGTGACGGGGTGGCGGGTCCCCCGGGGAGGAGGTCTGCCCGCGGGCCTGTCCTGTATTACAGTGCCCGCCACCGGTGACCGGCTCGGCTGTAGCCACTAGCTAGCCCTAGGAGTAGCATCGCAAGCCTGGGATAGCTGCTGGGTCTAGACCCCGCCTTGCGCAAGAGCAGGAGGGGCAGGGCTATGTTCAGCAATGAGCCGGCCATC
>Ga0210395_10001421_pt1 | contig 18527 bp, 12 predicted proteins | sample IncBWH4OmetaG_FD_150861 | JGI IMG/M metagenome (GOLD analysis project Ga0210395, IMG submission 150861) | Forest soil microbial communities from Barre Woods Harvard Forest LTER site, Petersham, Massachusetts, United States - Inc-BW-H-4-O ...
TTCACCGTCTCGCGCCGGCATTCGACGAGCAGGCCACTTCAGCGGAAATGTTCGAGACGGGCGTGAAAGTCGTCGACCTGATCCAGCCATTCCTGAAGGGCGGCAAGATCGGCTTGTTCGGCGGCGCGGGCGTCGGCAAGACCGTGGTTATCATGGAGCTAATCAATAACGTCGCCAAAAATCACGGCGGCTACTCCGTGTTTGCCGGCGTCGGCGAGCGCACCCGCGAAGGTAACGACCTGTGGCTGGAGATGACGGAGTCGGGCGTGATCAAGCCTGGCAAGCCGGCGGAGTCCAAGGCCGCCCTGATTTATGGCCAGATGACGGAACCTCCAGGCGCGCGTCTACGCGTCGCGCTGACCGGACTGACTGTGGCGGAATATTTCCGCGACGCCGAGGGCGCCGACACGCTGCTGTTCATCGACAACATTTTCCGTTTCACGCAAGCCGGCTCGGAAGTCTCTGCGCTGCTGGGCCGCATGCCCAGCGCCGTCGGCTACCAGCCCAACCTGGCGACGGAGATGGGCGAGTTGCAGGAGCGCATCACGTCGACGAAAAAAGGTTCAGTCACGTCGGTACAGGCGATTTATGTGCCTGCCGACGATTTGACCGATCCCGCTCCGGCGACCACGTTCGCTCACCTCGACGCGACCACGGTGCTTTCCCGCGCGCTGACTGAAATCGGAATTTATCCCGCGGTCGATCCCCTGGCTTCGACTTCGCGCATCCTCGACCCGCGCATCGTCGGTCAGGAGCACTATGACGTCGCGCAGTCGGTGAAGAAGACGCTGCAGACCTACAAAGATCTGCAGGATATCATCGCGATTCTCGGTATCGACGAGTTGACCGAAGATCAGAAGGTGACGGTGGCGCGAGCCCGCAAAATTCAAAAATTCCTGTCGCAGCCATTCCACGTCGCCGAGCAGTTCACCGGCGCGCCCGGACGCTACGTGAAGGTCGCCGACACCGTGAAGGGTTTCAAAGCGATCGTAGAAGGCAAGTACGACGACATCCCCGAGCAGGCGTTTTATATGAAGGGCCCGATCGAGGAAGTGCTGGAAGCGGCGGAGAAGATGAAGGCGGCCGCGTAAGAGCAGGCTTCCGGCTTCGGGCGTCCGGCTCCCGCAAAGGCCGGAAGCCGAGAGCCGGATGGCGGAAGCCGTTTTTCCAATGACCGATACATTCAAACTCGAGATCGTCACGCCGGAAAAGAAAGTTGTGGATACGGCGGCTGAGGAAATCCAGATTCCTGGAAAGAACGGGTATCTGGGTGTCCTGCCCGGGCACGCTCCGCTGATCACGGAGCTCGCGGTTGGCGAGATTACGTTCCGGGAGAGTTCGAGTTCCGGTTCTAGCTCAAACGAGCAGCGGCTCGCCGTGGCTTGGGGATTCGCGGAAGTGCTTCCGAATAAAGTTACGATTCTCGCCGAGACTGCGGAGCGCCCATCGGAGATTGATGTTGCCCGCGCGCGCGAAGCCAAAGCCCGCGCCGAACAACTCTTGGCGAGCGGCGATGCGAGCGTCGACGTCGAGCGCGCCCTGGACGCGCTGCACCGTGCCGAAACCCGGTTGGATGTTGCCGAAAATAAATAACAAATAAATCTACGGATAGGCCGGTTCTCGGCTTATACAATTGTGCCGTTTACTCGTTCAAGGAGACGGCACCATGAAACTCCAGTCGGCACTTCTCGTCCTATCCTTGTGGTTTTGTGCTCTTGCGACCGCGCAGCAGGCCAAGCCCGCGCAGGCTCAACCTCCTCAAAGGCCGTCCTGGCTGGTTACTCCTGAAGTGCACTCCGACAACAGTGTGACGTTTCGCTTTCTTGCTCCGAACGCTCAGGAAGTAAAACTGGCGCGCGAAGGCACGGATCCGGTCGTCATGCAGAAAGACGACAAGGGTGTCTGGACCGTGAACACCGCACCACTCCCGCCGGACTATTACGGATATTCCATCATCGTCGATGGCGTGCGAATGCTGGATCCTTTCAATCATGGTCTGGTGCCGAACCTCATCTCTCCCGGAAATTTCGTGCATGTTGCCGGACCGCCGTCCTTGCCTTGGGAAGTAAACGACGTGCCGCGCGGAGAAATTCATCATCACTTCTACAATTCCGCAGTGGCCGGCGATCAGCGCGACTTCTATGTCTACACGCCGCCGGGTTATGACCCCGCGGCGAAAACGACATATCCCGTTCTCTACCTGTTGCACGGATACAGCGACGACGCCAGCGGATGGACCGCGGTTGGCCGCGCCAACGCGATTCTCGACAACCTGATCGCGCAGGGGAAAGCGAAGCCGATGATCGTCGTGATGCCGCTCGGCTACGGCACCATGGAGATCATCACTCTAGGCTGGGGAGCATGGAGCCATACCGACGTGCGGGACAAAAACTTCTCTCGGTTTCGCGAAGCGCTGCTCACCGAAGTCATGCCTAAAGTTGAGAGCGAGTATCGCGTGACCGCCGACCGCAATTCGCGGGCGATTGCCGGCCTTTCGATGGGCGGATCGGAATCGTTGTTAACCGGGCTTAACAATCTCGACAAGTTCGCCTGGGTCGGCGCGTTCAGCTCGGGCGGTATTCCCGACGAGTTTGAAAAAGATTTTCCGGGGCTTGATGCCAAAGCAAACCAGCAGCCCAAATTGTTGTGGATTGCCTGCGGCACCGAGGATCGTCTGATCACCGTGAACCGCAGCCTGCGGGAGTGGTTGAAGACGAAAGGCGTGCAGCACACCGATATCGAGACGCCCGGAATGCATACGTGGATGGTGTGGCGGAGGAATCTAGCGGAATTCACCGGGCTGCTGTTCCGGTAGGGTGGTAGCGCCGGCGGGACGCCGGCGCTACCTCAAGGCACGTTAACCTTCTCCCGGTTTTCTACCGGAACATAATTCACCGCGGCAGTGCGCTCCAGTTTGTCCCAGGCAAACTTGCGGCCCTCCAGCGCGCGCTTCAGCGTCTTGAACAGCACAATCGAAAATAACTGGCGGTAGGCGAAGCGTTGCAGCCAGACCTGGGTGAGCAGCCATGCATCTTCCTTGTCGCCGGGATGAGCACGCTCGAGGGCAAAGGCAATCGCCGACGCGATGAAGTCGATCACCAGAAACGCAAAGAAGAACAGCACCAGCTTGTGGAAGTCGGCGGGATCGGTGGAGTCGGGGTGAAAATGTTTCTGGATGTAATACCAGATTGTCCCCACCATGAACATGATGTCGATGAGCGGCGACACCAGCGGCAGCAGAATCTGGAAGATCACAATATTCGGCAGCGCCACCCATCCCAGCACGCCCTTGCGGGCGAAAGCTCCGCGATGTTTATACACCGCCTGCAGAATTCCAAACGACCAGCGGAAACGCTGGCGCATCAAGGCGTTCGCGTTGGTAGGCGCTTCCGTGTAAGCCAGCGCCATGTCTTCGTATTCCACGCGATATCCGCGGCGCAGCAGGGCCATGGTGAGATCGGCATCTTCGGCGACGGTGTCGACGTGGAAGCCTCCCACCTCGCGCACCGCGGAAACGCGCCATGCTCCGATGGCGCCGGGAACCACGCTGACCGCGCCCAGAACGTCGAGTGCTCGCCGCTCGAAATTCTGGCTGGTGATGTATTCCAGAGCCTGCCAGCGCGTCCAGAGATTTACGCGATTGCCGACCTTGGCGTTGCCCGCTATCGCGCCGACTTTGGAATTGATGAAGTGCGGCACCAGACGCGAGATCGCGTCCTGCGCGATGATGGTGTCGGCGTCGATGCCCACAAACAGCTCTGCATCCCCAATGTGTTCGATGCCGAAGTTAAGTGCCTCCGCTTTGCCGGAATTCGGCTTTCCGAGGATCAGAACTTTGCCTGCAGCGGCCTCGGCAGCAAACGCCTTGCGCGCGACCTCGAGCGTGCGGTCCTTCGATCCATCGTCGATGACAATGACGCGCAGATTGGGATAGTTCGAATTCAGCGCTGCGCGGATGGTGCGCTCGATGACTTTCTCTTCGTTGTACGCCGGAATCAGCACCGCAACTTTCGGCTTGTAGGATGCGACCTCCGCCGGTCTGCCGAAAATCTTCTCGCGCAAGCGGTCATACACCGCGGCCGCTCCAATAAAGATGAGGCGTCCGGTCATGAGCAGGTCGCCCACCAGAAATATCCAGGTAATAACCACGATCCCCGCATTGAATAGCCAAAAACCGAACAAGTCGAGTCGCGCCGCCCAGAGTTCGCTCGCCGGCAACGGGGCCATTACGTCCGCCCGAGTTTTACCCAGCAGCTCGTAGACCGGCGCGATCTCGTATCCGCGGGCTCGGATGCCGTCGATGATCATGGGCAGCGCCCGCACGGTTTCCGCCCGGTTCCCGCCTCCATCGTGCAGCAGCACGATGTTGCCGCACCGCAGATCATCCTGGCGGCAGGGTGGCAGGTGGGACAGCACGTACTTCGAAATTTTTTCCGCAGTGGGGTTGCCGCTCCAGTCATCGGGATCGATGCGATTGCCCACCGTGATGTAGCCCATGTCCTGCGCGATTTTGAGCGGACGTACCTGGTCGGTTGTATCGGGCTCCTCGTCAATCGCGTAAGGCGGCCGCATTAGTGTGGCCCGAACTCCCAGCAGGCTGGCGAACAGCCGCTCGGTCAGATTCAGTTCCACTCGCATGTGCGCGTCAGAAATATTGCTGACGTCGGGATGCGTGAAAGTGTGGTTCCCGATGGTGCTGCCTTCGTTGTAAATCCGTTTCGCAACGCCGGAAAACTTGTCAGTCTGAATGCCGATCAAGAAAAAAGTAGCGGTCGCATTCTTTTCCTTCAGCACATCGAGAATCTTCGGAGTCCACTCGGGATCGGGCCCGTCGTCAAAGGTGAGCGCGACTTTGTTTGGGCTATAGCCATAGCGCCCCACGCGGTAAGGCTCCGGCAGAGTCTGAAAGACCTCGTCGGTGATCAGCTGGCTGTTGGGGTCGATGGTCAGATCGCGAGAGCCATGGGCGGGTGGATTTTCGATGCGCAGGATTTCGCCCTGACCCTCCATGTCCACATCGGCGCCCGGCGGCACGTCTTTCAATTTGTCAGTCGCGCCGGCATCCCCAGGCATGTCCCAAACCTTCCACAGCGAGCGGTCTTCGCTCCCCAGTCGCCACAGTGCGAAAGTCTGGATGCCGAGATTCTGCGCCGACCGCATGTGATTCAGCGAAGTGACCGCGTCCAGAAACCATATATCGTGCCGCAACCCGCGTTCGTCCAGGTAGCTGAAGTGCGGATTCATGGCGTCATCATCAAAGTTGACGTCTTCCTCGGAGTCGCGCGCAGCCAGCCACGCATCCTGCACGCTGACGGTGCTGTCGTGCACTCCCGCGGGCAGGGTGCCTTGCTTGGGTTTCAGCACCCAGTCATAGCCGTAGTTGGCGATCGCGCAGATAATTTTTTCCTTCGGAATCACGCTCTTGGCAAAGGTCAGGTTCTGCTCAAACCAGTCCTGCGACGCTACCGGGCCCGACTCGGCCCCGGGATAATGCTCGTCGTAGTTCATGAGCACTACCCCGTCGGCCGCCGCCGCGATCGCCGGATAATCGTATTCGTTGCTGTGCGGGGGCACCCCCACGTAGAGCTTCATTCCGCGAGCGTGCAGATCGCCGGACAAATCTTTCAACAGCGCCACATACCCAGGCTGGCCGCTGGGAGGAAAGGCTTCGAAGTCGATCATCAGCCCCCGGTAGTGGCCGGACGCGAGAAACTGCGCAACCTGCGTGCGAAAACGTGTCCGGGAATCCGGGTTACTCAGGAAGGCGGCGACGTCTCCTATCCAGTTTGCGCCGTCGGAATTGTTCACCATGGGGAAGACTTCCATGCTGGGGTCTTCCGTCTTCAGAAACGGCATCACGCGGTCGTCGACGGGAAGCACCGTGTTGCCCTGCACCACGTCAAAATACTTATTGGTAAGATCGTCGACACCCTGCAAGCGTCCATCCGCCGAAAGAACGTGCAGCCAATCAGGATAAAGAATGTCGATCTGATGGGAGTAGGAGCGCAGAGACGAGAAACTGGCCGCATCCCATGGCACATAGAAGGCCGCTCGAATTCCTTCTTCCTGATTCAGCTTTACCTGCGACGCTGCCAGCTTGGACTTGCGGTGAGACCGGGCCGCCGCCTTTTTTTGCCGGTCGCGGGCTTTGTCTTTGTCACTCTCCTTGAGGGCCTTAAAGGCGCGCTTCTGCGGGGAGAAGAGAAGTTCCGGCAGGGGCTCATCGCGCAGCGCGCTGAAGACGAAGAAAATGATCAGCGCGGAAACGCACACCGCCGAAACATCAATCAGGCGCCGCAGGCGTTTCCACCGGGCGCGTCGAGGATCATAGAAGACAGGCTGAGCCATGGGTGAGTAATTGTTCATCGTATGCCGCGGACGGCACACGGTCAATTCTTGTGGTCGATTCTAGACGAGACAGGGTTAGGTTGGCTGCTCTGGCTCATACGATGCACTTTCCTGGCTCCGGGATTGCCGCAAACGCGCTATGATGCGCGCGTGCAGGAATCGACGCGGCCGGGCCTCGAAGCAAAACTCGATGGAAAGCTCGCAGGAACGACCTCCCGATCCTCGGCGGAAACGCCCCTGCGAAAGCGGGCGCGGTTCTTTGTGTGGGCGAGCCTCGCGGGCCTGGCCCTGCGCCTGCTGCTGATCGTGTATTTCCCCGGCATAGTCGACGACTCCCGCTTCTACGCCAACATCGCGGAAAACTGGCTGCAGCACGGCGTCTACGGCATCACCAACTCCGGCGTCATCGTTCCGACTCTCTCGCGGCTGCCGGGATATCCCGCATTTCTGGCGGTAATCTTCGCCTTGTTCGGCGTCGAGAATTTTCGAGCGGTCCTGCTGGTCCAGGCGCTGTTCGATTTAGCGACGTGTTTCCTCATCGCCGACCTGGCCCGGCGTCTGTTTTCCGATCGAGCCGCCAAGGTTGCATTTCTTCTCGCTGCGCTCTGTCCGTTTCTCGCCAACTATGCGGCGTCCGCTCTGACCGAGACGCTGGAGATATTCTTCACCGCGCTTGCGCTCGACCTAGCCTTTCGCGCGCTGGGAGTGGGAGAACCCGGGAACGGGACCGGCCGCCACTCGCTAGTCTGGCTAGGGTGCGGACTTGCCATCGGAGCCGCGATTCTGCTCCGCCCCGACGGAGGGATTTTACTTGCAGCGTTCGGCGGCTATCTGCTCTGGCTGCTTTTCCGCAGCCTGAAGAACGGGCGAGCCACTTCCCCGGTGTCCGTCCGGCGATCCCCACGAACTATCTTCTGGGCGGGAATCCTCGTCGCCGCCGGAGCCACCGTGCCGCTCATCCCCTGGACGCTGCGCAATCTTCACACCCTGCACCGCTTCGAGCCTCTGGCCCCGCGCTACGCCACCGACTCCGACGACGTTGTCATGACCGGCTTCAATCGCTGGGTCAAGACCTGGATGGCGGACTACGTCTCGGTGCAGGAGATTTACTGGGCGGTGCCAGGAGCCGAGGTCGACCTTACGCGCCTGCCGGGCCGGGCCTTCGATTCCGAGCAGCAGCGCCAACAAACCACCGAGTTGTTTGCGGACTACAACCAGGCTCACGACATGACTCCGGAACTCGACGCCCGCTTCGCAGCCCTGGCGGCCGACCGCGTTCACGCCGCTCCGCTCCGTTATTACCTGTGGCTGCCGGCGGTACGTATCGCCGACATGTGGTTGCGTCCGCGCACTGAACTGTTTCCCTCCGACCCGCGCTGGTGGGAGTTCAACGACGATGGCCGCTGGCTCGCCGTCAGCCTTGTCTTCGGCCTGGTGAATCTGCTGTATGTCGCTCTGGCGGCAGCGGGACTGATCCGCAGCCGCGAATTTTTCGGCATCGGTCTATTCGTTTTATTTCTAGTGCTGCGTTCCGTATTTCTCGGCAGTCTGGAGAACCCCGAGCCCCGCTACACCCTGGAATGCTATCCCGTGGTCATAGTTCTTGCCTCTGCCCTCTTTCACCCGCGTGCATAAACTTCAAAAATCGGGAGTGCGGTATGCCACATAACGTATTCAAACGTTTCAAGTGTATGTAAATCCTGAAAATTCAACTTGAATCTCTTGGTGCTGAAGTTGCACAATAGCGCCCCATCAGGGCCCCAGGGTCTTCGCCGAATGTCTGCTCTCCTGGGTACGACGTAATCAGAAAACGACGCCCTCTGGGGCGAAGGAGCTTTCTATGCGTTCTGGCTCATGGCTAGCGGCACTAGTGATCGGTTCAATCCTCGCGCTCGGCACTTTCGCCTTCGCGCAGTCTGCGACGACTTCTCTTCACGGCACCATCTCCGATGAAAAAGGAGCCGTGGTGACGGGCGCCAAGATCACTATCACCAATCCCGCGACCGGATTTTCGAGAACTGTCAACACTGATGACCAAGGGTCATACCAGTTCCTCGAAGTCCCTCCCTCCACCTACATCATGACCGTGACCGCCGCCGGCTTCGCCACCACCAAGCGCGAAAACGTCGTACTGCAGGTGAGCAGTCCCGCCACGGTGAATATGTCCCTGCAAGTTCAGGGTGGATCGGTCGTCATCGACGTCAGCGGCGAAGCTCCGCAAGTCAACACCCAGGACGCGACCTTGGGCAACAACTTCAACGCCCGGCAATTGATAGATCTCCCGACCGAAGGGCGCGATCCAGTTTCGATTCTCAGCTTGCAGCCCGGCGTGGTCTACATCGGCAAGAGCGTGAACCAGAACGACGACAGCCGCGGCGGTGCCGTCAACGGCGCCCGAAGCGACCAGACCAACGTCACCCTCGATGGACTTGACGACAACGACCAGCTCAACGGATATGCGTTTCAAGGTGCCATGCGCGCCACGCTCGATTCTCTCCAGGAATTCCGCGTCACCACCAGCAATTATGACGCCTCTGCCGGGCGGTCGTCGGGTGCCCAGGTCAATCTCGTCACCAAGAGCGGCACCAACGCCTTCCATGGCTCAGGCTACGAGTACTATCGGCCCAACTTCACGGTCGCCAATGACTGGTTCAACAAGCAAGCGGAACTGAACTCACAATTGCGCAACGTGCCCGGGTTCGTGCTTCGCAATACATTCGGCGGAACCTTCGGTGGACCGCTCAAGAAGGACCGTCTATTCTTCTTCGCGGCATTTGAAGGCCAGCGCACCGCCGACCAGTTGCAGACCACGCGCATCGTCCCCACCGCAAGTCTGGCTGCGGGGGATTTGCGATATCTTTGTGATCTAAGCGATCCGAACTGCGCGGTAGGAGATCCCAATAGCAATGGAGTTACCGTCGATCCCGGCGGGAATACTTATCAGGGCTTTAATGTTGCGACTTTGACCGCGCCGCAGATCGCTACGCTCGATCAAGGCTGCTCCGGCAATGGGACGTGCCCGCTGGGTCCGGGGCCGAATCCTCGGATTGCGAATCTCGGTGGCGCAAACCCAAGTGCGCTATTTACCCACTATCCTCTCCCCAACTCCACCAGCGGTGGCGGCGACGGGCTGAATTCCGCTTCGTACACATTCCCCGGCAACGATCCGACCCGGCTCAACACCTACATTTTCAAACTGGACTACAAGATCTCGGCCGACGGCAACCACTCGTTGTTTATCCGCGGAAACCTGCAAAGCGATCATGAAGCGAAGCCACCCCAGTTCCCCTTCGATCGGTCCACCGGGACGGCTCTTCCCCCCAACGACATCCTCACCAACAACAGTAAGGGAATCGCAGGCGGCTACACCTACATCATCCGCAACAATCTGATCAACAATTTCCGCTATGCCTTCATCCGCCAGGGATTGGGAGATGCCGGTCTCAACAATCAGGATTTCAATCGGCTTCGGGGCCTTGATGACACGATCGGGCTGACCCCCACCATTTTGACCAATGTTCCAGTAAACAATTTCATCGACGATATTTCCTGGACCAAAGGAAGGCATACGATTCAGGCGGGGACAAACTGGCGCTTGATCCACAACAACCGCCAGTCCAATGCGCAGAACATCTCCGAAGGCTATGCCAACCTTTTCTGGATGAATCCGTCGTTCATTGTCGGCAACAACCCTCCCGTTAGTCTCGACCCGGCGGTTGACCCGACCGGCACTTTTCCGCTGGTCGATGGTAACTTTGGGTCGTCCTATGACTTTGCGGCCGTTCAGGTAACGGGCTTGATCAGCCAGGTGTACACGGTGGCCAACCAGGACAAGAATTCGAACGCCATCCCCAATGGCGAACTGATTCCGCGTCACTTCCGGAATTTTGAAGGTGAAATGTATCTGCAGGATAAGTGGAACGTGACGCCGAACCTGGTATTCACTTACGGTTTGCGCTACTCGCTGCTGCAGCCGCCTTACGAGAGTGCGGGCAACCAGGTCTCGCCCACGGTTAATATGCACCAGTGGTTTACGAATCGCATCAAGCAGATGTATCAGGGCAATGTGGACCAGCCCGACTTGAGCTTTGATCTTTCCGGGCAGGCCAACGGCAGAAAGCCCTATTGGGCCTGGGATTATCATAACCTCGCCCCCCGTTTCGCTCTGGCCTACTCCCCCCATGCCGCCAGCGGACTCTGGCATACAATTTTCGGCGATGCCGGTAAGAGTTCCATCCGGGCCGGTTACGGCCTCTACTTTGACCACTTCGGAGAAGGCGTGGTCAACACTTTCGATCGGCAGGGTTCTTGGGGTTTGACCACCACTATCAGCAATCCTGCGGGCACCCTGAACGTAGACACGTCGCCGCGCTACACCGGATTGCTCGGACCCAGCAATCTCCCGCCGTCGCAGATTGCCCCAATTCCGCACGGATTTCCCTACGTCCCCTCCGGTAACCCTAATACTTACGGGCTGGCCATCGCCTGGGGCATTGACGACAACCTGAAGACGCCTTACTCGCACGTGCTGGACTTTTCCATCACTCGTGAACTCCCGCACAACTTTGTGGTCGAAGCCACCTACACCGGGCGCTTTGCCCACCATCTGCTGCAGGAACTCGACTTGTCGGAACCGCTGGACTTGGTCGACCCGAAGAGCCACATGGACTATTTCACGGCAGCCGGATTGCTCTCCAAGGCCGCCTATGCCGGGACCTCCGAAACTGATCCTAGCGTAACCAGCATCCCGTATTGGGAGGACATGTTCCCCCAGGCCGCCGGTTCGGCCGGAATCACCGGTTCGGCTCCAAACATCCCCACGAATCCGACCGCCACCCAGAACATCTACGATCTCTATTACTCGGCGGTCGGGAACGAGACCCTGGCGTTGGAGATTCTAGACGCATTCTGCTTCCCGGCCTGCGCCGGCACCGCTACGGGAACGAACCAGTTCGGGTATGGCCCGGGCACCGCGAATCAGTACTACCAGGACCAGTTCTCCTCTCTCTACGGCTGGCAGTCTCGCGGCAATAGCAACTACAACGGTCTTCAACTCACCCTGCGGCACACCATGGCCGCCGGACTGCAGTTCGATCTGAACTACACCTATTCCAAGTCGATCGACGAAGGCTCCAACGCGGAGCGCGTCAACGGTTTCGAATCCGGTGGCCTCGCCTTCAACAGCCAGGTGATCAACGCATTCTCTCCCGACCTGTGGCGCGCTCCCTCGGACTTCGATACCCAGCATCAGCTCAATGCCAACTGGGTATGGGACCTGCCGTTCGGCAAAGGACGCTACTGGGGCGCCAGCTCCAACAAAGTTGTGAATGGCATCTTCGGTGGATGGGGACTGAACGGCCTCTATCGCTGGACCAGCGGATTCCCGTTCTCCGTGGAAGCCAACGCCGGCTGGTCCACTGATTTTGAACTCGAAGGCTCGTCCTTCTTGACTGGTCCGAAACCGAAGACGGGAGTGTTCCGTGACTCCTCGGGCGATCCGACCGTCTTCAAAAATCCGTCGAGTTTCACGTGCCAGTGTTCTGCGGCTTCGGCCGGAAACACAACCTTCCGTGCCACCCTCCCCGGCGAAGCCGGATCGCGCAACAACTTCCGCGGCCCCGGCTATTTCGGAATCGATGCCGGGCTGTCCAAAACATGGAACTTCCGCGAACAGAAACTGGTCAAATTCTCCTGGGAAGTTTTCAACGTGACCAACTCCGTTCGCTTCGACGCGGCCGGATCGCTGATCAATCAGGATCTGGTCGACATCACCGGCTTCGGTAAATTCAACTCAACGCTCACCAGCCCCCGCGTGATGCAATTGGCCCTGCGATTCGCATTCTAGATTCGCGAGATTCGGTCGAGCAGATTCCTCAAAGGGACGGCGCAAGCCGTCCCTGATCTTTTGTGTCGACGCAGTCTAGAGATGGAATGCAGCGCAGCGCGCCGCCGGATGGAATACAAATGAGAGAAAGTTAGCGCGCTGTCGCCCTACCCCAGCGGCGAGTCGCTCATGCGAAACCGGGTGCGCACGTGCTCGGAGATCAACTCGATCGCAGGACGGTTCTGCACCGGATCAACCTGGGCCAGATATTTCATGGCCTCGACGAGCAGACGTTGCCCGACTACGTATCGAGGATCGGAGGTACGCTCCCGGCGCTTGTTTCCCAGCTTAGGAGGGACTGTAATCGTAAAAACCTTGGCCATGAATGATCCCAACTGAAGTGCGGTCAGTATAGCTCCCCGCTTTGCAAATCTCAGCACATTTCTTGCTCTTTAGATTCAACAACTTAACTAGCCGGGTGAAATTGTTTGCGTCTTGCCCGTGGTCTTTAATTTAAAAACCTCGTCCGGAATCTTCTTCCCATTTACCTGGATCGACGAATATTTGGCCAACCGGTAGTTGCCGTCCGGCTGAAAGGCTTGCTGCTGGACCGAAATCCCGCGCTCGAGGTCGATCCACAGAAATATCTGCTTATAAGTATTGCGAACCTTCTCCGACTTGGGAACCAGTTCCAGCTTCGCAGTGGCAATTCCGTTGATGGTTTCCGGCCCAGCGTACTTGACGTCAAACGTCTTCACCAGATCCTGCCCGCTGCCACCGAAGCCGAGCACGACGTAAGTCTCAAGATCAGCCCGGTTCTTGCCCAGATCGAATTCAGTCACCTGGTCCGGCTTGGGCTGGTACATGCGAATCTTTCCCTGGTTGAAGAGCACAGACTTCGGTTCAGGCTTTAGCTTCTTGATATCGCTTCCGGCCATTTTGACGTCGGCCATCATCTCGATTTCTTTTCCGGAGCGGCGGTAATAAATTGTGCCGGTCTGGATATCATCGACTTCATCAATGACTTTTTCATACAGATCCCATTCAAATTCGGCCTGGGCCGTGCGAAAGCCGGCCGCGGTGGCGTCCATTTTTTTCAGGACCGCGTTCAACGGGCTTGATTCGGCGGGCGCTTGGGGTGCTTGTGGCGGCGTGGCCCTGAAGTGAAGCAGGGTAGAGATGAGCGCGATGGGAAGGATTAGCGACAAACTCTTCATTTCGGTATCCCGCTGCAAAGCCGCCGCTTGAGACGATTTGTCAGTCCCGCCTGGCCAGCACCTTGTAGCTCTGCACTTTTCCCTTGGAGTCGGAGACGGCTTCATAACTCACAATCGAAACCGCTCCTGAAATCGGTTCGATAATGTGCAGCAACTGCTCGCGTACCGACTGGGCATCGCCCGCAACCACCGCGCTCGCCGACACCTGATAGAACAGACGCCCATCGGCATCCGCCGTCACCACGACATCGGTCGGATGCGGATTGCGTGCAATCGGTTTGTCGTTGAAATTGATCACCCGCGGCGAGAACAAGACGAAGATGATGATCAGCGTCACCATGATGTCGTAGTGAAGCGTCCCCCGCTCGTATTGCCACAAAATATATCCGCGGATTGTTCGCCAAATGGCGTTCATGGGCAGGGGCGCACTGGGCGCGACGGTCGTGAGTTCTGCTCTATGCAAGTCTACTAGCTCCTGGCCGGTAGCTCCTAGTTCCTAGCCTCTAGCTTGTCATTCCGAACCGGGCTGAAAGCCCGGTGAGGAACCTGCTGTCCCGCCAGCGGCACCGAAGCGGCCCCCCTCAAAACTTCTTCGGCGTGATCTTCTCCGCCCCAATGTACGGTCGCAACACTTCCGGGATGACCACGCTCCCGTCCGCCTGCTGATAATTCTCCACAATCGCAACCCATGTTCGGCCCACAGCCAGTCCGCTCCCGTTCAATGTGTGGACGAACTCAGTCTTATTCTTACCTTCCGGACGGTACCGGATATTCGCCCGCCGAGCCTGGTACGCCTCGAAATTCGAGCACGAAGAAATCTCGCGATACAGCTGCTGCCCCGGCAGCCAGACTTCAATGTCGTAAGTCTTCGCCGCCGCCGCTCCCATATCTCCCGTACACAACGCCATGGTGCGGTAATGCAGCCCGAGCTTCTGCAAAACTTCCTCGGCATTGCGCGTAAGTTTTTCGTGTTCCTCGTAAGAATTTTCCGGACGCGCGAACTTCACCAATTCTACTTTCTGAAACTGATGTTGCCGGATAATCCCGCGCACATCCTTGCCATAAGATCCTGCCTCGCTGCGAAAGCACGGCGTATAAGCAGTTAGCGAAACCGGCAGCCGCGCCTGCTCGAGCACCTCGTCGCGATAAAGATTCGTGACCGGCACTTCCGCGGTCGGAATCAGCCAAAGATCTTTTTCGCCGTGCGGCACGCGGAAAAGATCGGCGGCAAACTTGGGCAGCTGCCCCGTGCCATACATCGAATCCGAATTCACCAGATACGGCGGCAGAACTTCGGTATACCCGTGCTGCCGCGTGTGCAGGTCGAGCATGAAGTTCATCAGCGCGCGCTCAAGCTTCGCGCCCAGATCCCAGTAAACCGCGAACCGCGCTCCGGTCAGCTTCACTGCCCGTTCCAGATCGAGAATGCCGAGTTCAGCCCCCAGGTCCCAATGCGCTTTTGGGGTGAAGTCAAACGCAGGCGGCGCGCCCCACCGCCGGACTTCAACATTTTGTTCCGCGCTATTCCCGATCGGCACGCTCGCATGCGGCAGGTTGGGAATGCCCACCAGAATATCGCGCAGCCGGACGTCGAGATCGCCCGCAGTTTTCTCCAGCGTCTGAATCTTCTCGCGCAGATCCTTGGTCTGCGCCATGGCGGCGCTGGCGTCCTGCCCGCTCTTCTTTAACTTGGCGATGTCTTCAGAAGCCTTGTTGCGCTGCGCCTTGCTGGTTTCAGCCTCGGTAATGGCCTGTCGCCGCTGCGTGTCAACCTCGCGAAAATCCTTAAGCACCGCAGCCGGATCCAGGCCGCGCTGGCGCAGTTTCTCTTCCACCAACGGCAAATTTTCGCGAACGAAGTTCAAATCGAGCATGATTCAAATCAAGCCGGCTCAGCCAGTCGGACTAACTAATGTATCGGAAAAGCGGCGAGGAATGCACGCCGCGCGCGGCAAAAGCAAAAACCTTCAACCACGGGGGACACAGAGAATCACGAAGAAAATCACGGGCGTTTTCTCTGTGTACCTCTGTGTCCCCTGTGGTTGATGGTTTTGCTATTTTGGCCTATCCCCGCACATGTGTAAACTAACTTCGCGATGAGATCGTCCCCCAAGTCTGCATTTCTCCGCCGATTATGCACACTGCTGTTGCTGGCAGCCGTTGTCACCCTGTCGGTCCCCACTTCCGCCTCGGCCTACAACGCACATCCCAAGCTGGTCGTAGTGATCATGATCGACCAGTTTCGCGGCGATTATCTTGAACGCTATCGCGACCAGTTCGGCGACGCCGGCTTCCGCTTTCTGCTCGACCACGGTGCCTACTTCCCCAACTGCAACTACAACTACGCCAACACCCGCACCGCTCCCGGACATTCCACCCTCTTCACCGGCGCCTACAGCAACGGCCACGGCATCGTTGCCAACGAATGGTGGGACCAGAAGAAGAAAAAGATGGTCACCTCGGTCGAAGACGACACCACAAAACTAGTCGGCGTCGCCGGCGACAAAACAGGTTCTTCGCCGCACAATCTCCTCGCCGACACACTCGGCGACGAACTCAAGCTCGCGACGCAAGGCAAATCTCGTGTCTTTGGCGTCTCCTTAAAAGACCGCGCCGCCGTGCTCCCCGCCGGTTTCGCCGGAGACGCCGCCTACTGGATCGACCCGAAAAGCGGCGACTGGGTCACCTCCACCTACTATCGCAACGACCTCCCCAAGTGGGTGCAGGATTTCAATTCCTCGCGTCCCACAAAATACTGGGATCGCGAATGGAAAGACGCGCAGGGAACCGTGCTGCGCTCAACCGCGCACCGCAAAGGCAAAGACGGTTCCGAAGCCGGCTTCTACGAAGTCATCGGATCGACCACCTTCGGCAACGAATACGAATTCGAGTTCGCCAAAGAATTAATGGTGTATGAGAACGTCGGCAGCGGTCCGGCAACGGACTTGCTTTCGATCAGCCTTTCTCCCAACGACATTCTCGGTCACCAGGTCGGTCCGGATTCTCCCGAGATGCAGCAGATGGCCCTCGATCTCGATCACGAGCTCGCCGACTTCATCAACTTCCTCGGACATCAGATCGGCCTTGCCAACGTGTGGATCGCGCTGTCCGCCGATCACGGAGTTTCTTCCTTGCCCGACGCCGTAAAGAAGCTGCACATTCCCGCCGCGAACCTCGACGCCGGAAAGATCGAAGCTCAGATCAACGCCGCCCTCACCGCAAAATTGTCTCCCGGCCATCCCGCGTCGTATATAAAGCTGGACTACCCCATGGCGTGGCTCAACCAGGAAGCTTTCCCCGCCCACGTTCACGAGCACGATGCCGAAGCCGCCGTTGGCGAGGCCATGAAGCAAGCCGGACTCCGCGACTACTACACCAAGTCGCAACTCGCCGAAGGCGAAGCCCCCGACACTCCGCTCGGCCGAAAATATTTGAACAGCTATTCGCCGGAAGGAAGCTGGTACGTGATGGGCGTCCCCGATATTTACACCGTCGGTTCCAGCAAAGGCACCGACCACGCGTCGCCTTACAATTACGACACGCACGTGCCCCTGGCTTTCTACGGCTTGCCTTTCCAGGCCGGAACCTATCGCTCCAGCGTCGAACCCGTCGACCTGGCGGCCACACTCGCATCGCTGTTAGGCATCAACGCTCCCACCCACTCCGTCGGCCACGTACTGACCGAGGCGCTCGCCCCCGCGAGTCGCTTCACGGGCGTGTTCGATCGCCTAGGCCCTGGCCCTGGAGGAGAGCCCAAGCCATGACTCCCGACCTCAGCGTCAACGTCGCCGGCATCCCGCTCAAGAATCCCGTGATCGCAGCCAGCGGCACCTTCGGTTACGGCGCAGAATTCGAAGACGTGGTCCACCTCGCCAAACTCGGCGGATTTGTAGTGAAAGGCTTGTCGCGAGAGCCGATGATCGGCAACCCTCCGCCGCGCCTGTGGGAAACCGCAGCGGGAATGCTGAACGCCATCGGCCTGCAAAACATCGGTGCGCAGGCATTCCTGACCGAGAAGCTGCCCCACCTTCGCGAACTCAAAAACGTTGTCGTCCTCGCGAATGTTTTCGGCTACACCCGCGAAGATTACGAGCACACCATCGAAATCCTGAACGACGGCGAGGGCATCGCAGCCTACGAACTGAATGTCTCCTGCCCCAACACCGCCCATGGAGGCCTGCAATTCGGCAGCGACCCGCGCTCGCTCGATGAAGTCGTCACCACGGCAAAACGCGTAGCCCGCCGTCCGTTGATCGTGAAACTCTCGCCCAACGTGACCAGCATCGCGCAGATGGCCTACGTCGCACAGGAAGCCGGCGCCGACGCGCTCTCGCTCATCAACACCTTCGTGGCCATGGCGATCGACCCGGAGACGCGCAAGCCGCGCATCGCCAACGTCACTGCCGGGCTCTCCGGTCCCGCCATCAAGCCCATCGCCGTGCGAATGGTATATGACGCCGCGCACGCCGTGAAAATTCCGGTCATCGGCATGGGCGGCATCTCCACCGCCGCCGACGTAGTCGAATTCATGCTCGCCGGAGCCACCGCCGTCCAGATCGGCACCGCGAGCTATTGGGACCCCTGCGCCACCGAAAAAATTGTCGACGAATTACAGGAATGGTGCAGCGATCACCACGTCGCCAAACTCTCCGACTTCATCGGCGGCATGCAGCTAGAATAGGCGCTAGTTGCTGAGCTGCGGGCGATCGCAACTGGCTGTGCCCTTTTCCAGCATTCTTAAGGAAGTGATTCGCACCGTCTTCGCTTGCAGATCCATCTCGCCCGCGATTTCAACGTAGTCGCCGATGTTCTTCTTTGCCAGATTCTGATGGGCAATCGCGAAAATCATTTTTCGGTCAGGATCGATGAGTACGATCTTCTTGCCCTTGGCGACACATTCCCTGGCACACGTCGGATTGGTCGCGGTGAACACGCCGCTCTCCGCCCGTCCGTGAGCGCATGCCGAATCGGAAAGCCAGCCGCGGATGGCGGTTTCTGGCCGGGTCGCGGATTCTTGAGCGAGTCCGCAAATGCAGAAGGCGAGCACCAACGCCGATGAAAGCAAGCGAGCGGAAGGGCGCATCGTTCCTCCTCCTGAGTCAGATGAGGACATCAGTTGAAGTCCCGGGAGCACGCAA
>Ga0210395_10001422_pt1 | contig 18505 bp, 17 predicted proteins | sample IncBWH4OmetaG_FD_150861 | JGI IMG/M metagenome (GOLD analysis project Ga0210395, IMG submission 150861) | Forest soil microbial communities from Barre Woods Harvard Forest LTER site, Petersham, Massachusetts, United States - Inc-BW-H-4-O ...
CCCCAAATTGCTCGCAATATTCGTGTTCGGAATCGGCACGCCGTCGATCAACCAGCTCACCTGATGTCCGCCTCGAACGTGAAGCTGGTCGTGCGTGAAGTACGAACCGGGCATGTAGTCCGTAATCATCGCGAGACTGTTCGTTCGCGCCGCGCCCGGTGTCTGCTGAATTTGCTCTAGCTCGACGAGGGTAGTTGGTGTCACCGATTCGGTCTGTCCCGGCGCAGCTTCTGCCGACACGATAACGGATTGGTTTTGAGCAGCAATGCGCATCTCGAAATGCAGAATCGGCGCCGTTCCCGAAAGCACGGTCACATTCTGCTGTTGGTTAGCAAAAGCTGCATCGGTCACGGTAACCGTATACGTCCCAAGCGGCACAGCGTCGAAGTGAAAGTCTCCGTTCACATCGGTTTGCGTCTTTTGCGTGTAGTCGGACGACTTCGCCTTCAGAACAACTTCGCTTCCTGAAACTGGCCGGTGCTGCGGATCGTGGACGATCCCTCGCACCGTGCCAAACACCGTCGCGAAAGCCGCACTTCCAAACAGCAGCGATGTTGCGAATGCCTGCAAAACTCTTCGCATAAACTTTTTTGTCTCCTCGTGGGATAGTTCCAGCGCGGCTACAAAGCCGCGGCGCGGGTGAGTAAGCGTGCGTGGAGAGAGCGAGCAGTCCCTTACAGGACCGAAGGAGTGAATCGAGGAGGAGGAGAGAGCGGTTTAACGAATCGCGAAATTTCTAAAGAACTTGCCAACTGCACCGGACGCAACACTTCACCCATCGCGGGTGCAAAGCTTACCGGAGGCATTTCGAATGCGCCTGGTATCAACGCAGGTCGCGCAGGGTCTTTGCAACAAGACATCGAGCACGACGTCATCCCGCTCATGTCATGCCCGCAATCCATGGGAGCCGAGTCCTTGGTAGGAGTTGGCTGCTGTTTGTGGTGATGATGCTCCGGGACGTTGCAAAAACCACCCACGCAACAGTCCACGCCATGCGCCAGGAGGACAGCACCAGCCAGCGGCGCATATAACAGCGCCACCGCCAGCAGGCAGAGCCAAGCCGCGGCCGATCGATTGCGCTCTTGTCTTTTCGTTCTCACGAGGACCCAGTACTACCCAATGATACCCCACTTAGACGCATCAACGAACCCTCCGGTAGCCAAATATTCTGAAGAAACTCGACAAAAGAAACCGCTACTCCTTTCCCATAACTCCGCGTGAACGACGCCGCTTCTGCCAACTTGACTTGCCAGCGCCTGCATCGCAAACTAATTTTATGGCACACACGTATCTTCTCTTTGATTTCGGAACCGACGAAGAGAAAGCTCAACTCGCCCGCCACAAACTCGAGGGCTGGAAGCAGGCCTTCCGTCTCGACAAAAAGCTGCAATACAAGCTCGAACGTGCCCAAGACGAGGCGAACGGCGAGCCGGAGCAAGCCCACAAGTCCTCGCAGACGCCGAAAGCCGAAAAGCCAAAGTCGAAGGCCAAAGCCAAACACAAGTCCAAAGAAGCGGAAGCTCCCGAAGGGGCCCCGCCCGCGAATGGCAAAGTAAATTTGCTCGTCCGGCTCTATTTTTCCGGCCACGAGAAACTCACCGAGCAGCGCTGGCTCGATCGCATTCCATCCGAGGAGCCTTTCAAGGAAGCTCTCCCGCGCGTCGTGCGCCAGGGCGAAGACCAGTTTGACGAAATCGTAAAACAGTTCGATTCTCTGGGATAGCTTTGCCAGATTTTCTGGCCCGGCCAGACTTCGGGTATAATTAATTCCCGCAAAGGCAAAACCCCGCTTCACCACGAGGGCAGAACGAATGGCGTTACAAACCCGCGTCAAACTCTCCAAGCTTGACGCTCCCAAGTTGCACGGCCTCGACCGCGACACTCTCGTCCGTATCTACCGTACGATGTACCTTTCCCGCCGTCTCGACGACCGCGAAATCCAGCTAAAACGCCAAAACAAAATTTATTTTCAGATCTCCGGAGCGGGCCACGAAGCCGTGACCACAGCTATGGGGCTGCTTCTTCGTCCCGGCACGGATTGGCTCTACTCCTACTATCGCGACCGCGCCCTCTGTCTGATGCTCGGCGCTAAGCCACTCGACATGCTTCTGCAAGCGGTTGGCGCCAAGGACGATCCCAGCTCCGGCGGCCGCCAGATGCCGTCGCACTGGGGCCTCCCCAATTTGAACATCGTCAACAAGTCCTCCTGCACCGGCACGCAGTTTGTGCAGGCCGTGGGCGCTGCCGAAGCCACGCTTTATTACGCGAATCATCCGAAGGCCTTGGCACAAGCCAAGAAAGCGCCTCTCGGCGAGCACGTCCGCCACAAGCCCGACGAAATCGTCTTTGTCTCTGCGGGCGATGGCGCCACCAGCGAGGGCGAATTCTGGGAGTCTCTGAACGCCGCGTGTGCCAAGAAACTTCCTCTCCTTTATCTGATCGAAGACAACGGCTACGCCATTTCCGTCCCCGTCGAAGTACAAACCGCGGGCGGCAGCATCTCGAAACTCACGCGCGGGTTTCCGGGTCTTCACATCGCCGAATGTGACGGCACCGACCCTCTCGAAAGCTATGCCATTTGCAAGACTGCCGTTCAATACTGCCGCGACCGTCGCGGCCCCGCTCTCGTTCACGCGCACGTAACGCGCCCCTATTCACATTCTCTTTCCGACGACGAAAAACTCTACAAGACTCCCGAAGAGCGCGAAGACGAAGCGCACCGCGATCCAATTTCGAAGTTTTCTCTCTTTCTCGTCCGCGAAGGCATCCTCGACCAAAAAGAGATCGAAGCCCTCGAAGCCGAAGTCGATCAGGAAGTCCGCAACGCTGCCGACGAAGCGCTAGCCGCCGAAGAGCCGCAAATCGATTCGATTCGCGTAAACATTTATTCACCGGATGTCGATCCGACGTCTTCCGCGTTCGAAGCTCAACCGCAGCTTCACGGAGCGCCGAAAACCATGGTCGAAATGGTTGCCGCCACGCTCTCCGACGAAATGGCCCGCGACGAGCGCATCACCGTCTTCGGCGAAGATGTTGCCGACGCCAGCCGTGAAGAAACCCTGAAGCACGTGAAGGGGAAGGGCGGCGTCTTTAAAGCCACTGCCGGCTTGCAGCGCAAGTATGGCCACGATCGCGTCTTCAACACGCCTCTCGCGGAAGCCGCCATCGTTGGCCGCGGCATCGGCATGGCCACGCGCGGGCTTAAGCCCGTCGCGGAAATTCAATTCTTTGACTATATCTGGCCCGCCATGATGCAAATACGCGATGAGCTATGCGTCATGCGCTGGCGCTCGAACGGCGTCTTCAAGGCTCCTGTTGTCCTTCGAGTCGCGATTGGCGGTTATCTCACCGGCGGCGCCATCTATCACAGCCAAAGCGGCGAATCGATTTTCACGCATTGCCCCGGCTTGCGCGTCGTGATGCCTTCAACGGCCCTTGATGTTGCGGGCCTTCTCCGTACCGCCATACGCTCCGACGATCCTGTGATGTTCCTCGAACACAAACACCTCTATCGCCAGCCCTACAATCGCTCCGAGTATCCCGGCCCCGATTACACCGTGCCATTCGGCAAAGCCCGCATCGTCACCGAAGGCACCGCGGTCAGCATCATCACGTATGGCGCGCTCGTTCACCGCGCCGAAGTAGCCGCCGCGCAATTGCTCCGCGAAGGCATCTCCGTCGAAATCTTGGACCTGCGCTCGCTTTCTCCATACGACTGGGAAGCCATCGCCAAGACCGTGCGGAAGACACATCGTGTCATCGTCGCCTACGAAGACATGCTGAGCTGGGGTTACGGCGCCGAACTCGCCGCGCGCATCTCCGATGAACTCTTCGACGAACTCGACGCCCCCGTCAAGCGCGTCGCTGCCATGGACACCTTCTGCGCCTACCAGCCCAAACTGGAAGACGTAATCCTCCCCCAAACGAGCCACATCACGGCTGCAGTCAAGCACCTTCTCGAATACTGACTTTCCGTCCACCCCTCGTCCCCTGCCCGGCCTCCGCCAAGGTCGAGGAAACTTTTTCACCCTTTTGGGCGTATTCTATTGTAGGGAATGCCCGAAATACGCCTTTTTGGAGGGTACGCCAATGACCTGTACAAGCTGCAGCAAGAACATCGCCATCGGTTCCAAGTATTGTTACAACTGCGGCGCAAAGCAGCCCGAATCCGGCGCGCAAGGCCTCTCTCCGGCCACCGGCGCTCCCAAGCGCCTTATGCGCTCCAGCACCGACAAGAAAATCGCGGGAGTCTGCGCCGGTCTCGCCGACTATTTCGACATGGATCCGACCATCCTCCGCGTACTCTGGCTGTTGCTCCTGTTCTGCGGAGGGACAGGCCTTCTCGCCTATATCATCCTATGGATCGTACTGCCCGTCGCCCCAGGCGGAGTCGTGCCCACGTCGGCAAGCAGCGTCACCACCACCTAGCCACGCGTCCCGCGGTCAAAAATTGTAACGGCGTACTTTGTTTACGCTGAGCCTCGAAGGCCCACCGCCAGCGCCGCACTCAATCCAACCTTTTTTATACGTGCCCCTCTGTGTCCCCTGCGACCCTTGTGTAAAACTCTTTCTACAGTGGCGTCGCGTGGCACGAATTACTTATCCCATTTCGGATTCCGAGGCGCACGCGACTTCCCACCGCCACTCTCGAACAAAGGGTGATCCACCGAAAAAAGCCCCGCTCCCGTAGTCACCAGCACAAAGCAACCCGCCGCGACCACCAACGGATAAGCATATTCATTCACCGCCAGGTAGCTATGCGGCGTGCTGATCTTCCACATCACCAACACCATCTCGATCGCCAGCAAGAGCGCCGCTCCCCGCGTGAACAGCCCCAGCAGCAGCAATCCTCCTCCAAAAAGTTCCAGCACCCCCGAAACGTAAACGAAATACCCAGGTAACCCGTGCAGCGCGAAAAGAGCTACCGTACCGCTCGTTCGATGAGCAAGCAGCGGATAACCATGCGACATGAAAATGATGCCAAAGGCCGCCCGCAGCAGCAGCAAGGCGAGCGGCTGCAAGGCATTGAGAGATTTCATCGAGTTCCTTTGAAGCGGAATTGGCAAAGCAGTTCAAACGCAGCGCCATTTTAACAGAAATGCAATCTGGGCACGCTTAAGCCCGGACGCAGCCAGGAATCAGGTACAATCTTTAGCGAAGAACTAGTGGGACATCTAAATTCAATGCCAACAGATCGAGTGTTTTTCGGGGTTGCTGACGCGCCGGGACTGGCCGTTGTCCTCCATGGTGCCGTGCAGACATCCATACAAATAGATTTTGGAATCGCCGCATGAAGCGCAAACTTTTGATTGCGGTTCCTCTCCTCCTTGTCGTTGCTCTGGTGGCGTGGTTCTTCCGGCCAAAGCACGAAACTCTGGGCGAAGCCTACGTCGGAGAACGCACCGCCACCCTTTGGAGCAGCGTCGCCCAGGTTCGCGAGCCGCTGGACACGCTGCACTATGGCGACCGTGTCGACGTCGTCGCCCGCCGCAATGACAGCATCAAGGTGCGCACCGCCGCCGGTGAATTAGGCTGGGTCGAGGGCCGTTATTTGATGGACACCGCGCTTTGGCAGCGCAGCACAAAACTGCTCAAGCAGGTCGTGCCCATGCCCATGCAAGCGCGCGGCCGCACCAAAGTCGCCACCAATCTTCGTGTCGAGCCAGGTCGCGCGCAGGCGCGTCTCTATCAATTCGCGCGGGGCGTACCGGTCGAAATCGTCGGGCGTGCGGTAGCGGACTGGGCCCAAGTCACCGACGAAAAAGAACCCTCGAACGAACCTCAGGACGCAAAAAAAGAGGACTGGTTCCTCATTCGTGGATTGGCTACCCGTCCTCCGGGCGATTCCACGGCGCGCGCTGCAGAAACAACAACGACGTCGCCTGGCGACCAAACCCTGCCGATTGCTGGCTGGGTGATCGCGCGTTTTATCGAGCTCGATCTGCCCGATGCGGTGCGCGATGGGGCCTCTTCCGCGAACATTCGCCCGATTGCCTGGTTCGAGCTAAACCGCATCAGCGATCCCTCGGGCGACAAAATCCAGTATCTCGTTGCGGCAGCCCGCGGGCCCGAAGGCCAGCCCTGTGATTTCACGACGCTTCGCGTCTATACCTGGAACTTGAAGAAAGAGCGCTACGAAACCGCCTTCATCGAAAATAACATATGCGGCCAATTGCCGGTGCGCGTCGGGAAGGGCCCCAAAGGCGAGCCTGAATTTCGATTCCAGGAGACGGGCGGAAACAAAGAGGAGCGCGTCTACCGTCTGATGCAGACAGTCGTTCGTCGCATCCGCGAAGGCAAGGAAAGCGCGAAAAAGACCGGGCCCGCCGTCAAACCAATCTCAAGATAATTGATTTCGAAGAGCAAGCCAGAGAGGCTGAGCAAATAAGATTGTGTAGCCCTGCGAAAGGAAAAACAAGGAATGACGCTGCATATCAGCGAATCCGAAGTGCGAGCCGTGCTCACGATGCCCATGGCCATCGAAGCTGTCGAAGAAATCTCGCGCAAGCAGGCGAACGGAGAAGTCGTCGTCCATCCTCGCCGCCGTTTTGAACTGCCGGGCGGAGGCTTTTTTCACTATATGGCCGCAGCGGATTTCTCCGCCGGATATGTGGCGATGAAGCAGTACACGTACGTTCAGGGGAAAATCCGATTCATGGTGCCCCTTTATGAAATGCGGACCGGCGACTTGGTGACCATGATTGAGGCGGACTACATGGGCCAACTACGCACGGGCGCCGCTTCCGGCGTGGCCACCAAATTTCTCTCGCGGCAGAACAGCCGCATCGCCGCCATCATCGGCACGGGAGGCCAGGCACGTACCCAACTCGAAGCTATCGCGGGCGTGCGAAAACTCGAGTCCGCAAAAGTCTATGGCCGCGATGCCGCCAAGCGCGAAAAGTTTGTGAAAGAAATGACCGAGCGCCTGGGGTTTCCAGTGCAAAGCGCGGCTTCCTCCAGCGAAGCCGTTCGAGGGGCGGATATTCTGTGCACAGCCACCACGACCGCCAATCCCGTGGTGAGCGGCGCGGACCTTGCGCCAGGCGTGCACATGAACGCCATCGGCGCGAATCACGCGCACAAGCGCGAGCTCGACGATGAAGCCGTGGCAAGTGCCGATGTCATCGTCGTGGATTCCATCGAGCAATCGCGCCAGGAAGCCGGCGATCTCATCCTCGCGTTTCGTGGGGACGAAGTGTGCTGGACGGGCGTAAAAAAACTGTCGGATGTCGTGGCAAAGAAAACGCCCGGGAGGACGAGCGACACGGAAGTCACGCTTTTTAAATCCAACGGGATTGCTTCTTGGGATTTGGCGGTCGCGATGAGAGTGTATGCGCTGGCCAAAGAAAAAAGATTGGGCAGGGAATTGCCGTTCTGGGTTGGCGGCGCGGCCAGCCAGACGAGCTAACTAATGCGCCGCTTCCTTGAATTTGCGGCGTAACGCATCATGAAGCCTGGCGCGCACTTCGCCGGGCAGTTCGACAGGTTCGGAATCGCAGAAAACTTCGATGGTCTTCTTGGTTTGATCGACGACTAGCCTGCAGTCCTCGCAGTCTTTGAGATGGCTCTCGAGTTCGTGCTTCAACGCACCATCGAGATCGCCGTCGATAAAGTCCGAGAGGTCGTGAATGACGTCTTCGCAGTTCAATTTGTCTCACCCTGCTTAAAGTACCGATCCAACTTCTGTCTGAGTTTCAGTCGTGCCCGCAGCAGCCTTGATTTCACAGCTGGAACAGAAATTCCTATCGCATCAGCCGTTTCTTCCGTCGACAGTTCTTCAATGTCGCGCAGCACGAAGACCGTTCGATACTCCGGCTCCAACTCGTCGATCACGCCGGATAATATCTCCCGCATCTCGGTTTGTGCAAAGCGCTGTTCGGGACCCGGTCCCCAGTCCTGCAGCTCGCGCGGCATCAGGCCGTCGTCGCCCTCGATGGGCTCGTCCAGCGAAAACTGATTCGGCCGGCGCTTCCGCAGCCTCATCAATGCTTCATTGGCCGCTATGCGAACCAGCCACGTATAAAAACGCGAATCTCCCTGAAAAGTTTTCAAGTGGGAATAGGATTTGAGGAAGGCGTCCTGCATCGCATCTTCGGCATCCTCGCGGTTGCGAGTGATATTCATGGTAAGCCGGAAGATTTTCCGCTCGTAGCGGTTGACCAATTCCTCAAAAGCCGTTACGTCGCCGGATTTGGCGGCCGCAACCAACTGATGCTCGTCTTCGCGAGCGACTTTCGAGGCTAGCCGGTGTGGATTAGGTGTGCTCAAGAAACTTAGCGGGCTCACCATCAGCCCTGCTCCGAATGTCTGCCCATCTAAGTTAGCACAAAGCACGAATGCACACTCGCTACTCCCTTGTTTTGATGAGGCAGGGTGCAGGCAGGATTCAGAATTCTGCATCGCGTTGCGTCCTGCGGCGACGGGCGCTGCCCGCCAGAGTGCTTGACAGCTAAAGCCTGGCTGTCTAGAGTTTTGGTAGAGCATTCGCTAAGCACGATGGGCTACCAAGACCCGGTACTTTTTCTCCTATCTTCCGTTCCTCCGCAGCCAGGAATGCCCCTATCTAATTCAATCTCATTGTGTTGCGACCTGCGCAGGACGCAGCAACGTGATTGTTTCCGCCTACGAAATGCACGGCTACTTCGCTGGCCTGAGGCCTTGACCCTTGGGACCGTCCAGCGCGAAAGCCTGGAACTTGGAAGTAAAAATAGGCAACACTAGGAACATGCGAACTCTCCCAGACCATTTGCGAAAAGGCATGAAGCTGGTCATTGTCGGCTGCAATCCGAGTGAATCTTCGGTGCGCGTGGGCCACTATTACGCTGGGCGCACCAACCAGTTCTGGCCTGTCCTCTACGAAAGCGGCGTGGTGCCCGAGCCCTTTGACTATCATGACGATAAACGGGTGATCGAATTCGGCATCGGGCTCACGGACCTCGTCAAGCGGCCTACTAAGGGCGTGGAGGAGTTGACGCGGGGTGATTTCGCCGAAGGACGGATCGTGCTTTCCCAAAAGCTAGAAGAGTTCGCGCCGCACGTGGTTGCGTTCAACGGGAAAATAGTTTATGAACAATTTTCTCAGCGCAAGTGCAAGTTCGGTCTTCAGAAAGAGCATCTTTATGGCGCGCGCGTTTACGTGCTCCCTTCCACCAGTGGCCAAAACGCCCAGGGGAAAGGGGAGAAGTTGAAGCATTTTCGCAAGCTGGCTCAGCTCGTGTCGCAGACCGAGAAAGAACGCGACACCAAAGAACACGAAACTAAAGGACAGGTAGTCTAGTACGGAGAAAATTTATGAGTAACGCACCTCAAACAGCGCCAGCCGGTCCGGTCATCATGGAACACAAGCACGATGGCGTCGCCGTATTGGTGATGAACCGTCCGGACAAACTCAATGCTCTCAATAGCGAACTCTCGGCCGCTTTGAACGAAGCGCTCGCACGGATCGCGGATGATGATTCCACTCACGTCGTCGTGCTATGCGGGGCAGGCCGTGCTTTCTGCGCAGGTGGCGACCTGGGAGCCATCGGCAGGGGGCGCGAACGCAACGCAACTACCGAGCTTGGACCGATTCTGCGATCGGGAATGCAAGCCGTGCTCAAAATGCGCCTTATGCCGCAACCGGTGATCGCGGCAGTGAATGGGCCTGCGGCGGGCGCGGGAATGAACATCGCGCTTGCGGCGGACATCCGCATTGCCGCGGATACGGCCACATTCGGGCAGAATTTTGCCAAAGTCGGCCTGTTCCCGGATTATGGAGGAACGTATTTTCTTCCGCAACTTGTGGGGCCTTCGGTTGCTGCCGAAATGTTTTACACCGGCGATATGATTGATGCCCCGACCGCGCTGCGGCTGGGCATTGTCAGCCGCGTTGTGCCGGCAGCCCAACTGGAAGCCGAAGTCAAGACTCTGGCGCAGAAAATCGCGCAAGGCCCTCCGATTGTCATCCGCGCCGTGAAGAAAATTCTGTTTGGAACGCACAAGGATGCGCTTGTAAAAGCCCTCGATCACGAAGTCGACCTGCAAATGAAATGCTTTCATTCGGAGGATTGCAGCGAAGGAATCCGCGCCTTTTTCGAAAAGCGGCCTCCGAAATTCCAGGGCAAGTAGTGCCTCGATCCGTGCGTTGCTGGATAAGCGCGCTCCCTCCTGGCCAGGATCTCAAATGGATGATATGCAAATTTCCGTGAAGGAAGTGAACGAACGCATCGCGCGCGGCGACAAACTCTTTTTAGTCGATGTGCGCGAGCAATGGGAATACGACCTCTGCCGGATTGCGGGGGCAAAATTGATTCCGCTGAGGACCCTGCCCGCCAACTTGAATACGTTGCTGGACGCCGACGAAGTGATTTGTTATTGCCATCACGGCATCCGCAGCCTCGACGCCGCGGTGTGGCTGCGGCAACAAGGAGTCGAGAGCGCAAAATCGATGGCCGGTGGCATCGAGCGCTGGTCGGTGGAAGTCGATCCGAACGTGCCCCGCTACTGAGTGAGGAACATGGCGAAAGTTAAGTTGCACTTTCTTGAGAAACCAACTTGAACGACCTGCCGCAAAGCAAGAAGTTTCTTGCTCGAGCATGGCGCCGAACTGGATTCTCGCGACTTGGACAAGGAACCCTTGAGCGAAGCCGAACTCGATATGTTGATCGGCACGCGCGACTACAAGAAGTTTTTGAATCAGCGCAACGAGCTCTTCCGAACGAAAAATATGGGCGAGAAGCCGCCCGCAAGAACGGAAGCTATCAAGTTCATGGCCAAAGTGCCGAACCTTATCCGGCGGCCCGTAGTGATTCGCGGCGACCAAATCGTTCTCGGTTACGACGAAGAAGCTTTCAAAAGGTTGTTGAAGTAGAACGCAGCGGTGGAATCATGAAAAGGAAACAGCGCACTTCCGCAACGGCTCAATGCTGTTCGAGAAAGCCTAATGGAAATTAAAACCATCGCCATTGTTGGCGCGGGGGAGCTGGGACGCAGAATTGCTTGCACCGCTGCTCTTGCCGGATTTCACACCATTCTTGAGGACATCTCACCTGCGACGCTGGAGCAGGGAATTGACCGGATTGCGCGGGCCCTCGGCAATGAAGTTTCGCGCGGTGAACTCGGCGCCGCTGCTCGCGATGCCGCGCTTGCGAGTCTCAGCACGGCAAACTCCGCCGAAGATGTTTCCCGCGAAGCGGACTTGATCATCGAAACCGTCTCCGACGAGATGGAGATGAAAATAGAGCTTTTTACCATTTTCGACAAATTCGCCAAGCCTCGAGCCATTTTCGCAAGTACGACGTCCTCACTCTCAATTACGGATCTGGCTGCGGTCACCTTCTGTCCGGATCGATGTATCGGCATGCGTTTTTTCACGGACGCGCAGCATGCTGTGCGTCTCGAACTTGTCAAAGGGCGTGAGACTTCCGGAGAAACCATTGCAGCTTGCCGAGAGGCGGGCCGCCGCATGGGCAGACAAGTTTCTGTGTTGAGCGATGAGCAGGTCATGTCGGCCGGCACCGGCGATTGAGTTTCGCTCGTCGCAAAGCCTTGCGATGGACAGAGACCTGATACGAAGCATAATCGAGAGTCCGCACAAGAAATGAACAAAGCAATTTCAGAAAAAATCGTGATCCAGCAGGGGGACTTGACGGACATGGACACGGACGCCATCGTCAACGCCGCGAACAATGACCTGCAACTTGGCGGCGGTGTTGCGGGAGCGATCCGCCGCAAAGGCGGAGAAGAAATCCAGCGCGAATGCGACGCCATCGGAAGCATCCCGGTCGGCTACGCAGCCATCACCGGCGGTGGCAAGCTGAAAGCGCGCTACGTCATCCACGCGGCGAGCATGCAGCTCGGTGGACGCACCACGGCCGCAAATCTTGGCAACTCCGTCGCACACTCTCTGCGCATTGCCTCGGAGCGCGGCCTGAAGACCATCGCCTTCCCCGCCGTAGGCACAGGAATCGCCGGATTCCCCATCGAGGAGTGTGCGTCCATCATGCTGCAAGAGGCCGCCCAGCATTTCAAGACCGAAACCTCGATACAGAAAATTTACTTCGTCCTGTTCGACGATCGTGCGTGCGATGTCTTCACCCGGGCTTGGAATCGTGTGCAATCAGCGGCTTCCGCTTGATTTGGGCGACCAACTCCACGGATCTCGGCTGAGCAGATTGGGACGCACTTGTCAGCCCCCCCTCCCTGTTTTTCTGTAAGTGTTGATTCTAAGCAGTCTAGCCATTTTGTAAAATCTTTAGAATCAACACTTGCAGGTGGTTCTCGCAGGTGTTGATTCTAAACGACTTGAAAGAAGGACAATTCCCGTCGAAAATTAGGACGCTTCAGCTGCCGATAATCAACCAAAAATTCGACCACAAGAGCCGCGAGCCCGGCATTGCGACGGCTTCCCTCAGTTGGCCCCAATAGAGTTTCTATTGGCTGGGCTTCTTCAGGACCGGGCGGTCGCCAGCAGGAGGCGGTGGCGGCGTGCCGGACGCCGGCGTTGCGCCGTTGGCGGGGTTTGCGGCGGAGATGCCGCCTTCGGAATAAGGCTTCTTCAAGAAGCGCTCGGCTTCTACCTGGGCGCCGCCGGTGTCGTCGTTGGTTTGTTTGGCTTTGCTATATTCATTGACGGCGCGTTCGCGTTGGCCTAGCAGATCGAAAACTTTGCCGAGGTAGATGTGGCCCCAGGCTTCGGTCCATTTTTCGGAGGGTTCGGGAACGGCTTGCAGCGACTCGCGGAAGGCGTTGGCAGCCGCTTGATAGTTTTTCTGGTAGAAGAAAGCTTCGCCCATGCGGAAATTGGCGAGCGGACGGCCGGGCTGGATCGAGAGCGCGCGCTGATACTGGCCGATGGCGTCGTAGTAGCGGCCTATTTCGGCGAGCTCTTCGCCACGGGCAATGGCTGCGCGAGCGCGGAGAGCAACGCTGCCCTTTAGCACCAGATTGTTGGGATCAACCTTGATGCCGCCAGGTTTGGGGCGGCCAAAGGTTTCGACCGTAAACGGCGATTCCATGCCGAGAACATCGACCCATTTTGTTTCCGGGTTGCCTTCCGTATCGATGCGCAGCTCGACGGGCATGCTGAAGGTGTCGATGGGCTGCTTGATCTTGCCGACGATGCGAAAGCCTTTGGACGTGCGGTAGATCACGAACTCGGTGGTGAAATCGGGAACGCCCGTGGAATTGAGCCATTGAACGAAAAAGCCGCGGAGATTGGGCGCGATTTGGCCCGGTTTGGCCGCTGCTTGAACGTCCTTGTCGGCCAAATTAACGAGGTCGTCAATCGTGGCCGTCTTCCCGGCATAATTGGTCGCAAAATCGTGGAGCATCGTTCTGAAAGCGACATCTCCCATCAGGCCGCGAAGCATGTGAAAAACCATCGCGCCTTTATTTAGCACGACCGAGCGGTAATCACTCGAATAGGGGACCAGCCTTACAGCTTGGGCAATGGGGGCGGCGTCGTCATACATGAGGGCGCCAACCGCAAATTCATCGACAACGCGGAGGCCAGCCTCTCTCCCGGCGCTTTGCTCAGCGTAGAGCTCCTCGCAATAGCGAGAAAGCCCGTCAGTGACCCAAACGTCGCCGGGACTTGCCGGGAGCACGGAATTTCCAAACCACTGAGAGGCAACCAGGCGCGCAATCGTGCGCTCGGCGGTTTTCGGCTCCCAGAGGTGGCGGCTGAGGAGAAGAACGCCGGGGGCGGAGAAGTCGCGCACGGTGCCTTCCGGTAATTGGATGACCGTGAACGCCGGGTCTTGCAGCCCGCCAAACAAGTCAGAAAAAACTGTTACAGCGCGAGCTACATCATCGGCGAAGCCTTGCGCATTACCTGAATCGGAGTGAGGAGCGTAGACGGCTACGTCGATACCTTCCGCTTGCTTTAGATTCAGCTGCAGATTTCCAGCGACGAAGGTGCCGTGCGGGCCTGGAGCCTTGCATTCAAAGGTGTAGAGCAGGCGTCCGCCTTCGGCCCCGTTTTTCCCCGCCATCGGCGTTGGGGCGGAACTCTTGCCCGAACCAGCTACGGCAAACGAGTCGGGTACATTCAGACGGAATGTCGCAGTGTACCGGTTCGAGGGATAGTTCGTGAGGGGGAACCATCTGGCGGGAAGGAGCAGATAGGCATTTTCGTGGCCGATGACGGCAGCGCGCACGCCTGGGACGGGGCTGTTTTCTTCATTGGCTAGCAAGCCTGCGTAACTGAACGTCAGCACGACGTGTCCTCCGGTTGCCACGGGCGTCGGCAGTGTGACGAGGACGTAGAGAGGATTCGTCGAGTCCCGGCCAAAACCGAGTGATTTGCCATCTGCCGTCTTTACATCGCTTACCACGAGATTGGGATGCAGCTCGACGCGGACGTTGCTGGAAACGTCGGTGGCTCTGAAGTCGATTTTGGCGATGGCGCTGATGGATTGGCGCGTGGTGTCGAGAGTGGCGGAGATATCGTAGTTGTCGGCGAGAAAGCCGACGGGCCGTGGCGCCTGGGCGCGAAGCGGCGTAACCGCGCAGACGAGCGTGACGACAAGCAATATTACATACAGGGCACAAATTTTTCGGCGGAGGGGCATCAAACTACCTTTCAATTGTCTCTCAAATGGGGCACCTTTCACCGGGGTGCGGACCGACACCATTCTGCCTATATAGGATAGCAGAGACCCGCCTAAGTGTTGCCAGAGACACTCGCGAGAAGGGCGGCGATGGCATCGGCGGCGCGGTCGACGGCTCCCGGAGGACCCAGGCGCACGCGGACTTCCGCGAGGCCGGCGCCCAGCTCTTCGCGGGCCCGCGGGTCGTTGAGGAGGCGCAGGACCTCCCCGGCGACTTTGGACGCAGTGAAGTCCTTTTGAATCAGCTCCGGAACGACGCGGCGCCCCGCGATCAAGTTCACCATACTGAAATAAGACGTACGAACGAGGGGCTTGGCGAGCAGAGCTGTGAGCGGCGTCACACGATAAACGACGACCATGGGGGTGTTGAGAAGCACGGCTTCGACCGTGGCCGTGCCGCTCGAAACAATCGCGGCATCGGCGGCGGCTAGCGCGTTATAGGTCTGACTTTCGACGACGCGAACGTTGAGCGCGGCGTTCCAGCCTTCTTGTAAATCGCTGATGTTACTGTGAGCGGCTGCGGCGATAACAAACTGGGCTGGGCACTGCTCCTGGATGCGCTGGCAAGCTTCACGAATCACAGGCATGTGTTGCGCCAATTCGGCGTGCCTGCTTCCAGGCAGGATCGCGACAATCGGCTGACTAGGATCCAGATTGTGCTGCCGGCAGAAATCTTCGCGGGATTGCGTGGGTTGGACGGCGCCGACGAGCGGATGGCCGATAAATTTTGTGGGGATGCCCGCGCCGCCGAAGAAGGCTTCTTCGAATGGAAAAATGCACAGAGCTTGTGCAAAACGGCGGCGAACAACTCGCACTCGCCAGGGCCGCCACGCCCAGAACTGCGGGCAGATGTAATAAATGTTGCGGACGCCAAGGGGGCGCAGTTTGCGAGCGAGGCGGAGATGAAAACCGGGAAAGTCGGTGAGTATCGCAAAAGGAGGTTTGCGTCGCCCCGCTTCCGAAACTAGGCGGCTCATGGCGCGGATGAGCGAAGGCAGGTGGCTGAGAATTTCCGTGATGCCCACGACCGAGACTTCGGAGTAATCGGTGATGACCTCAACGCCGGCCGCGCGCATTTGCGGGCCGCCCATGCCGAAAAGGGCCACGTCCACGCGCTTTTGCAGCGCGGCCGCGAGGCGGGCGGCGTACATATCTCCTGAAGCTTCGCCTGCGGAGATTAAGAGCGGAATCGGTGGCATGCGCGGCCGGAGCGGCACTCAATCCGAAGCGGGCTGAGGAGCGGGGAGCGGACCGCGAGGCTGGTCTGCGAGATGCCCGGCGGAGTCGCGCGGGTCCTCCGGCAGGCCGAGCTCTTGCTCCTTGTACTGGAGTTGGTACAGGCGGTAGTAAATACCGCGCTGGGCAAGGAGTTCCTGGTGGGCGCCTTGTTCGCGGAGGCGGCCTTTGTGAAACACGAGGATGCGCGAGGCGTATTGAATGGTGCTCAAGCGATGAGCGATAACCAGCGATGTACGGCCGGAAAGCAGGCGGTTGAGGGCTTCGCGAATTTGCAGCTCGGTTTTGGTGTCGACGCTGGAAGTCGCTTCATCGAGGATGAGGAAGCGAGGGTTGTGAGCGAGTGCGCGCGCGAAGCAGATGAGTTGGCGCTGGCCTACCGAGAGCGTGGAACCACGCTCGTTGACGTTCGTGTCGACGCCTTCGGGCAGCGCGCGGAGAAATTCGCCGAGGCCGATTTCGTCGATCGCTTTTTCCACTGTCGAGCGATCGATACCATGTGAACCGAGGCGGACGTTCGAATCAATCGTTCCCGTGAAAAGAAACGAGTCTTGCAAGACGATGCCAAATTGCCGGCGCAAGTCTTGGATATTGATTTTTCTAATGTCGACGCCGTCGAGGAGAATCTGCCCGCGCTGAACATCGTAAAAACGCAGCAGCAGGGAAATGAGCGTGGTTTTTCCGGCGCCCGTGTGACCCACAATGGCAAGAGTCTGGCCCGGCTCGACGAGGAAGGAAACATCGCGAAGAACCCAGTCTTCATCGGAAGGTTCAGGAACATCGCGGTAACTGAACCAGACGTTGCGGAACTCGATTTCGCCGCGTGGAGAATCGAGGCGCATGCAATGAGGGGCGGAATCAATGGTAATGGGCTCATCCAGCAGCTTGAAGATGCGTTCGGAAGCGGCCATGGCGGATTGCAGGATGTTGAATTTTTCGCTGAGGTCCTGGATGGGACGGAAAAAGCGCGTCGCATACATCGTGAAGGCAGTCAGCACGCCAAGGCTGAGGCCGCCGGACAGCACGCGGTTGCCACCGGACCAGTAGATCAAGGTGATCGTCGCGACGCTGAGAAACTCAACCGCCGGGTAGAAAAGCGCAAAGGCGAGAATGGCGTCGCGCCAGGCCAGCATGTTGTCTCGATTGCGGTTCGCGAATTCGATACGGGCTTTGCGCTCGCGGTTGAATATCTGCACCACGCTCATGCCGGAAATGTATTCCTGGAGGAAGGCGTTGATGCGCGCGATAGCGGTGCGAATGCGGCGATTGGCATCGCGCACGAACTTGCGGAAGAAATAAGTGACCACGAATATGAAGGGCAGCACGGCGAAAGCATCGAGCGCGAGGCGCCGGTCCACTGAGAACAGATACGCGGCCATGACGGCGAGGAGAAAGAAATCGTTGATCATTGTTACAACGCCGGCCGCAAACAGATCGTTCAAAGCGTCGACGTCCGTAGTCACGCGCGTCACGAGGCGGCCGACCGGGTTGCGGTCGAAGTAGCTCATCGGCATGCGCTGGATGTACGCGAAAATTTCGCGGCGCATGTCGTACATGGTTTGCTGGCCGACGCGCTGCATGATGCGAATCTGCGCGTATTGTGCGAGGAAATCGGAGACCAGCACGAGCAGGAAGACTAGACTGATCCACTCGATGCCGCGCCACGCCTGTGTCTCTGGAATGAGATGTTTCAAGGTGGGCGTAAAGTAGCCGTCGATGGCCCTCCAGAAGAGCCAAGGCGGCGCGAGCTCGAGAGGAGTGACGACCGCGACGAGCGCCAGCGCCAACACTACGCGCCACTTGTATGGGCGCAGATATTGCATCAAGCGCCGCATCAACCGCGCGTCGTAAGCTTTGCCGAGCTTCTCTTCTTCGTGAATATTGCTCATGCCCGTTCGAGTTCTTCTTCCAGCAACTGTTTCTGATAGAGGTCGGCATAATAGCCGCCGCGCGCGAGAAGTTCGTCGTGTGTGCCGCGCTCCGTGATGCGCCCATCGCGCAACACGACGATTTGATCCGCGTCGCGCACGGTCGAAGTGCGGTGCGCGATTAGGATCGTGGTACGATCGCGCATGATGCCGCGCAAGCGGCTGAGTATTCGCTCTTCTGTCTGCGTATCGACGCTTGAGAGTGAGTCGTCCAGGATCAGGATGCGCGGGTCTCGCACAATCGCGCGCGCAAGCGCGGTGCGCTGTTTCTGGCCGCCGGAAAGCGTGATGCCTCGCTCGCCGACCATCGTGTCGTACTTCGCGGGGAATTCCTGGACGTCGGCATCGAGGCTCGCGACTTCCGCGGCTTCGCGCACGCGCTCCAGATCGAATTTAGGCAATCCGAACGCGATATTTTCGCCAACCGTTTCGCTGAACAGATAGGTGTCTTGTGGGACGTAGCCGATCGCGCGGCGCAGGGTGTCGAGCGGCCATTCGCGAATGGAGCGGCCATCGATAAGCACGGCGCTGTCGGGCGCTTCCCAAAGGCGTGCGACGAGTGCGGCCAAAGTGGTTTTCCCACTGCCGGTGGGTCCGACAATCGCGAGCGTCGAGCCAGCAGGAATACGCAGATTGATGTCGCGGAGAACTCCATCTGCCGGGCGATTGCCATTTCCGCCGGCATTCGCGCTGCCTCCGGCCATGGTCGTCGGATAGGCAAATGTGAGGTTGCGAAATTCAATGTCGCCT
>Ga0210395_10001426_pt1 | contig 18497 bp, 12 predicted proteins | sample IncBWH4OmetaG_FD_150861 | JGI IMG/M metagenome (GOLD analysis project Ga0210395, IMG submission 150861) | Forest soil microbial communities from Barre Woods Harvard Forest LTER site, Petersham, Massachusetts, United States - Inc-BW-H-4-O ...
GCGGATGGCTTCGATGATCTTTTCAGCCAGGTCACTCTTCATGAGGTAGGCACGGGCACCCGCTTTAAGCGCCCGCAGCGCATAAATCGACTCGTCGTGCATGGAAAGCACAAGCACTTGGATGTTGGGGTCAAATGCCTTGATGTTCTTGACCAGCTCCAAGCCGGAATTTCCCTTCAAGGAAAGGTCTGCAATAACAAGGTCTGGCCGCAGCTTCATGATTTCGGTGGTCGCCTTGACCACGTCCTCGGCCTGGCCGCAGACTTGCATGTCCGTCTCAGCCCCGATCAGCGCAGTCAAGCCGCGCCTGATCAGGGAATGATCGTCAACAATGTAGATGTTTGTTTTCACGGCAGGACGACAGCCTTGAGCAGGGAACCCCGCCTGCAACCAACGGATATTTCAACTGGACGATTGCTCCAGTCGGCTGGCGGTTGCCAAAATTGAGGCTGCCACCGAGGATTCGCGTCCTGTATTCCATGCCATGCAGGCCAACGCCTTCAGCGCGACTGGTGCTGGCTGGAAATCCCGTGCCATTGTCCTCCACCCTTAGCTCAACCTGTTGGGCCGAGGTCTTTAGCATGATCCTGATCTCAGTCGATCGGCCATGGCGGATCGAATTACCCACGGCCTCCTGAACCAGGCGGTAAATGTGGATGATCTGCTGGGGGGTGTGGCGCGGCAGACGGCGCGAGAAATTGAGTGTGATGGCCAAACCAAAACGGATCTTTGTTTGTCGCGCAAGCTCGCGCAGGGCATCCTGCAAAGAGACATAATTTAGTTGGGCGGGAAAAAGCCCGTGGGCCATCGAGCGGGTGCGTTTCATGGCCGCAGCTACATCCGCCTTGAGTTCGTCGAATTCACGGTGCAACTCCGGAGCTTTTTTTGCCAATCGGCCAGCCAGCACTTCCATCATGCAGCCGAGACCTGCCAGTTCTTGGCAAACGTCGTCGTGCAATTCATGGCCGATGCGATTCCGCTCGTGTTCGCCGGCCAGCAGGCATTCCCGCTCCAGGCGTTTCTGTTCGGATATCACCATGATCAACCCGGACAGCCTGGCTCGGCCATCGTCGCTAACGAGCCGGCGTAAAAGCCAATGACGCACCCACAATAGCTCACCCGGGGCAAGAATGATGCGATAGTCGATCGAACGCCTCGCAAGGTCAGATTCGCCCAAGTCAAAAAACGCCCTTACTTCGGGAAGGTCGAGAGGGCATACCCGGTCGAGCCATCCTGCACCTGGCTGCTGCAAGGAACGGTCGAAAATCAATGCTGTTTCCTCGCACCGGCCAAGATCCATCGATATCAGTTCAAGCGTATCGGCCCAAGCTTCCCAGATTGCGGCCTGCAACAAGGGAAGGATTTCTGGGAGCAAATCGTCTTGGTTAGCGTACTGATCGACGGAAGTTGGCGCGACTCGGGTTGCTGTAATTGGCGCCAAAACAATGCCTGTAAAGTCGTGGCTCGTTACATTTGAGGGCCCTTGCTCGATCTCGGTTGTCGATGGATTTGAGTTCACGTGTAGCATCTGCAAAAAGCAATTTTGCTGCCGACTCCAGATTGTTTATGGCCCATTTAGTTTTTGATAGGATTTTCCCCTATGTTACGAAGCGATTGAGCTCCTAATTGCTTCACTCACGATCTGAAGATGCTGGAATCATGCCACACAAAAAACACAGGCACTTTTGCAAGTATCTTAAAGTTCAACATATTGCCTTCGGTGCCCTCGTCGAATCGACTTTTTTTTACAGGCCAGAGATGTGCGCGAAGCCTTCAATGTTCACCCATCGTTGTTCGACTTGGATGGCGGTTTGATTACATTTTTGTAAAAAAACACCGAGCTTCGCCACCTGCTCGGTAGATCGAAGCAGGTGGTTTTGTCGGCTGACTCACATTATCCGACAATTTTGAGCTAGTAAGCCGACCGCGGTGGGAAAACAACCTGGCTCACCGTTCGAAAGAGAATCTGCAGATCAAGTGACAGCGTCCACCGGCGAATATAGATCATGTCGTAGCCAATACGCTTGTGCAGCATGGATGGCTCGGAAATTTCCCCGCGAAATCCCCGGGTTTGCGCCAGTCCGGTGATGCCGGGTTTCACAAAATGCCGGGTGTAATACGAGTTGACGATCTTGGAAAACTGCTCGTCGTGTTCCAGTAGGTGCGGACGAGGACCGCTGACACTCATGTCACCCATGAGTACATTCAGAAACTGCGGAAACTCGTCCAAGCTCGTGCGACGGAGAAAGCGGCCAAAGGGATAAATCCGCGAGTCGTTGGCCTGCGCCTGCTTGGCCAATGTATTGGTGCCATTAGCCACATGCATTGTGCGATATTTAAAGATAAGGAATTTCGTGCGGTTGAGCCCCGACCGATACTGCCGGTGGATGACCGGCCCGGACGACTGTCGGCGTTGCATGATCCAGACAACGAGCGTAAGTGGTGGAAGGACAAAGAGCACGATCGGCAGTGACACAGAAATATCGAGCACCCGCTTCAGCAACCGGTTCATCGGATTTTCCAACGGCTCGCTTGTATGAGTCACGAAAGTAAACTGGCCTTCATGCTCGACGCTGACGGACTGAGCAGGGAAATACCTCTGCACGTGGGAGAAGAAGCGAACCCGGCAGGCCGCCTCCTCGGCGCATTGAGCGATCGCCCTGCCTTCCTCGAGGGGAAAGCTGTGCTGTGAAACAACCACCTGCGCCACATTGCGCTCCTGCAGGACGCGGCGCAGGTCATCCAGCCCGCCCAGCTTCGGCAACGGTATTTGGCTGAATGTGCCAAATTCACAGTCGCCCACCCACCCCACGATCTTGATCCCAAGATGCTCCCGCGCGGCCATCATACCATGCAGCTTCATGACCTCGTCTGGCTTTGCCACCAGCACAGTCCGCACAAGCGTTTTTCGGAAAAAAAGCCGAACAATAATCCTCGGGAAATAAACATTCGCAGCCGTCAGCACGAAGGCCATGAGGAGAATGTAGCCAAGCAGAAATTTGCGGGACACATCGTAGTCCTTGATCACAAACGCGAGGGTGAAGAGCACGATAACGAACCGGAAAAGCTGATGCCAGGAGTGGCGCATGGATTCGATCAACCCCATGTCACCCAGCCGGTGGCCGATAAGGTGCAATGCCCGGTGCTGCCAAAACGATGCGATGACGACCCCGAAAAGATACAGCAGCACATTGGGCCCCTGCACACCGTGAAACGCGGGACTTACCTTGGCGAAAGCCAGCCATGCCAGATAGACTCCGGACGCGGCAATAGTAAGTGAGCACCAGTGTAGGTAAACGACCCCTTCCTTTCGATCTTTCAGCATTTTGTCTTCTCCTTAGGAGTATATTCTCTCCCAATGTAACCGCCAATTGTGCCAAACGCGTGGCAATGGCGTCGGTCTACAGCTTGTCTAAGTATAGGCTTTTTAACTATTACAATATAAGGGAAACCCTGATTATGTGCCGGCTCAGGGGAACGCTATTGCCAGAAAAAAAGCTGTGCGAAGCCTACTGCTCTGAATCCGATCATGCCACATGTGCACGCGTCATCCCGCCCGCCTCCCATTCGTGCCGACCGCTACTTTTGCCCAAAACAAGGCATGGGCAAGCCGCGGCAGCCAATCTCAGTGCGACGAAGGTTTGCCGTTCGGATAACACCAATGAAAACCCTCCAATCCAGCTCGATTGCCAGGGATTCCCCTGAGTTGGCACGCGATCCGCTAAACTCCGGGTTGTATGCGCACATTATGCACGATTACTCCCAACGAGCAGCCTTGTTTCGACGGCAAAAAGGCGGTCGGTTGCAACGAGCAATAAACCATTCAAGAAAGCTTACTCCCACACCCACTTATAGACTTACATCTGCATCGACAATCAGCGGTCCGCCGATCTGCGTTGGAAAAGACTGGCAGTAAATATGAACCCGAACGGCCGACTCAGAATCCTGCATGCCGATACGGATGATCTGGAAAACCCGCTCCGGGGAGGGCAGCCAGTCCGAACGTTCGCCGTGAATGCACGCATCGCGGCGCGGCACGACATCACGGTTTTTACCTCCGTTTACAAAAACTGTCGGCGACGAATGGAACGAAATGGCGTGTACTATCGGCGATTGGGGTTCCGCCTGCCGCCGTTCGGTCTGTCGCCGCATCTCTCGTTCCTGACGGCATTGGGCCCGACGATCGCGCGGACGCCCCACGACTTGGTGATCGAAGAATTTACCCCGCCGGTCGGTTTTTGCGGCCTGCCTTGGTGGACCAAAGCCCCGGTCGTTTTGGGCGTCCAATGGTATTTTTTCGATCATTGGGAAAAACGCTACCACCTTCCCTTCAGTCGCTGGATGAAACGCCTGGCGAGGACCGGCCGGTATCGTTATGTGATTGTACAGTCCGACGCGATGGGACGCGAAATCCAGTCGTTGCTGCCACATGCGACCGTCCGCCGCATCCCTTCTGGCATCGACGACTCGGCTTTCATCGAGAGCCAAGGTGCAGGCGAGTACGTTTTATTCCTCGGCCGGCTGGATATGGAACACAAGGGCCTTGACCTGCTGATCGAGGCGTGGCGAAAAGCCTGCGGCCCGGCGAAAATACCTTTGGTCATCGCGGGCGAAGGGCCGGCCCGGGCAGAGCTCGAGGCCATGATCGCACGGGAAAAATTGGGCGGCTTGATCCGTTTCATCGGACGGGTGGAAGGCGCGGCCAAACAGGATGCGCTTAAGCGCTGCCGACTTTTTGTCATGCCTTCACGGTACGAGACTTTCGGAATCGCCTCCCTCGAAGCCATGGCCGCCAGCAAACCGGTGGTCTGCTTTGATATCGACCACCTTAATGAATTGGCGGCTCCGCCTTGGGCGGAGAACATCGCAAAATTCGACAGCGAGGCGCTGGGCGTTGCCGTCACGCGCCTGTGGCTGAATCCTGAACGCTGCCAGGCAATGGGCGAGCAGGCCCGCCAACGAGCCTGGGACTACCGCTGGGACGCAATCGCCCGCCAGCAGGAAGATTTTTATCTCGAAATCATCGCATCCACCCGTCGTGAAACCACTCAAAATCGCCGTTTATTACCCGTGGGTATATCTTAAGGGCGGCATCGAACGTTCGATGGCGGCTTTGATCTCGCGCAGCCGCCATGACTGGACGGTGTTCACCAGCCACTACGAGCCGGCGAACACCTTCGCTGAATTTGCCAGTTTCAAGGTGGTCCAGGTGGGCGCTGTCAGCGTGCGGCGCGATATGGGCTCTGTCTTTAAGGCTGCGCTCAACATGATCGGTACCCGCCTGCCGCTCGAAGAATTCGATGCCTTTGTGGTCTGGTGCGATGGTCTTGGCACGATCACGACTTTTCGGAATGCACACATTCCTACTTTCTGCATTTGCTCGACACCGTTGCGCGCGGCTTACGATCCGGTCTATGCGCGTGAAGCGCTGCGCAGCCGGCAGCCGCTGGCAAAACTGGGCTATCATACTTTCAAGCACTTGTTCCGTTTCATCGACCGCCTCGCCTGGAGCCGTTTCGACGGAGTCGTGGCGACGAGCTGCGAAGTCAAGGAGCGCATCGTGCGCAACCGGCTTTATCCGGACGATGCCCGGATGGTGCTTTACCATCCGGGCATCGATGTCGGCGATGCGCCGAAGCAAGTAAGCTACGAACCGTTTCTCCTCGTGCCGGGGCGGATTTCATGGACAAAAAACATTGAGCTGGCGGTCGATGCCTTCCTGCGCGCCGGCTTGCCGGAGCCGTGGCGATTGGTCGTGGCCGGTTTTGTCGACCAAAAGAGCCAGCGGTATTTGGAGGGGTTGAGGCAACGCGCAGGCAATCACGGCCGCATTGATTTTGTCGTCAGCCCATCCGACGAGGAATTGAACCGCCTTTATGAAACCGCCTATGCCGTGCTGTTCACGCCGCTGAACGAAGACTGGGGCATGGCAGTCCTGGAAGGAATGCTTCGCTCAAAACCCGTGATTGCCAATGCCAGCGGCGGGCCCAAGGAAAGCGTGATCGACGGGGCCACCGGATGGCTGTTGGAGCCCGACGTTGAGCAATGGCGCGCGCTGCTGCGCAGCCTGCCCGCCAAAGCCGATGCCGTGAAAAACATGGGCGCGCAGGCCCGGTTGCACGTCGAGAAATACGATTGGAAACGGTTCGTGAATGGAACCGATGACCTCATCGATTCGACCGTTCGAAAAATCCCAAAATCCTTATCATCCAAGTCCAAGCCAAACGCCTTAACTCCGTGACAAAAGCCAAAATTGACCCAGCCCACATAATCGCGGCCAGCCTTGATGCCGACCCGGCAGTTTCGGCCGAAAGCATCATTCAAAAGTTTCGCATCCGTTGGAAACTCTTCGCGGCCTGCACGTTGATCGTGCCGGCCCTAGCGGTGAGTCTGGCCAGCATGGTGCCTACGACCTTCAAGTGCACCGCCCAGATGCTCATCCGCCACCAAGGCGGAGCGTATGATTTGTACCAGGAATTTGTTCCCAGGCTGCCGTTGCTGAGCGGCGCGACCACGGCAGAAGTCATGCGCAGCGGACCGGTCGCGAGCAAGATGATCGAGTCGGTCGGGGTTGAAAATGAGGATATTGCCCGCCCGGCTTACAAGGTGCTTTTCGGCAAAGCCGCCGCACTGATCATGCCGCTTTTCGGCGGCGAGTCTGAAGATATGGCGTTGATGAAAGATCCGCAACGCAAAGACCTGTTCCTGGCTTCCGAACTCAAGCCATCAATCGAAGCCAACACGCTGATGGTTGAGCATGGCGGCAGCATGACGCCGGATGAACTGATCGAAATCACCATCAAATCCAACAGTCGGGAAAAGGTCGCGGCGATGGTCAACGGGCTTTGTGAAGCTTATATCGCAGACTACAACCGCCGCGCTGGCGAAGAGATTGCCTCCGCGATAAATGGCCTCGCTGAACAGGCGGCAAAAACCGAAAAAGACATTGCGCACCTGCGCGCACTGCTGGCGTCAGGGGCCAAAGAGGATGATCAAATGGAGGAAAGCAGCGCAGACACGCCGGTGGCCGCGGGTTTAGCCAAGACAATTTCGGACCTTGAGATAGAATTGGTTCAATTACGCCAGACATATACGGAAGACTCCCCCAACGTTGTCCGAGCCAAGGCGGAATTAGATCACGCCCGTGGCATGCTCTCCAACCAGGAAGCACTCGATACGGCGACGGGGATGTTGAGCGCGCTCAAACGAAAACAGCGCGAACTTGGGCTGGCTGCGCAACTTTTTGAGACCAACCAAAGCGGGCTTTCCATGGATGAAATGGGCCTGACCCCGAAAAAATCCAAACTTATCGCGGTGCTTCACTACGGCATTCCCGGCGGAGCGGGGCTGGCCGGCGGCATTTTTATCGGTGTGGTCAGCCTGCTGATCCTCGACCTGGTGGATCCGCGCTTGTTTGTGGCGCATGACGCCATGTCCGCCACGGGCCTGCCGCTGCTCGGCGTGATCCCGGCCGACAAAACGGTGTTGCCGGACAGCCCCGAACAAGTGGCCGAGTTCCCCCGCAGCGGCGCCCGCCCCGCGCTGCTCCAAACACTCGGAAAGCTCGATGTGCTGGCGCGCGATGCGTCACGCATCCTCGTGGTCACAAGTGCCGAGGATGAAGCCTCGTCGGCCACGGTCGCCTTGCAATTGGCCGCCTTGGTGGCGCGCGATCGCGATAGTCGGGTGCTCTTGGTGGATGCCAATTTCGACCGCCCAGACCTCACCGGAGTATTCAACGCCCACAAGGATGTGGGCCTGTTGGACGTGCTGGATGGACAAAGCAGTCTCGATGCAGCCATCCGCCCCACTAAACTTCCCCGGCTGTCGTTTATTGGCATGGGCCGCCCCGATTTGCGCGACGAAGCAGGTTCAACCCGCCAAGGCTGGGAAAGTTTTATCGAGCAGTGCCGGAAGGGGCAAAACACCATCATCGTGCATGCGGGCGGACTTTTGAATTCTCGCGAAGCCGCACCGCTGGCCCAACGGGCGGACCGCCCGCTGCTCGTGACGAACCGACAGGACTCCAAACGAAATTCCCTGGCCCGCGCCGCCGCGCTGCTCGCGGAAATTGGCGTGCCCGCGCTCGGCATCATTCATTGCGATTTCAGAAGCTGAGCCCAATTCACTTTCATTGAGCACCAAACCGTGAACCCGCCGTCAAACATCTTTGCCCCCCACAAGCTTTTCTGGACGGCCGCGATTTTTGCGGCCGTGGGGGCCGGGATTTTGATCCCGATGGCCAGCGACCTCAAATTGCAGACGAAGGTCATCCTGGCTCTCGGCCTCGCGGGCCTGGCCGTCCTGCCGGTGATTCCCAACCGTCGGCTGGCGCTGGTCTGCGCGTGGGTGCTGGCCCTCCCGCTCAGCTTGGAAAAGGTATTCCAACTCTTCCCGCCGGCTTACCGGGGTTTCATGGGTTCGACCCTCGTGCTTTCCGGGGCAGACCTGGCTTTTTATGCCCTGACGATCTCGCTCCTGCTCGAAACCGTAATCACCCGGAAAAAAGTGTTTTTCTGGTCCGATCCCACCAAGACCTATGGCCTGCTGATTGTCTGGGTCTGCGCGATGTTTCTATTCATGAGCCCGACCGGCGAAGGCACCATGCAACTGATCCATTGGGTGAAAATGCTCGCCTATCTCGTGGTCTTTACTTCGGCGATCCGCACCCGCGAGGAATTCTTAACCGTGCTCGTCGCCGCGGCCATCGCCGTGATGATTCAATCCATGGTCGTCGGGGCCACCGACGTCCTGGGTCACAAGGTGGGTTTCTCGTCCAAAGTAAGCGGCGAGACCATGATGGCTTTCACCGGGGGTGACGATGGCGAAACGATCACGCGGGCCACCGGCACGGTGGGTCACGTCAATCAACAGGCGATGTTCCATGTGCTTTTCACAATTCCGCTGTTCGGTCTTTTCATGGTGCGCAATTGGATCTGGCGCGCGTTCATCGCCGTGGTGCTGGCGGGGAGTTTCTGCGCCATCATCCTCACTTTTTCGCGCGCTTCATGGATTTCCTTATCTTTGGCTTCGATTATCATCCTATCGATCGCCTGGAAACGCGGCCGCATCACCCGCCAGGGCTGGATGGCCATCTGCCTGGGGATGCTGGTCGCCGTGGTTTGCATCGGGGCGTTTTCAAACAAGATCGTCGAACGAATCACCGAGGGCGACAATGGCGCGTCTTCCTCCCGCGTCCGCATGGCCTTGTTGGCGATCGATCACGCCACGCATCATTTGATCACCGGCGTGGGACCGGGTAATTTCATCGACGCCCGGTTGGCCGAGTATCCCGTCGAATGGGCGCGCGATGTATGGTTGCCGCGCGAGAAAGACTACAAGCCGCGCGACCTGGCCGGACTGGAGCTCTACGAAGTCGAACTCGATGGCCAATGGTATTACATGCCCGGCGTGGTCCATAATAAGTTCCTGCTGATGGCGGCCGAACTCGGCTTGGTGGGCTTGGGGCTGTTTTTGTGGTTCCAATGGCGAATACTTCGCCAGGCTTTGTCGAGCCTGCGGACAAAGGATCCCGTGCTCTGGTGGATTGGCCTGGCCTTGATCGGTGCCTTTTGGGCCAACCAGTCGGAATTCATGCTCGAACTTTTCTACGACGACAAAACCGTGCTCATGCCCCTTTTCGTCGATGTCCTGATCATCACGCTGGCGCGAATCGTGGCGAAGTCCGAGCCGCTGGAGGAATTGGCGTGAAGAAGACGCGTCCCAGCCTCCTCCTCAACAGCCTGTCCCAAGCCGGTGTGCGGGTGCTCGGCTCGGCTTGTGCGCTGGTGCTAACCTGGCTCATCGCGCGGCGGTCAGTGGCTGAATTGGGGGTCTTTCGCACGTTGTTCGTGTATTTCCTGATGTGTGAATTCATCCCCTTGCTCGGGATGCAGATGTTTTTGTTTTGTGAGATTTCCCTGCACCCGGACAAAATTAAAAAATACACCCTGCATGCGCTCATTTTCGCCCTCATCATCTCGGTGGCGACCGCGGGCGTTCTCTGCGCATTGGCTCTATCGGGGGGATACAGCGAGGGTATCCGGCATGGATTGTACATCGTCGCGGCCGGGTTGCCGGCGACGGCGGCAAGCATCGTGGGCCTTTCTGTGCTGGTGGGCGCAGGGCAAGCCACGCGCTTCAGTTTGATCCAGGGAATTGAGACCCTGGTGCGCACCGGGATTGGAATCGTCCTCATCCTTTCGGGCTGGGGAGTATTGTCGGCCATCGCCGCGATGGTCGTGACCCGCTGGGGCGTGCTCTTCGGCTACTGGCACGCGATCAAACCGCTATTCAACGATGAACCTTGGCACTTTGACGGAGCCTTTTTTCGCGGATTTTTGCGCCATGTGCCGACCTTCGCGGGCATCACCCTGCTTTCGCTCGTGACGCGTTTTGCCGCGCAGACCATGTTGCCGTGGATCCTTAACGATTCGGCAGCGGGGCAATTTGCGGCAGCCTTCGCCTTCATCGATTTGACGCTGCTGGTGCCGACGGCGCTGACGACCAACCTCATGCCGGTGCTCTCCCGCAAGGCGCACGAGCCGCCGCCGGCCCTAACGGAAGCATGCCGGCAAGGCATCAAGGTCATGGCGACCGGAGTGCTTCCGGTCTGTGCAATCGTGGCGACAATTTCCCGCCCCATGTTTGCCGCCGTGCTGCCCGGACATGCCTCCTATGCAGTCTCGGCCCGGGTGCTGGAAATCATCATCTGGACCTGCTGCCTGCAGGCGGTTGACCAAGTGCTTTCATCGGCGGCCATTGCCCGTGGACGCCAGGATCTCGACCTGCGTACAGTATTAATCGCGGCCGTCGGCCTCGTCGTGCTGCTCGCCATTTGCATTCCCTTTTTCGGCGTGATGGGGGCGGCCATCGGCGTGCTCGGCGGCACCGCGCTTTTGGTGTGCACGCGCTTCGTCCTCATTGGCCCGCTGGTCCCTGGCCTCCAACCTTTCGAGCTGTTGTGGCGGCCGACGTTAGCCGCCGTGGCCGCGATGGCCGCCGCCACCGCGGCCGCCCAACTTCACTGGCTGGCTGGCGCAGTCGCTGGAGGATTGGTCTACCTGGCCGTCTTGGCGGGTTTGGGCGGCTTTGCGCAGCGCGAACGCCAGGGCTTGCTCAATCTTCTTCAACCGAAACACACCTGATTTTGCCCATGACGCTTCGGGAAACTTTTCACCTCATCCGTTCCGACGTGCGCGCCCGCGTGTTGTACGACGGAAAAAAGCCCGGGCTTTGGTCCGGCTTGGGCACGCTGTTGTCACCCTCCAATCTCGCGCTCGCCGTCTGGCGGTTCCAGGGGTTGCTCCATCGCAAACACGTCCCGGTGTTGAACAAATTTCTCAGCCTGGCCAACCTGGTTTTCTTCGCCGCCGAACTGGAACCGGAAGCAGAGGTCGCCGATGGATTCATCCTGCTCAATCCCGTCGGCATCATGCTGCACGGCCACACCAAGATCGGCCGCAATTGCATTTTTGCCCACCAAATCACGACGACGCTGGGCCCGCGGATTGGCTTCGATCCGGTCAACGACTACATCATCATCGGCGACAATGTCGTGATCAGCGCGGGTGTCCGGATCATCGGCAATCTCACCATCGGTTCCAACACCTGGGTGGGGCCCAACACCGTGGTCACGGAATCGCTCCCCGCCGGCTCCATTGTCCTGGGAAAACTGGTTCGTCCGCGCGCCGCTTGACCTGCCATGACCCTCAAACAAACCCTCCAACTCATCGCGGCGGATACCCGCGAACGGGCGCGCATTGAGCAGAAACCCTACAACTTCATATCCTATTTGAAGCTGCTGCTGAATCCGCCGGCGCTGGCGGTGGTGATCTACCGCTTCCAGCACTGGCTGCACACCAAAGGCTGGCCGCGGCTGGCGGAAATGTTGCGGCGGTTGAACATCATGCTCTTCACCACGGACATCAGCTCGCAAGCGGTCATCGGCGAACATTTCATGCTCCTGCATCCGAACGGTATTTGCGTGGGCGACCGGGTGCGCATCGGACGCAACGTTTATCTCGTGCACCATAACACGATCGCCACCGGGCCGCGGCCGGACGAGCGTTCCGGCGACCTCGTGGTGATCGATGACAACGTCATCGTCGGCTGCGGCGCGCGGATCCTCGGCAACATCACCATCGGCCACGACACCTTTCTCGGCGCCGGTGCCGTGGTGACCGAGAGCCTGCCCGAATGCAGCTTCCACTTCGCCGGACCGGGCGAAAAAAACGAATTGCTCTAGCCCCATGTCGATCTCTCCACGACTCGCCTTTATCATCGTGAGCTACAACACGCGCGACTTGCTCGATGCGTGCCTAGCCTCGATTTACCGGCATACGGAGGGACTTCCGTTCGAGGTCATCGTCGTGGACAACGCTTCTCATGATGGCAGCCCCGCGATGGTCCGCGAAAAGCATCCCGCCGCCGCCCTGATCGAAAGCGGGAAAAACATTGGCTTCGGCCAGGCCAACAACCTCGGCTTTACGCTCAGCTGCGCTCCTTTTGTGATGTTGCTCAACAGCGATGCGCTCCTGCTCGAGGACACCGGTGCGGCGCTGGTGCGCTTTCTCGAAGCGAACCCGCGCGCCGGCATTGTCGGCCCGGATGTCGTCCTGATGGATGGGACCCGCCAGCCGAAAACCCGCGGGATGCTTCCCACCGCGCGGGTGATGTTGAACCAAAATCTCTTGCTCTGCCGGCTGTTTCCGCGGGCGCGCTTCCTGGCCGGCCTGTATGTGGAAGCCAATTGGGGGCGCGAGGCCCGCGTCGGCTGGGTTTCTGGCGTTTGCATGGTGATCCGTCGGGAAGCCTTCGAGCAGAGCCGCGGCTTCGACCCGGCGATTTTCATGTATGCGGAGGACATCGACCTCTGCCGCCGCTGCGCCGCGCTCGGTTGGGAAACCTGGCGGGTCAATGGCCACGCGGTCAAACACCTGTGCGGCGGCAGCACCAAGACCGATGCGCAGGTGCTGCGCAACCGCGTCCTGCAACAACGCAATTTCCTGCGCCTGCTCGACCAGTCGATGGGCCCGGCCGGCCGGGCCGCCACCCGCCTCAGTTTTGTCGTGGGTCTTTCACTACGCTCGATCCTGCGCGGGCTGGCCTCGCTCGTGGGCGGCGCCGGCCGGCGGCTGGCCTTTCGCGCGGACCTGCGCTGCCTCTCCGATTTCATCGGGTTGACTCGAACTTTGCCGGAGGAACGCCATGCGCATCGGACTTGACGCCCATATTCTCGGCAAGGGCAAAGGCGGCGTGGAACGGGTCGTCCACCATATGGTGCGCCTGCTGCCCGAGCTGATGCCACAGTGCGAATTTGTCGTGTTCACGAAAAAGGACTACACCGCGCCGTTTGGCCACCGGCCCAATGTTCGCTACCGGCGCCTGCCGGTCGACGACCCGTTGTTTCAGCGTTCGCTCGTCCTGCCGTGGCTCGCCCGCCGCGAACGGCTCGACCTGCTCCACGTGCAACGCGCGGCGCCGCCGTGCATCCGCGCGCGCCTGATCGTGCACACCCATGACCTGTTGCCGCTCACGGCCCCCGCCGACCATCGGGGATTTCGCGACCAACTGGTGCGGCGACTGATGCCAGGATCAATCCGGCGGGCGGATGGCGTGCTCACCGTGAGCGAATCCGTGGCCTCGGAGATTCGCCGCCATTTTCCCCATGCCACCGGCAAACTGACCGCCATTCCGAACGGCATCGATACGGATTTTTTCCGGCCCAAGCAACCTGGAGCCATACGGGCGCCGATTCATGACCGGCTAAATTTGTCCGGCGATTACGTGCTTTATCTCGGGGCCCTCATGGCGCGCAAAAACCTCGAAGTCGCCATCCGCGGCTTCAGCGACTATCGGCGCGATCCCCTGCTTCCTGCCTCCGCGCGCGGCGCCAAATTGGTGTTGGCTGGCATGTCCCGTTCGCAGACCTACGAGGCCAGTTTGCGCGCACTGGCCGAAAAACTGGCGCCCGGCGCCGTCATCTTCACCGGATTCATCAAGGACGAGGACTGCCTCGCCCTCCTCCAGCACGCCACGGTTTTCCTGGCGCCCTCGCGCGGGGAAGGATTCGACCTGCCGGCACTCGAAGCCATGGCGTGCGGCATCCCGGTCTTGTGTTCGGACCTTCCCGTGCACCGCGAATTGCTGGGCCACGACGCGTGTTTTTTCCCGACCGACCAGCCGGAACGGCTGGCCGCCGACTTGCATCGACTGATGACGCGAGCGGATTTGCGCACGCAGTTGGCCCAGCGTGGGCCGGCGCGGGCGGGCGGCTTCACCTGGGAAACCGCCATGCTACGCCTGGGTGAACTCTATCGCCAAATCCTTTGCTCTCCCCCTATTGCCGTTCCCACCTCATGACCTTCCGCGAATTCCGCCAGCTCGTCGCCAGTGACATTGAACGGTTTGCCGAACACACCGGCATGAAGCTCTCGTTCAAGAAAAAGGTGAGTATTTTTTTCATGCCTTCGATCCAGGCGATTTTCACCTATCGCCTGGGCCGCTACCTGTATTTGCGCGGCTGGCGGCTCATCCCGCGAATTTTATTCACCTTGAACATCATGGTTTGGGGCACCGACATTCCGCCGATGACGCGGATCGGGCGCGGCCTTTATATGCCCCACACCGTGGGCGTGACCATCTTCGCCGTTCTCGGGGATCGCTGCACTTGTTACGCGCAAGCGGCCATCGGTGGAGGCAGCGGCAGCGAAACCGATGTCGGCGCAGGGCCCGGGCTGCCGGTGCTCGGCGACGGTGTGCTAATTGGAGCCCGGGCCATGATCGTCGGCCCGGTTCGGGTCGGGTCGGGCAGCCTGGTCGGAGCCAATGCTTTTGTGACGTTTGATGTGCCAGAAAATTCCACCGTCATATCACAGCCTGCGAAAATCCTTTAAACAATCATGTGCCATTTTCAAGGAACCCGATGAATTCACTTCATAACCTTCACTTTCCCGGCTTAGGACGTGTTTTCGAAATAAAGCGACATTGCGTTTTAGTTCAAAACCACGCCCTAGGCACATCGCCTGCTAATCCACTACCGACAGCTCAAACGTCACTCACCCGGCCAATCATTTGATCATGGAAACCGTTCTCGAACCTGTGACCACTTCCGATCTTTCCCTTAGCCACGGGGCTGAGCTGCAGGATCAACCTGCGTTGCTCACGAGCCTCGCGGCGACGTTGAAACATGCGGCCGAACGCTCGCCCGGTAAAGGCGTCCGCTATATCCGCCCCGATGGCACCGAACGCCTGCAGCCTTATCCGGAACTCATCACGGAAGCTTCGTGCATGCTGGCGGGATTGCGCGCGGTCGGCCTGAAGCCCGGCGACAAGGTCATCTTTCAATTCCATCTCAACGAAGATTTCGTTCCCGCCTTCTGGGCCTGCATGATGGGCGGTTTCGTGCCGGTGCCGATCTCGATTCCCCCCAGCTACGACGAACCGCACAACATTCTCTCCAAGCTGCAAAACGCCTGGACCATGCTGGAGCGACCGCTGGTGCTGGCCGGCACGGCGTTGGTGGCGGGGCTGCAGAATTTTGCCCGTCGCCAGGGCCTGGAGAATTTCCGGGTGGAATCGGTCGAACCATTGCGCGCCGCTGCGCCCACCCTCGACTGGCACCGCAACCAACCCGAGGATCTCGCCGTCCTTTTGCTCACCTCAGGCAGCACGGGAATGCCCAAGGGCGTGCAACTTCATCATCGCAACATCCTCTCGCGCTCGGCCGCGACGGCGCAATTCGACCAGTTTTCGAGCGCCGACGTATCCCTAAACTGGATGCCGCTCGATCACGTCGGCGGGCTGGTGATGTATCACATCCGCGATGTGTATCTCGCGTGCGACCAAATCCAGGCGCCGACCGACCTCGTCCTGCAAAATCCGCTGACCTGGCTCGACTGGATTGCCCGCTACCGCGTCAGCATCACCTGGGCGCCGAATTTTGCCTTTGGCTTGATCAACGACCAGGCGGAGGCGATTGCGCGCGGCCGCTGGGATCTTTCTTCGCTGCGCTTCGTCCTCAACGGCGGCGAGGCCATCGTCAGCAAAACCGCGCGGCGATTTCTCAGCCTGCTCGCCCCGCATGGTCTCCCGGCGACGGCGATGCGCCCGGCTTGGGGCATGTCGGAGACTTCATCCGGCGTAACCTCTTCCCATCGCTTCACGCTCACGACGACCGCCGACAGCGATCCCTTTGTCGAGGTCGGCGGGCCTCTGCCCGGCACTTCGATCCGCATCGTCGACCGGCAGAACTTGCCGGTTCCAGAGGGAAAAATCGGCAGCCTGCAAGTCAAAGGGCCGGCGATCACGCCCGGTTATTATAATAATCCCAAGCTCAACGACGAAGTTTTCACGGCCGACGGCTGGTTCATCACCGGCGATCTTGGCGTGCTCAAGGAAGGGCGTCTCACCATCACCGGCCGCGAAAAAGACGTCATCATCATCAATGGCGTCAACTTTCACAGCCATGAGATTGAAGCGGTGGTGGAGGAAGTCCCGGACGTCGAGGTTTCGTTCACCGCGGCCTGCGCGGTGCGCCTGCCGGGGGAAAACACCGACCGGATCGCGATTTTCTTTCATCCGGCGGCCGGCGGGGAAAAACGCCTGCCGTCGCTGGTCAAGTCCATCCGCACCGCCGTGGTCAAGAACGAGGGCGTCAACCCGGACTACGTCATACCTGTATCCAAAGATCAGATACCGAAGACGGCCATTGGGAAAATCCAGCGCGCCCAGCTCAAGCAGCAATTTGAGCGCGGCGATTATACCGAGCTCGCCCGCAAATACGCCCAGGGGGCCGAAGGCAACGCCACCCCCGAATGGTTTTATCAGCCGGCCTGGCGCGATTCCGTCCCCTCGACCACGCCCCTGCCGGCCGGCGCCTCATTCTTGATTTTTGCGGACCAAAGCGGCCTGGCTACGGCGTTGCGCCAGGAACTGGCCGCGGCCGGCCATCCCTGTGTTTTCGTCGAAAGAGGAGGCGATTTCGCGCAGGTCGATTCCACGGCCTACCGCCTGTCCCCGGGAAACCTGGAACACTACAGCCGGTTGTTGCAGCGCCTGGGTTCGCTTCCGAATTACATTGTGCATGCCTACACCTACGGCGGCGACGAGGCCGAGCCCGCGAGCGTGGCCGAATTGGAGGCCGCGCAAGCGACCGGCGCCTACAGCTTGCTCGGGCTGGCGAAATCCCTGGCCAAGGCGGAAGCGAGCGAACAGCCGCTGCGTATTTTGGTGGTGTCCAACTTCACTCGTGCGGTAGAGGGCAGCGACCGGATCGTTTATGCCAAGACGCCGGTTTTGGGATTGGTTCGCACGATCCCGCAGGAGATTGCCTGGCTCGATTGCCATCATGTGGATCTCGGCGCCAGCAATCCAGAGACGGACGCCCGCCGGGTGCTCGATGAATTGCGCGGATGGGATCGCACGGCGGAGTCGGCCTGGCGCGGCCCGGCCCGGAAAATTCCCTGCCTCGAAAAAGCCAGCCCGTTGGCCGAGCCACATCCCCTGCCCTTCAAAAATGGCGGCCTCTATTTATTGAGCGGCGGCATCGGCGGCATTGGGCTGCGTTTTGCCGGCCACCTGCTTCAACATTTTGACGCACACTTGCTGATTGTTGGCCGGTCGCCCCTGCCCCCGCGCTCCGAGTGGGCAAAAATTCTGGCGGCCGGCGGGCCGCCGGCAGAACGCGTGCGCGCCTGCGAGTCGCTTGCGGTGCTCGGCGGCGATTTCGAATACGTGGCGGCCGACGTCGCAGATGAAGCCGCGATCCGGCGCCTGGTTGACCAAGCCGAAAAGAAATGGGAGCAGCCCCTCGACGGAGTGCTGCACTTGGCCGGGCTCTACCACGAGTCGCTCTTGGAAAACGAAACGATCGAGGGACTGGCTTCCGTCATGCATCCAAAAGTCTCGGGCGCCTGGGTGCTTCATCAATTGGCCAAAGCGCGGCCCGGCTGCCTGTTCATCAACTTTTCTTCCCTGATCAGCTATTTTGGCAGCCTTTCCACCGGGGCCTATGCCGCGGCCAACAATTTTCTCGATGGGTTTTCGCATCACCAGCGCCAGGCCTGCGGCCTGCGTTCTTATAACCTGCTTTGGAGTTCATGGACCGATATCGGCATGAGCCGCGGCTACGAAGCCGGCGAAGCCCTGCGTTCGCGCGGCTATCTTTCAATCGCCGCGGAGCAGGGCGTGGAATCGCTGCTCTATGCGCTACGCCATGACCATCCGCAGTTGCTCGTCGGCGTCGATGGCTCGAACAAAAGCATCCAGCGATATTTCAACCCGGATGCCGTGTCGTCATTCACCGCGCCAGTCACCGAGGCAGGCAATTACGTGGCCCCGCGAACCGAGATCGAGCGCCAGATGGCGAAGATTTGGCAGCAGATCCTTGATGTGCCCAAAGTCGGCTTGAAGGACAATTTCTTCGAGCTGGGCGGGCGCTCGCTGCTCGCCGCAAAAATGTTTGCCCAGATCAACAAGACGCTGGGCAAAAACCT
>Ga0210395_10001427_pt1 | contig 18487 bp, 18 predicted proteins | sample IncBWH4OmetaG_FD_150861 | JGI IMG/M metagenome (GOLD analysis project Ga0210395, IMG submission 150861) | Forest soil microbial communities from Barre Woods Harvard Forest LTER site, Petersham, Massachusetts, United States - Inc-BW-H-4-O ...
ACATCAACTTGACCGGCGGCACCCTGCCTCAGTTGCCGGCAAATACCTACACCGGGACGCTGAACATCCAGGCGCAGGCAACTCCGTAATTTTTAGCGGACCTGAATGGCGGCAAGGGCGAGGAGCGGGGCTCCCGCCCTTCGCCGTCTCATGTCAGAAACTCGCGATGCGAATGCAGACAAAACTCGGCGCGGTGGCGGCACTCGTTCTGGCTGCGGCCATGTTTGCGGTGACGTCTGCGGTACCGGCACAGGCCCAGGTGCGAAACTCCGGGGCCAGCCCGATCGCGCTGCAGGCGGTTTTGAGCGACTCGATCTCGGTCAACCTTTCCGGCAACGCAGTCAACTTCAACCTGGCTGGCGGCAGCGCGAACAATCCCGGAAGCACTTCGATTACCGCGACTACAACCTGGATCCTGAAGCCGAGTGTGGGCAGCTTGAAACTTTACGCTTTTTTCAGCAGTTCGACCTCGGCGCTCACCGACGGCGCCGGCAACAATATTCCGTCGGCTGATTTTCAGCTATCCGACAACGCAGGGGCGTTTACCGCTCTCACCAATACCGTGCCGTTCGGCGGCGCCAATGCCGGGCTGCAGGTGTCTTCGACACCAATTCTGGGTAACAACAAGAGCGGCACTCGAAACGACGTAATGAATTTCAACATCAACCTGGCCCCGCTGCCGAATTTACCGGCAGGCGTTTACACCGGAACGTTGACGATCCAGGCTCAAGCAATCTGATTCGCAGGTAGGAACCATGAATCGAAATTCTCTCAGGACGGCAATGCGCCTCCTGGCCGGCGGGATTTGCCTGCTCGCCATGAACGCACCCGCGGCAGCGCAGACCGTGCGTCCCTTGATCAACGAGCTCAGCAACCCGGCCAAGGGCCGTGTGGAATATGTGAATGACGGCCTGACCCCTCTGAACGTCGTACTCGAGGCGAAGAGTTTCACGGTCTCTGAAACGGGGGAGATTACTTACCGTCCGCTCGACGCCGATGTTCACCTGAAGCTCTCGACCACGAGCTTTCGCATCCAGCCGCAGCAGACGTACTACGTTTTCTACGAAGCGAGTTCGCCGAAGAGTCCTTCGTGGTTTGTGATCTACGCGGCCTTCTCAGGATTTGCCTTCCGCACGGCGCAAGGAATGAATGTGCGCCTGGAGCTGCCTCATACCGTTTATCTGCTGCCCAAGCAGCAGGTAGAAAAGCCGGAAGTGCGTATCGATCGAGCTGAGCTGAGCACCGCCGACAATAAGGTCGTCTTGGAAGTGGAGAACACCGGCGACAATTTTGGCCGTGTGCTGCAGACACAACTGGTGTACACGAAGAAAAAGCAGGAAGCGCCAGGCTTCCCGATTTTTCCGCACAGCAAGCGGATTCTCGATGTGCCGCTCGAAGCAAAGCCAGAAGGTGAGAACGTTCCCGTCGGGGTGATGCTGCAATTACAGAACTTCAAAGTCGAAGGGAAACTGCAGCGGCGGGCAGATTCCGCGCCATCCGCAGCATCAGACTCGCCCACCGCACAAGGAAGCGCGGGGAAGAATCCTTAGTCCCCGACCATGTACCTCCGAGCCAAATGCGCGCTGATTCTGCTGACGGTGCTGCTGGCCGGAAGGGCGGGAGCTCAGGTCTTCCGGGTGGAGGGTGGAACTTCCACGTTGCTCAATGCGGAAGGCGGATCGGTCGAGTTCAAGGCTCCGAACTATGATGGCAGCGTCGGCCTGGGATTTTTTGACGGGCATTTCAGGTATGGGGGCGAGAGCCGCCGAGTGTACGACGGTTACACCATGCTCGCTGGGGACGAAGCGATCCCGTTCACTCTGCCCACCGACGTGTTCGACGCCAGTCACTATTTTTCCGTCCGAGGGATCGGTGCGACGCGCAAGGATGCCGGCGGCAGCTTCTATGCTTTTGCCGGTACGACTTCCACCTGGCTGGGCGCAGGATTCTTCAATGCCGCCACCAGCGACAATCCCGTGGGAATGTTTTTCTACGAGCGGAAGTTGAACGACAAACTGAAATTGTTTTCCCGCAATATTCTGTCCCGCCGGCAGACGTTTCTGCAGGGCCTGGAATATAGTCCGAACCGCTCGCTGAAGGCTTCGCTTACGGGCGGCACTGGCTCCAACCAGAAATATTTCGCTGCCGCTGTCGATGAGGAAACCGAGAAGCTCGCCTTAAAAGCGAGCTACGTGATCACCGGGGACATGTTCGAACGGATCACGGTGCTCAGCCCGATGAGCTCCGAGGTGAACAAGGGCAATGTGCAACTGCTCTATAAGCCGACCGACTTCGCCACCATCACCACCGGACACGAGAACATCCTGGAGCCAGTGACACCGGGAGGGCCGATGCAGCAGGCTTCGGTGAACCAGTTCTCCACGGATTTTCACGTCAAGAGACTCTACTTCGGCAGCGGGCTATTCACGTCGAACGCCTCTGGCCGGAGCACGCAGGGGACGAACCTGTACGTCGGTCGTCGCATCGGTCGGCTCCTTGAAGTCAACACCAATTGGTTTCAAAGCAAACCGAAAAGTGGAGCGACTTCCACCATTCTGTCCGGCACGGTGCGGGAGAATTTTTCGTCGCGCTTTAGTTTGCTACAGTTAATCGCGCGCACTGACGGACAGACCACGTTTGCTTTTGGTGGTGATTTCACCAGTAATCGTCTGATGCTGCGCGCGGATTATGAGAATGTCTATCTGCCGTTTCGCTCCGACCGTCCTTTTGAGCAGGCGTTAGCTTTGAATGTGGGGCTCCGTGTGGCCGGCCCGTGGCAGCTTACGGCTGCGTCGAATGTGGCTCCGGACGGTCATCTCCGCTATTCTTTTGGCGCCAGTACGTATCTGTATCGCCTCCGCGGAATGATGAGCGCGCAGTCAGAGACTTTCTCGATCGCCAAATATCTGGTGCAGGGCGTGGTGAAAGACGATCACGGCGATCCCGTGGAGGGAGCGGCGCTCCATATCGGCAAAGAGGTGGTTTACTCCGACAGTTCGGGACGCTTCCTGGTGCGCTTCTCCAAGCGTGGCCCATTTCCGGTGAGCGTTGCGCCCGACGAGTTCATCACGAATGGCGTATACGAAGCGGTCTCGGCACCCGCGGAAGTGAAGGCTGAAACCGAGGATACGGCGACCGACCTGCAAGTAGTAGTAATCCGGCGTGTGCCGCCTCCGCAAGCGAACAAATGACCGCGCGACTCACAAAACCTCACTCGACATGTACAGGACTGAATCTGCCGTTACTGTTGAGGCGGGAATGGCTGCGATGCCTTGGTCACGATCGCTAAGACTCGATTACGAGGCGGAGAGCGGGCACGTTGATCCAGAATGCCCGACTCAGACCCGCATGATCGCTCGGTAGCCGCTAATGTTCTCTCGACAAGAACCGGACTAGCCGCGGTCTCGAATGGTTGCCGGCTTCTTACTTGGACGACCGTGAATATCGAGCAGCCTTTCCGACCCTTGCGATAGAGACCTTTTGACAAGCAATTCCGCGAATCTTTCGTATCGCCAATGCATAACAGCGTTGCTGTTTGTTCCTTTGGTCGCTTGGCGTCGTCCTGCTCCTGGCGCTTGACGTGACGCATCCGAACGCTTTGACGGTCACACCGTTGGCGCAGACACACACTCTTTTTTCTTGGGCGCGCGCGAGGTCCATTTCGGAACTCGTGTTGATTTTTCCTCCATAGTGTCGAGAGATCGGATTGCAAGTTTGGGTAGACAGTTGCTATAGTTCTCGACTATAGATTCTGCGTCGCGCAAACTTTGATCTGTGCAGTCGTAGGTGTTTGCTTCGGTGAAGCAGTTAGCGTGTACCCCGCTCAAGCCTCCCGATGCGGAGAGTTCAAATTGATTCCGTTCTATCTGATCACTTTTGCCATATCACTGTTTTCCTCATTGGTCCTCACTTGGGGCGTGCGCAATCTCGCAATGGGCCGCGGCTGGGCAGCGCCCCCGATTCAGGATCGCGACCTGCATGAAACTCCGTTGCCGCGGTTGGGCGGAGTTCCCGTATTCCTGTCCTTTTTGATTGGCGTTGCCATTGCGTTGTTGGCTAGTCTGCGTTTTCCGGCATTGGCTGCTGGCCTCTCACTTCGGACTCTTCTGACAATTCTGGTGCCGGGTACGCTTATTTTTTTGCTCGGCCTCTTCGACGACATCTATTCCGTCGGTCCGTACACGAAGTTTGTGGTTCAAGGTGTTGCTGCCATCATGCTTTTTGCGGGTGGTTTGAGGATTCTCGACCTGCCCGTGTTGTTTGGTGCGCGGCATTTGGATTGGTACATCGGGCTTCCCATCACCGTTCTATGGGTCATTGGGATTACGAATGCATTCAACCTGATCGACGGTCTGGACGGACTGGCCGCCGGTTCTGCGCTATTTTCTACTTTCGTCGTTTTTGTAGTGGCAGTCTCAAGTGGTTCGTCGCCGGTGTCGCTGCTGACAGTCGTCTTGGCTGGAGCCATCCTTGGGTTTCTGCGTTTTAATTTCAATCCGGCGACCATCTTTCTGGGTGACTCCGGGAGTTTGTTCATCGGATTCATGCTAAGTGCCTTAGCATTGGAGGGAGCCCAGAAGGCGCCCACTGTCATTGCCGTCGCCATTCCGGTCGTCTCCTTCGGTCTGCCGATTCTTGAGACCTCTCTGTCCGTCTTGCGGCGCCTGATTAGCGGTCGGCCCATATTCATGGCCGATCGTGAGCACATTCATCACAAGTTGCTGCAACATGGCTTGTCGCCCCGGCAAGTTGTGATCGCGCTCTATGCGGTGTCGGCTGTGTTCGCACTGCTCAGTTTGTTTCTCCTGTGGCCTGGGCGAAGCACGCTGGGCTTGGTGCTGGTGGTTATAGGCACGTGCGTCTGGTTTGGGGTTCAGCATTTGGGGTATCTGGAATTTTGGGAAATCCGTCGGGTTGCGCAGCGCACCATCGAACAGAGAAAAATATTCATCAATGATCTCTCGATCCGCCGAGCGGTAGAAGATCTGAAGGTCGCTCGCGATTTTACGGAGGTATGCTGCATCCTAGAGGTCGCGTTTTCGAGCAACGAGTTTGATGGGTTTGACCTCAACGCGAAACTGCTGGCCGAGGACGGCGAGGGCGGCGAGGACATAAGGCATTTGCTAATGCTGTCCGCACCTGATAACCCAATACAGTTCAAATGGGCCAAGCGCTCGCGCACGAAACTGCATGACGGTCGGTCGACCTGGTCACTTACTTTAGAGTTGGTAACCACAAATAATCGACGGCGCGGTTCGATGAAAATCTGGCGAATCTACACGCAAACTCCCGTGCTGATGGACATCAATTTGTTGACTTCGGTCTTTCCGGTAGTTCTCGCCGACGCACTCGACCGTACTCTCAGCTCCTCGGTAACGCCCTCAGAACCAGCAAACGAAAAGGGGATTAGGTTGGCTGAGACTGGTTAGACCCTTGCCCCCGCCACCATGAGGACGCCGGTCTTCGATCCCAGGGCGGCCCCTGACCAGGTCGGAAAGGCACGCATGGGCCTGGCCACCGGACGTCAGCTAGCCCAAGCAGTACGAAGCGCACCATTTGGACATGAGGAGATTACATCCAGAATGCTCTGACTTAGAACCTTCTGATCGCTCGTTACCCGCCGATATTCTCCTGAGGGAAGAGCCCGAAGAAGAGGAGGAAGACGGAGACGACCGCAAAGAAGAAGATGACGATGATGACGACACAGACGACGGCTACTCGGAGTGACCATCGAGCGAGCCCGTTTGAGTCAAGACACCCGCAGATTCTTGAGCGAGGTGCGAGCCGATCCCCGACTGATGTCAGGCACGATGACCAGTTCAACCACGGTGACATCGGATAGCCCAACCTGATATTCCTCCACCTCGCGGATTGAACTAGGAGGACTGAAGTTCCACTGCTGGCGCACAATCTCTCGAAACGAGCGCCCGCCATCTGGAGACAATCGCAACACAAACTCTTGGGTGCGCTCTGCCTCCGCTTCTTCAAAGACGAGGGCAATACGTGTGAGTCTTTGTGGCTGATCGATAATGAACCGGATGGTTTTGAGTGCCAGAATCGGAGGCACGCCAGCCCTGCATTTTTCCTGAGAGCAACGCAAACCCCACTGGATATCTCTCTTGTTCCGACGTAATCTCGACCACGGCGATACGGCCGAGGTCCAGCCAGCCTCCGTCGAGAGGAGAAGCATCCTGCTGACTCGGCGTGATCAGGCGCTTGGGCATATCGCTAGTTTACCGCTCGCGATTTCCGAGAGAACCACGCCTGAGCTAGAGCAACTGCACGCTCTGCTCGGTGGCACTCAAGCGGCAGCGGAGTAGAGAAGACCTCGGGCTTTGTGAGTTCCGGTTTCAAAGAACTAACTGTAAGTCTGGCACAACACGGTACGACTGTTCAAAAGTGAGCAGTTTTTCAAATGAACCAAGGCTACTCTGTTGGGATTGGAAGACCAAGGCGGTGCTGTATGAACCGAACGAAGGATAGATCGCGCATCGAGTCCGCACTACTTGTCAACCTCCTCTTAGCGGTTCAATTTGTTTGGCCTTGAGGGCTAGGTTCAGTTCCTCGTTCTCTTCTCCAGCTGCTTCCACTCTCGCCGCAACTTCATCACAGATCGCGCAGGTTCTTGTGTTGCTTTACTAAACGGAGCCCTGCAATGACGCGAATTTTGATTGCAGACGACAGCCCGCCAGTTCGACGCGGGCTACGCACATTACTGGGACTGAATTCCGACTGGCAAGTCTGTGGCGAGGCCGTGGATGGTGCTGATGCCGTAGAAAAGGCGCACCAACTTGCCCCCGACCTCATATTGATGGACTTCTCGATGCCGCAGATGGACGGCGTACAAGCAGCCCGAGAAATCGCCAAGTCTGGCACAGACATCCCGATTCTGCTCTTCACACTGAATCTCTCGCCTCAACTCATGGAATTGGCACGCAAGGCTGGTTTGCGTGGTGCGATTTCGAAAGCGGAAATCAGCAAGTTGCCTTATGCGATCAAGGCGCTGCAGCGCGGTGAAACCTTCTTCTATTCGACCTAGGCACACTGCGGGGATCATCCACCGAGACATCAAGCCCGCCAACATTTTCCTGACGAAACCAGATCACGCCAAAATCCTCGACTTCGGGCTGGCGAAACGCACACCCGTAGTCAGCAAAGTGGAGCAGCCAAGTATGACGGCAGAATCAACAGTGACGTTCGAGAACCTAACCGGTCCGGGGAGGGGCAGTCGGAACCATCGCCTATATGTCGCCCGGAACAAATCCGCGCTAAGGAATTGGATGCCCGCACTGATTTGTTTTCGTTTGGTGCTGTGCTGTATGAGATGACGACCGGAACGTCATGATCGGCAAGTTTCCAGTCCGAGGAATTGTGCCCTATTCTTAGGTCGCGAGCAGGATCGGAACTGTGGCCCCGATTGCGGCGGCCCTGCTTTCGCAGTAAGGCGGCACTTGGTTGATGAGCGAAATGGGGATGTTGCGCCAAACTGAGAACTAGTTTGTGTAGTTCGTTGCTAGTTGCTACTGCTCTGACAACACACCATTGAATCCCACCCTCGTCATCATTCACAAATTTCACAAATATCGATTCGAAAATGGCTTTCTACTGCACCTAAGAGCGAGTGTGCAATATTGGACAGTCAGCATCCATCCGGCTCCTTATAATCCGCACTCAAGAGATCCGCGTGGAAACAACAAATTTGGAGGCCTCACATGCGCATTGACCTGTATACGAAAACCATCCTCACTGTCATCGCTTTGCTTCTTGCGGTGAGCATAATGAAACCAATTGTTCAACCCCAGGTTGCCATGGCGGACGGACCCTACAGCAGTGTCCAATTCTCGTATAGTGGGGGAAATCACGCGTTCTTCGATACCCGCTCTGGCGACGTTTGGGAATATGGCGACAATGGCCACTTTAAACAGCACTACAAGGTCCATGAATTCGGTAAGGATCACGATCGCGATCACGGACGCTAAACGAAATGGGCCGGAAACCCTTCTCGCCACACTCCTAGATCGCCGCGTTTTCGGAATAAGAGTTCTCTAGTTGGGGAGAACCGAAGCGAGCGGTGGACTTTCGGGCCGCCGCCGCAGTGAATCACGCCTGCTTCCTGAACTGGCTCATCAAGAAGCTGGCCCGGCGAGGTGAGTCGTGCCGGTCACCACTGTCGGCGTCTCCTCGAGGAGATTGGGAGCTACGGGTTTGGCGTGACACTTTCTGGTCAAATCGGACCAGCAGGAAGGGAATCCGGGCAACGCCGGAGGGCGAAACTATGTTCCACTTAGTCTGGTATATCCTCATTGGGCTCATCTCGGGGCTGGTCGCGAAATCGGTGATGGACGTGCACATGACGATCTTTTGGACGATCGTGCTCGGCATCATCGGATCGATTATCGGCGGCGCCGTTACCCACATGTTTTCGCGCCCACAAAATGATCGATATCATCCCGCCGGGCTCATTTTTTCCACACTGGGCGCGATCCTGATTCTCTTCGTTTGCTACAAGCTGAAGATTCATTTTCCTCAGGTCAACCCCTTCTAGCTCATCGATGACTGCCTTTAAGATGGCTATCGTTAAGCAGTATTCCGAGGTTTTCGTGACAGGCGCCCTTTCCGGCGGAAAGACTCCTAACGCGGGTTTTCAGGGCAACTCCAACGCCAAACGTTCGTGATTCATCCACATTCATCTTCGGCATTGGTAGCCGCCTGATGGATCGACGAAAGTGGGCCTTAAGCTTACAGGTTGCCACCGGAGACGCTTCGGGGGTGTCTGACGGCTCCGCTACATGAAGATCGAACACCTTTGGTTTGAGGTTTCGTGAAAATGCGCAGGATCGGATTGCATAATTGCCCTTATTGTGGCAAAGATGACATCTATGTGTCGCGACCGAATACGTGGCGCGACGAAGTGTGTTGCTTCTTCTTCCTTCAAGTTGTGAGATGCCATTCCTGCATGCGACGTCACTATCGTCCGCTTTTCTTGCCGCCCGTTGCTATTTCGCCTGTAAGGAAACCCATCCAGGCAACCGACAATAACGAATGACGAGCACGTTCGGCATGACTCGGCCAGAATCACTCGACCGAAAACGGTAGCGTCGTGGCGGATTGCTCTGGCTCTTGGGTTCATCACGACCGGAGCAACCGAGAGCCCGTGTGACCGGCGCGCGGGAAGTCGACGAGTGCAGAAGGTGAGGTTCGCGCTCCAGCACGACGTGGAGATTTAGAGCTTAATGCTTAAATAGTGATCGCCAAAGAATCGTCATCAATATGGCTATCAGGTGCTAGCCCGTGAACAATCTCTCTGGCGCTAATGTGCGTCGGCATTTCTCAATGCCGGATTTAAAAGGTCCTTTTTGCCCGTGTTGGCAATCACCGTCCACGTCTTCGTTCTCTTCGCCTCGCTTGATGGCGGCAGGTAACCAGGTGGCATCCGTACGACATTCAAGCACAACTGCGGGCAGCAGGGAGGCCAGCGAGAAGTTCTTCCGCCGTCAAACCGGTCGCCGTCAGGCGTCGATAAATCCTGTGAGGGGCGAATTACTGCAAGCCGGACTGGGTTAGCTTGACCGCGCAGAACGCGGCCGTGTTTCCGCAAACGGTAGTTGACGTCGCTAGCGTGCCGAAGTAAATGCTTGACGCCTGCCCGGCGGTGGAATCGTTGTCCACGATCATGCCGCTTGTCCCGCCCGTGGCATCGGTGATATTTGTCGCCGCAATGTTAGGCAATGTGCCTGAGGCAACGAGAAGCGAGCTAGGCAAAAGGAGGCTATACACAGCACTTGGGTTTTCATTCACTCCTACGAACAGGTAGTCCGGTCCGCCCGTAGAAGTTGCGGCGGTCACGGTGCATCCGGCTCCGGTAGTCGCCGTAGGTATGGTAGCGTCGAAGGTGAAATTCGTTGCGGTCGACGAAACAACAGTTCGTATTCCACCGTTGATGGCGGCGATGTCGGCGGCGGTGCAATTGTTGGTAGGGTTGGCAGCTACGCCCGAGAGGGTGACCAAGTCATTGGCGGCGAGCGTGTTGTTCGCGGTGACAGTGACTACAGTGGTAGATGCGGTGACCCCCGTCACGGTGAATAGCCGGCTGTTAAAGAACTCGGTGAGCGGTGAGATGGGCGAAGCGTTCGTGCCCATTTGAGGCTTGTCGTTGTTTTGCGGCGTTACTTGCATGGTGGAACTAACGAACTGTAGTTCTTTGAGCTGTTGGCCGCCGGTGCCGGAGGCGGCGCCGATTATCTCCCCGTTGTTCGCCGCCGTGGCACTGCTGATGCCCAAGGCGTAGTAGCGTTCATCCAGGGTGGGGGCGTAGTTTGGAAAGCCCGCGGTCGTACAGCTTTGATTTGCGCCGGTATCGAGACCCGCGAACACAACCGCGGTCAGGGTGTTGCTGGTGAATTTGAATTGGACCAGGCCGGTGTTGCCCGTTATTCCCGTGTCGGCCTCGCCGGTGGTATTGGGGTTGCATGCGGTTACGACATACCCAACTCCGTTCGTCGAGTCAATGATGGCTCCGTCGCGAATGCCGCCGTTGATGGCGCCCTGATTCGTGCCCCCGTTTACGCCGAGAGCGAGTGCCGTGGCCGCAGTGGCTCCAGCCGGCGTCAATGCGTACAAGTTGGAGCTGCTATCGCCGACAAAAATGTTGCCGGTGCTACCCACATCGACCACGGGGGCCGTGAGGAAGTTAGATCCAGGGATAACGGTTGCCCCGGTAGTGGTGCACCCAAGAGTCGCGCTGGGTATGGTAGCGTTGAATTCAAACTTCGTTCCGCTTAACCCCGTAGCAATCACGGTTTGGGTTCCATTAATGGCAGCGACGTCGGCCGCCGTGCAGAGGGTGAGGGCGTTGGCGGTTACGCCCGCGATGGTAACCAACTCTCCGATACTAAGCGTGTTGGGCACGGTGACCGTCACTGTAGTCGCGGTTGCCGTTATCGCAGTCGGGGTTAGTGTCGCGGGGGTGGGACTTACATGCACTGGAAAGTTTCCGCCCGCATACGCTGGCGTCCCGTTGAACGTGGGGGTGATCGCATACAGGAAGCCATTGTTATCGCCGATGTAGGTAGTGTCGTTGGCATAGTCGGTAAACGGGGATGAAAAGCTATCCGCCATTCCTGCCGCCCCGGTGGTGGCGTTGGCGGCAACCAAGCCTAGGGGAAGCATCAAGTCCGTGGCGGTGCTTCCCGAAGTGCTTCCCGGGATCACCGGGTTGGTGGCGCAGGTTGGCAACGTGGCCCCGCCATTGTTGTTGCTGGCGCAGCTGGCGGTGGTTCCGTACTCGGTGCTGCCGCTGCCGAACGTTAGCACGTGCAGGATGGCTCCGATGTTCGGGTCATTTTCCACGTAGGTGATTTTCGTGCCACTGAGCGAGAGGCCGGGCGAGGTGGCGACCGGACCGACTCCGGAGGCGTAGGAAAAGGTGAATTCCGGATTCGAGAGATTGCACAGCGACGTCCCGGACCCGCTGTAGAGATGATTGAAGGCAACGACATTGGCTTGGGAACCATTCGTCCCGGCAGTGACGATGCCCCAGCTGAAGTTGGTAAGGCCGTTGGCAGTCGTAAGCGGTACACGGTTTCCTGGCGTGAGCGCGTACACCCTAACCGTAGCTCCCGATGCCACAGCCACGATGCGGTCGAGAGCGGTACTAGCGAGATTACGATTGATCGCCGCCGCCAGATCGGCCGCATCGGTGGCAAGCGTGGCGGAAACTTCGAAGTCTAAGCCTGTGTTCGTGGTCGACGATGCGGTTAGGATCAGAGTGACCGCGGTTCCACCCGTAGGAGTTATGGTGATTGACGTAGTCTGGCCAGACGTCGGTTGGCCGGTAAAAGTGCCCACCACGTTGGCGCGTGTGTTCCCGGTCGGTGCGTTGACGGGGAATACTGCGAAATCGGAGGTGCAACTCGGCGTCGCGTTCACGTTGAAGGAGAACTTGGCAGGCGACATGCCTTGGGCAACACCGCCAACGCCAAGAGAGATCGCCCAGTCCTTCTTCATGGACCCCCTTGAATGCCTTCGGAGTATTGGCTTTGGCATTGGCCACCTCCGCTCCAGGCCTGAATTTGCCGGCGCACTCCCGTGCAGGAGCCACTGGGCATAAGCGCGCGGCTCGTTCCAGGTCTTCACCGCCTGTTCCGGTGTGTAGTCCCCGGTGAAGACGACATACTTTGAGCTCCAATCGATCGGCATGGGGACCGAGCCATCCGGCCGGGCAAAGGCCTGCCCGAACAGCGATCCGGTAAAGCTCGTCGCCAGAGCAAACGCCGCCAGCCGCAGCGCGGCGCACCTGGCAAGAAAGGCCACATTCCTTCGCGGAGTTCTAAACCTATTCACAGTTAACGCGCCTCCGTGTCTAAGAACGGAATCTTTGATTTAACCCGTAAACGGGATTGAGATACCCCCTCCACGCAAATAGATACACCTATCGTTTCGTGTGCGATATTGCAGACGAAACGATCTCCAGTGTACGAAATGAACTAAGGAGTTTTCCCGTTTTCGAAACTATGGTGTTCCTTACTAGTACCCTCCCAGTTCAGAGTGCGTTCCTGTCGCTCAATAGCGCGAGGAGTGCTTACTCAGCCATCCCATGCACGCTATTCCCACCCCACCCAATCAATGCTTATGCGGTGAGCCGGCTATCTTCATTTTGAAGGAGCATATCGGGGGATGAGTTTGCCAGGGCCTGGATCTGAATCAGTGGACCCGCGTAACCTGCTCCCGTCCGTCGGAGCATATTGGCCGAGGGGATACCGGTTCGCTGGAAAGACTTCTCGCAATCCGCGCTGGAGGGTCCCCGCATGTTCCCCTCCATGTACGCTAGACCGGGGCAACGTGTGCAGGTTCCCACGTGGGCGCAAGTCGAACAGGTCGGAAGATCCCGGGCTCGGATGGAGCGGACTTCGTTCAACTGCGGAGAATGGCGCCAGATGTCGAGGAATTTCTGCCGACGCACATTCCCGCTGGGAAGCGGGAACTGTACACAGGGAAACACATCGCCGTAAGGAGAAATGTAGCAGGCGGTGTGACCGGCGCTGCACGGGTAACCGTCCATGATGTCTTCGCCGGGTGCAGGCGGAGGAGCGCAGAATTCTTCCACGTTCCCCACCAGTTCCTGGTTGTGGAAGATCTGCTTGAGGTCAGAAGCCGGAATTCGCAGGGCGAGGGTGGATGTATCTCCGTCCATTTTTGGCGTGATGGTAGGGTCGAGCGTGTAGGCAACTCCCAGTTCCCTGGCCAGCGTGATCACGCCTTGCTGGTCGGAGAAATTGCCAGCCATGAGCACGTTGGCGATGCTGACCTTGAGCCCCTGGGACTTCAAGAATCGAATCGCCCGGACCGTTCGCTTCAGGGACCCCGGTAGTTTTGTGATGGCATCGTGAACTTCTGGGCGATGCGAGTAGACACTGATCTGTATCTGCTCGACCCCGAGCTGGCGAAGTTTCGCGGCTTCCTTCTCGTGGATCATCACCCCGTTGGTCTTCACCTTTACATTGAACAACAGTTGCCGCGCCCGTTCCACGATTTCAAAGAAGTCCCGACGCATGAAAACTTCTCCCCCGCTGAGGGAGATAAAAAAGACTCCGGCATCGGCAAGTTGTTCGAGCACATTCACGATTTCCGCAGTGGTCATCTCGCCGTGATCGTCGTGATCCAGGTAGCAATGCACGCAGCGCTCATTGCAACGGTAGGTGACATCGAGGTGAACACTAAGGGGAAGGCCCAGGTTCAGCGCCTTTTGATTCATTTCGGCGAGCAAGCTCATGGGCTCACCAGAGTTGGTGAAGATTCTGCGAGTGGCTGATCCGACACCAGCAGAATGCCGTGTTGTGAGAGCTCTTCGACGAAGCGGTCGGCACCGCGCTGCGCTCGTTCTCGATCCACATCGAATTCCTGGCAGATTTTGCCGGCCACGATCTCCGACAGTGGCGTGCGCCCGTCCGCTGCCTGCCAAATCGCGGAGGCGACGTCATTGAGGGTGAAAAAAGTCGAATCTGCGGCCGACATCACCATCATTTCACCGCCCAGCATGCGGGCCGCGATCGCCTTGCTTCGCGCAATGTATTTTTCGGCCATCATGATTCTCCAATGACTAACGTATTATGTCCCAGACTCGCTGGTCGGGGACGAATACCAAGCGGTGGATGGGAACCAAACTGGCAAACTCGCAAGCCGACTGAAAAACGAGCTCCACCAGTTCAGGATCATCGGCGAAAAACAAGATATTCCTGAGCAGTCGCTGGATCGCTTCCGTGGCACTTATCGGTTCGATTCTGTTTCGCAAGCCTTTCTCAAGCAAGAAGAATGCGCTGAGAGGGGCGGATTGGTTCTCGCCGACCCGTGCCAACTCTCCCGCAAAAGGCGTCCCGCAGGCCATATACCGATTGCCCTCGCGCCGCACGTAAGAGATCTCGTCGGTGAGCAGCGTCGCGTCGGGCGGCGCCAGGCGGGAGATCGTCGTTTTGCCCGCACCGGAAACCCCGGAAAACAGAAAAGCTTTTCCCCCGCGAATCGCGCTGGCGGCATGAACCAGGAAACCTCCTTGCCTCGCCAGAATGAGAGTGTGAACGATGCGCAACACGCAATCGATGGCATAGGGAGTGCGCGATTGACGGATCTGACCAGGGCTGGCGTCTGGATTCCAGCGTGCTCGGAAGTCGCCCCGCTTCAACAACCACTCGCCTGCTTCGATCGTTACGGCCAGGTCATCGCCGGCTGGGGAGGGTTCCGATGGCTCGTACAGATCGATGTCGAACTCGAAGTGGGAACTCGGGGAAGTCCCGACAAAACCCGCGTAACGATTCTCGATTAGCCGCCGAAATGAAGGGTCGTCCGTGCGTAGGGCAATCGCCATTCCGCCGATCTCGATGGATATGGCCTCTTTCGCGGTTGTGGGGAGTGTAGTTGTCATTGATGAGGAGTGTGAGATGGAGAAATGTCGGGAATCCCGCGCACTGCACGGAAAACGCTCCGGAGGAACTGTCCGGTGCGCGTCGTGCTTGCGCACAGGCACGACGCGTGAACGCGCAACGTGAGATTGCGGCATCGGGCCCAGCGGGACAACATCCAAGCCATCGCGGACTGGAGCGGCGACAATCGTCGGCTCGGAAAGAAACTGTGATTGGCACGGCGAATACTCGCCACTCGGCCAAGCATTTCGCAAGTCGCTGCGGGCGGATCGTTTTGGGGCACGGCGTCACCCCTCGTGATCCAGGAAGCACAATCCTTACTTCCTCGCCTTTCGACCAACCGGTGAACAAAGAAGCGGTTGTTGCGCAGAACCAACACTATGTCTCCCGGAAAGATCTCGTCGTGCACTGCGCTTTGAATCGTGAGCAGATCGCCCGGCCACACCGAGGGAAGCATGCTCGTTCCCCACGCCTTGAGGTAAACCGTGCCGCGGCCGCGCAGCATTTCGGCCGCGAGACCAAGCTTCGGATCCTCGCGATCTTCCTGCATGAATGGCATAGATGGCCGCACCCTAGGAGGCATTCCGGTTGAAATGGCACTGAAAAGTGGTGGCCTGGACTTTGCCGCAGGACAGCGCCATAGTCTCGAAAACCCGCTCATACCGGAATGCAGGTTCTTGATATTGCTTTTTCGCCGTGCCGCTGCACTGGACTGTATTCTTCTTGCTCGTGTTCAAATCCTGTTCAGCCATAAGAAGGAGTTGCCGCTGCCTCGAGCGCAGAGTCCGCGAGCCGGGCGGCGAACCCCGACTACGAGCGACTGCTTTCGCGAAGCGTACCACAGGAACCGGATAAAGCCGATTATCACGTTTGGTACCGGCCAAAAGGCAAATCGCGCACCGAGATATCGTTGGAGAGTGAAAGATAGAATTCCCTTCCTGCGCCGTGGCTCGCACAACACCCGCCGCATAACTACTCTTGCTCAATCACAAAGCCGCATGGGCGCAGGGCAACGGTTCGTGGGCGTGGACCAGGTCAATCCGTTGTAAGCGATGAAATGCCCGCAATCTCCCGACAATGCGAGCGAAGACGAAAGCACCGGCAAGGGGAAGTCCGAGTCCTCCCGGCAAGTGAAGTGGCGAAGCCAATCGGCCGATACTGCAGAGTTGCTCCGAGTCATCTTCGATCGGGCGCTTGAAGCGCTAACATTGTGTTGCGGGCACCCACTCTCGCGAGCCATGCGAGCGGTGCGGACCCAAGCAACCACTCTCGTCGTCGTTCCGCAGCGTTAAAACGGCGTCAGAGTTGGAACATGGATCAGCCCGCGGGGATCCGTATTCATGCGGCTGGGCGCGATCTCGTCTGCCGGTAGAAGATGACAGACGCTCCATTCCTCCCCTTATTTTGCTGAACTCGCCAGTCTGATGGGTGACCCTCTTCTGACAGGGATACTTGTCATCCTTAGAAAGAGAAGAAAAGACTACAGCACATGGCGATCGCCAACCGAGTGTCCCCCGACTCCAGTTCTGAGAACACTGACCGGCGCCTCGATAGATCTCTCTTACCGTGTTGCCGCAAGGCCGGTCAATGCCTCCGACACCCTCTCGACCTGATCGTCGGTCATTTCCGGATACAGCGGCAGGGAGAGGACTTGATCTGCAGCTTTCTCAGACTCCGGCAGACTAAGTCGCGCATATCCGAGGTCCGCATAGGCGGGTTGGAGGTGAACCGGTACCGGATAGTGAATCGCCGTCTGAATGCCTTCCTTTTCCAGGGCCGCGCGCAGGGCGTCGCGACCGTTAGTCCGGAGCGTGTAGATGTGATAGACGTGCCGGGCCCAAGGCATCTCCCTCGGCCGTTCCAAGCCTGAGCCCGCCAGGAGTTGGTTGTATTTGCCCACGATTGCGCGCCGAGCCTCGGTCCACTGCTCGAGATGGCGCAGCTTGACACGAAGAATTGCGCCCTAGAAGGCTTCCATCCGGTAGTTGAATCCTGGCAGCACGTGATGATACTTGCGGTCCTGTCCCCAATCGCGCAGCATGCGAATCGTTCGCGCATATTCGGCGTTGCTGGTGGTCACCGCCCCGCCCTCACCGTAGGCTCCCAGATTCTTGCCGGGATAGAAACTGAAACACGCGATATCCCCAACGCTTCCCACCGGACGCCCCTTGTATTTCGCTCCGTGCGCTTGTGCGGCATCTTCGATCACGATGAGGTTGTGCCGCCGCGCCACTTCCATGATGGGGTCCATGTCCGCGGGCTGCCCGTAAAGATGTACCGGCAAAATTGCCTTGGTCCGGGACGTGACCGCTGTCTCAATCGCAGCGGGATCCATGGTGAAGGTGTGGGGATCGATATCGACGAGAACCGGCCGCGCTCCCGCGTAGGTGATCGCGGAAACGCTGGCTACAAAAGTGAACGGCACGGTGATGACTTCATCGCCGGGACCGACTCCCGCGGCCAGCAGAGCCAGATGCAAAGCGCTGGTGCCGGAATTCAGTGCGATGCATTCCGCAGCGCCGCAATAGATCGCAAATTCCTCTTCAAAAGCAGCAACCTCGGGACCGAGCACGAACTGGCAACTGTCGAGGACGCTGGCAAGGGCGGCATCAATCTCAGGCTTTATGCTTTGATACTGTGTCTTCAAATCGAGATATGGGACTCTAACGTCTGTCATAAATATTTCCTGTCGAGATATGCATCCAAACCATTATTTTCTCATTACTGAGGCTAACCGGTTGCCTCGAGCATGGTCAGAGGTAAATCCGCCGGCCGCCGTGCTGCGCCATCGACTGTGATGCGGCCTGCAAAATCTCCACCACTCGAAGGCCCGCGCTTCGGCCAGTGATTGCTTCCTCCTGTTGCTGGATGCTGCGCCACCAACCGCCCATCAACGGAACGAGCGAAGCTCAAATCCGACGGTGAACTTCCACCGTGAGAAGCGCAGCACCGATCCTGATGCAGTGATGTCCCGAAAAAGCCGAGGTAGCGGCGCGGTACTAGTCTATCGCGGCCATCTGCTGACAGAGAATCGCAACCTGTGGTTTCGACACTAACCAAGCGAGCATACGGTTCGGAACGCGATGCTGCGTTGCCGATGGCTGAAGGTCTGCCTTGCACCCACCGCACCACACTCGGATCGGACAAGGGTTACGACGCCCACGACTTTCGTCGCCGTACTGCGTCATATGAAGATTACCCCGCATATCGCACAGAATGACACGAATCGCCGGAGCGTCGTGGATGAGCGCACAACACACCATGCGGGGTACGAAGTCAGTCAGAAGGAACGCACACGAATCGAAGAAGTGGTCGGCTGGATGAAGAGTATCGGGTTGTTGCGCAAGCTACGGCATCGGGGGCTGGAATGCATCGGTTGGATGTGTACAGATCGACTTCTCGCGGCCCGGCAAACCGACCGACAACGCCTCTGTGGAGTCGTTCAAGGGCACGTTGCGGGTCAAACCCCTGGAGGTGCACTGGTGCGCGACCTTGACGGAGGCCAAGCAACTCATCGAGGCTTGGCGACGAGAATACAATGACAGTCGTCCTCACCGATCCCTGGGGGAGAG
>Ga0210395_10001433_pt1 | contig 18451 bp, 20 predicted proteins | sample IncBWH4OmetaG_FD_150861 | JGI IMG/M metagenome (GOLD analysis project Ga0210395, IMG submission 150861) | Forest soil microbial communities from Barre Woods Harvard Forest LTER site, Petersham, Massachusetts, United States - Inc-BW-H-4-O ...
TGACCAAAGATCAAGTGCTCGACCTCACCACTTTCCTGCTGGGCAGCCAGGAAACTTCCCTGCCCCAGAGTTACCAGTACAAGCCCGGCGACGCGCGGCACGACATTCAAGAGGGTTGGTGGGTGATCAAAAAGTACAACTGCATGGGATGCCACCAGATCATTCCCGGGCAGCGAACGATCTTGATGGGGTTGACACAGTATCAGGACGTGCAGGAACAACTACCGCCGAAGTTGCTGACCGAAGGCGCACGCGTCGATCCGGAGTGGCTGCGGAAATTCCTGTCGAATCCGGCGCTGAGCGCGACCGACACGAATCGGAACGGAGTGCGCCCGTACTTGAAAGTGCGCATGCCAACGTTCTCGTTCTCCGACAACGAATTGCGAAAGCTGGTGCGCTTCTTTGAAGCGCTGTCGCAGCAACCGCTTCCCTACATTCCGGAGCAAGTACCGACGCTCACGGCCAAAGAAACCGACATGGCTCGCAGCCTGTTCTCGAGCACGGCGGCGCCTTGTCTGAAATGCCACACCACGGGCGATCCGACGCACGACAAGATTGCGACGGCGCCGAACTTCCTGCTGGCGAAAGAGCGGCTAAAGCCCGACTGGGTAGAGCGGTGGATTACGGATCCCGCGGCGGTCAGTCCGGGGACGTCGATGCCGTCTGGCCTGTTCAAGGCGGAGGGCGACCGATACGTATTTGCCGGGCCGACGCCACCGACGTTCAACGGCTATACAGGAGATCACCGCAAGCTGCTGACCGATTACATCTTCCAGTTGACGGCGGAAGAGCAGCGGCGGGTGGCAGCATCGATGCCGCGGGCGAAGGCAGCGGTGCAACCGCACACGAACCGAAAACAGGCTGCGGCGGAATCGCATCCTGCGGCGAGCGGGGGTTCGCGGTAGAATTCCGCAGTGCACGAAAGCAGCAGGAAAGCAGATTCCTCGGGTCGCCGTCGCGTTCGCTCCAGTTCGCTCGGAATGACAAGAGGTTCAACATCTAAGAAAGGACGACATCATGAATAAGAAAACGGGTTGGACAAATGTAACGATCGGCGTGGCAACGCTATTCGCGCTGTTGACGCTCGCCGCTTGTAGCAAGAAAGACGAAACACCGGCCGCCACGCCCGCAGCCGAGTCCTCGGGGGCAATGGCTCCGGCGGCGACTCCAATCGATCCGGCAACCGTGGCCACGATTAACGGAACCGTAAAATTTGACGGCCCCGCTCCCAAAACTTCTAAGATCGACATGAGCCAGGATCCCGGCTGCAAAGGGATGAACCAAGCCGAGACCGTCGTCGTGAACGGCGGCGACCTGGCCAACGTTTTCGTCTATGTCAAGGACGGCCTCGGGAATCGCACCTTCGATGTTCCCAAGGATCCGATCGTGCTCGACCAGCAGGGCTGCCAATATCATCCGCATGTATTGGGCGTGATGGCGGGACAGACGGTGCAGATCAAGAACGACGATCCCACAACACACAACATCCATCCCACTCCAAAAGATAATCGCGAGTGGAACGAATCGCAGCCTCCGTCCTCCGCTCCGCTCGAGAAGAATTTCGCCCGCGAAGAAATCATGCTGCCGGTGAAGTGCAACCAGCACCCGTGGATGAAGATGTACATCAACGTGGTGAAGACGCCGTTCTACGCCGTGACCGGCAAAGACGGCAAGTATGAGATTAAGGGCCTGCCGCCGGGCGACTACACGCTTGCCTTCGTGCAAGAGAAACTCGGCGAACAGGATCAGAAGGTCACGGTCGCTGCGAAAGATACCAAGACCGTGGACCAGAGCTTCAAACCGGCCGCCGAGTAAGCGCCGCGGTTTGGTAAGATATCGAGTTGGACGGAGCAGGCTGCGCGTACCGCGTTACCTGCTCCGCCCCGCTTACGCCAGGGACGGCATCGCATCCGCTCGGCCGCCCAAGACCCAAGGGGCATCGCTCTGAAAGCCATCGCCACAACTTACAATCGCGGGCATCACCGGCTCGCGGTCTTGTTGGCCTGCTGGACTTTTCTTCTGCTCATCGCAGGCGCTCTGGTTACCAGCAACGACGCCGGACTCTCGGTACCGGACTGGCCCACATCTTTCGGTTCCTGGTACAAAATTCCGAAGCTGGTAGGCGGCGTGAAATTCGAGCACACGCACCGCATGATCGCGCAGGGTGCCGGACTGCTGACGATTATTCTCGCAGTGTGGACCTGGCGGGTCGAGAAGCGGCGCTGGCTGCGGGTTTTGGCCTATGCGGCTGTGGGCACGGTGATCGCACAGGGAATCCTGGGTGGAATTACAGTTCTGTGGTACCTCCCTTGGCAAGTCTCGTCGGCCCATGCCGCGCTCGCGCAGACTTTTTTCTGTATCGCCGTCGCGATCGCATTGTTCACTGGCCGCCGGTGGGTGGAAGAACAGCCACGAGTCGAGTTCGACCAGCGCCGTCCCAGCCTGTTTACCCTGACGCTGCTATCCATTTTCGTGCTCTACGTGCAATTAATTCTTGGAGCAATGTTCCGGCACCACGGCCTGAGTTGGTGGCCGCACGTGCTGCACGCCGTGGTGGTTTCATTTGTATTAGCTTGGACCGCGGTGCGGGCGCTCAGCGTTTATTCGCAAATTGAAGCCGTCCGTCGCCCCGCGATTCTGATGCTGTCGCTGGTCATTGCCCAACTCTGCCTTGGCTTCACTGCGTTCCTGACGCGAGTCGCCTGGGGACGGGACGCCGTGCAGCCCGAGCTACCGATGGTGGTATCCACCGTGGCTCACGTCGCGGTGGGAGCGCTTCTGCTCGCGACCACTGTGATTCTGGCGATCCAGGTGTGGAGGCACGTTCCAGTCGCTTTCGAAGAAAGATTGCCGCATGCGGAGCGGGGCCCCTCGACCGCCTGACAACTCAGACAGCCTCTTAGTATTCGACTCGTCACTGCGGTTTGCTGGCCGTGATTGTGCGCAGGATGTCGTAAACTGATTGCAGTCCCCGGAGTCTTCTTTTGGTCTCGAAAGTGTCTGCGCTCGCGGAAGCCGGTCCCGAAGTTGAACAATCCGCCGCGCCCGTAATTTCCGTACAAAATCTGGTCCACCGCTACGAAAACCGCACCGCGTTGAATGGCGTCTCATTCGACGTGCGTCCCGCGGAGTTGTTTGGCCTGCTCGGCCCGAACGGCAGCGGCAAGACCACACTCTTCCGCATCCTCTCAACTCTGATGATCCCGACTGCGGGCCGGGCTGTGGTGATGGGATGTGATGCCGCGGAAGACGCCGCCAGTCTGCGCCGTCAGATTGGCGTCGTGTTTCAGGAGCAGAGTGTCGACGTAAAGTTAACGGCGTACGAGAATCTCTGGCACCAGGGACATCTCTACGGCTTGCGCGGATCAGCGCTCAAGACACGCGTGGGAGAGATCCTGGAACGCGTGGGTCTCGCCGAGCGAGCGAAAGAACGCGTGGAAACTTTCTCCGGCGGAATGCAGCGCCGCATCGAACTCGCGAAGGGCCTGCTGCACCATCCGGGAGTCTTGCTGCTGGACGAACCCACGACTGGCCTTGACCCAGGCGCGCGCCGCGATTTGTGGCAGTATCTGCAGATTCTGCGCGACGAGGAACATGTCTCCGTGTTGGTTACGACGCATTTGATGGAGGAAGCCGAACGCTGTGACCGGCTGGCCATTATGAATGAAGGAAATATCGTCGCTCTGGGGACACCCGCGGAATTGAAGAGCGAAATCGGCGGCGACGTAATCCTGCTCGATGCCGCCAACGACGCAGTCTTACTGGCCGAACACATTCAGGCGCGTTTCCGTGTCGAGGCGACCGTGATGGGAAACCAGGTTCGCATCGAGCGCGAGGGCGGACACCGTTTCGTCCCCGATGTGGTCGAAGCGTTTCCCGGAGAGATTCAGGCAATTTCAGTGAGCAAGCCAGCACTCGAAGATGTGTTCATCCACCGCACCGGCCACAAGTTCTGGAGTGAAGAGCGCGAAGCAAGTTCCGAAGATAAAAGTAAAGATAAAAAGAAAGAGAACAAGAAGAGGAGGTAGCTTGCGTTCAATGATTCTGGTGCTTTCTCTGCTGCTGGGCCTGGTGCCGTTGGTGGGCGTGGTTTGGATTTTCCTGAGTGGCATGATCGTGCTCTGGCCATTTTCGTGCACGGTGGACGGGCTTTTCATGAGCCTCATCCTGCTCACGCTCTCGGGCTGCTTTCTGTTAAACGGGTATTGGGAAATGCGCGACCGTGGAATGTTCGGCAAGAAGGAAGCGGCGCCGGCGAAGAGTCCCGCAGCAAAAGCGAGTTAAGCAAGCGAATTAACTATGGCGACCCAGACCGCAACTTTACCAAGACCGATCGCGCCCATATCCTCCGGAGTGATGCTGCCGGCATTCACCCTCTGGTGGCGCGAGATTATACGCTTCTACCGTCAACCCACGCGCGTGGTGGGAGTGCTGGCGTCGCCCCTGGTGTTCTGGCTGGTGTTGGGCTCGGGATTCGGCAACTCGTTCCGCTCAAGTGCCGGACCAAGTCAGCAGCACTATCTCGATTATTCCTATCCGGGCACGCTGATCCTGATCGTGCTCTTCACTTCCATCTTCACGATGATGTCAGTGATCGAGGACCGCAAGGAAGGCTTCCTGCTTTCCGTGCTGGTGGCCCCGGTCCCGCGTTCGGCGATCGTGCTCGGCAAGGTGCTGGGCGGGACGACGTTATCGGCGATGCAAGGAATGATCTTCCTGGTTCTCGCCCCGTTTACGGGCGTGCATCTCGAACTCCTGCAAGTGCTGCTGGTCGGGGTGGTGGTATTCCTGGTTTCGTTTGCTCTGACCGCGCTGGGCTTCGCCATCGCCTGGCCCATGGATTCTTCTCAAGCTTTCCACGGAATCGTAAACCTGTTTCTGATTCCGCTGTGGCTCTTGTCCGGAGCCCTGTTTCCCATGGACGGAGCATCGGGCTGGATTCGCGCTCTGATGTATATGAATCCGCTGACCTACGGAGTAGCGGCGCTCCGCAGCCTTCTTTATCCCGGCGCCTCGACCAGCTTTCCTCTATCGTCGGCGATGGCAACGTTGATCTTGTTTTCGCTGGTCATGTTCGGACTGGCATTCCTCATGGTAAATCGCCGAAGCACGAGGCCCGCCGCTTGATCTCTGAGCAATACGCCTTTTTCCCTGCCTTGAATGCAACCCTGAACGGGACCAGCGGCGTGCTGCTGCTCGCCGGACGCATCCTGATTGCGCGCGGCCGCATGGCCGCGCATCGCGCCTGCATGATCGCCGCCATGATTACCTCGGCGTTGTTCCTGGGATGCTATCTATTCTTCCACTTTGAAGTCGGAAACATTCGGTTTCTCGGCGCGGGCTGGGCGCGTCCGGTTTATTTTACGATTTTGATTTCGCACGTCACGCTGGCTATCGTCATCGTTCCGATGGCGATCATCACCTTGAACCGCGGACTGAAGGCGCGTTATCCTCAGCATCGCGCGATTGCCCGCTGGACGTGGCCCCTCTGGATGTACGTTTCCGTTACCGGCGTGATCGTATATTTCATGCTGTACCAGTGGTTTCCGCATAGCTGACGATTTGCGAAAAGAAATGACTTTGATGTGTGGCGCAAGCCAGCGGCTGCAACATCGTGGAAGAGCGGTTCTGCAGCACCGTGGAAGAGCGGCGCTTCAGCGCCGCGTAGAACCTTACAAATCTCCTTGGGCTTTAGGCCCCCGTGGAGAGTCTCACGGGCGCTCCCATGGAAGACGACCACGGGGGCTGAAGCCCGCGCCCGTGCGTGGTCTCTAACACGGCCCTTAAGGGCCGCTCTTCCACAGCCGCGCGAACGGCGGAGCAGGACGCGAAATGTCCCTTTTGAAGCTCAAAATCGATGTCTCCGGAACGGTTGGCGACGCCGCCTGGCGCGAGATCAAGCAGTTTGATCAGATTCAAAGCGCGGACTTCGGCCCGCAGTTCGGCAGCGGCGGACGCTGCAACCATCGGCCAGACGCACCGCACGCCAAAGGAGAATGGATCGGCGCCGAAATCCGGCTGCAGACGCCGCTTCTGGCGCAATACGCCATGTCCCACTACCTTGAGCAAGAGCGCGTGCTCGACGCGGACGTGGAAGTCTGACGGGGATCACGCATCGACTGTGTTTCTGCTATATTGCTCCCCTGTGTCGGACCTGTCTCATATTCCAACTCTGCCTGAAATTACCGTTCCACCGCCGCAGCGAGCCAATGTGAAGCGGCACCTGATTGCTGCTGGGCTATCGACTGTTGTACCCGGCATCGGCCAAGTCTACTTAGGGCGGAGTAAGAAAACCGCCTTTCTCGTCGGTGCCCTTATCGCGATTTCTGTCGGCTTTTGGCCCTTGCGGCTCCCGCGATCTTACGTCGGGCTCATCGTTCTGCTCTGGATGTGTCTTCTTTTGTCGCTGTTTGCAATCTTCGACGCCCTCCTAGCTCGGGATGCACGCTCTTCAAGAAGAATGTCGCGCTGGTGGATCTTCGCGGGCATTCCTTTGCAATACATCGGCGTAAATCTCATCTTTACCTCGCTCCTTGTTGGATCGGGTTTTCGTACTCTTCAATTCGCCTCTGCGTCGATGGAACCGACGATCTTCGCTGGCGACAAGTTCGTCCTAGATAAGCACTATTATCAGCGCCAGCCGGAACGTCGAGGCGACCTGGTTGTCATGCGCATTCAGGATTCCCTCACCGTCAAGCGGATCATCGCCATCGGTGGGGACACGATTCAGGGGAAAAACCGTGAAATTCTCTTGAACGATAGAGTACAAAGTGAGCCGTTCATCGAACACAAGTCGCGCGTTGCTGCATACGGCTGGATGGATACGTTTGGTCCGACCGCAATCCCTTCAGACAAATTCTTTGTCATGGGGGACAACCGCGATATCAGCCTCGACAGCAGGAGTGCCGATTTCGGCTTGGTCGATGCCCGGTCAATCGTGGGCAAACCGCTTTACGCCTATCGAATCATTGGCAACCCGCTTTCCTGGGAACTAAACTGATTTTCCGCCGTCCTGAATGAAATCATGCCCCTTGATAAGGTAGCCTCCGCAACCGAGCCCACACCCAAGCGCTCCATGTCGCGCACCCAGAAGGTTCTCTTCTTCGCCACCGGATGGCTCATCGTCCTCATGCCGTTTCTGTTCTGGTGGAACACGTGGTTCGGCAGGCATCTTTCCGACCAGCAGTTAACCGAATATCTGCATGACGACAAGAAGCCGCGGCACATTCAACACGCGCTGGTGCAGATGGGGGATCGCATGGCGCACACCGACGCGGCCGCGAAACAGTGGTATCCCGAGTTGATTCGCCTGGCCACCGATCCCGTCGAAGAAGTGCGCAACACCGACGCATGGGTGATGGGACAAGATACTTCGGGCGCGGGATTCCACGAGACTCTGCTGAAGATGCTCTCCGATTCTTCCCCCATGGTGCGGGGAAATGCCGCGCTGTCGCTGGTGCGCTTCGGCGATGCCACCGGACGTCCGCAGATTGTGGCCTTGCTGCAACCGGCCCAGATCAGCGCTCCCGCGGACGGTCACATCATTGACGCCGATCGTCCCGGTACTGCGATCCATCAAGGCGGCTTACTCGCCAAGCTGGCGACAACAGGAGTCACCACGCCGGTCGAAATCCGTTCGCCAATTCCAGGACGGATCAGGTCAGTCTCGCAACCCGGCGCGAATGTAGCTGCGGGCGCAGAAGTGGCGGTGGTCGATCCGGGGACCGAGCAGGTATGGGAGGCATTGCGGGCGTTATACGTTGTTGGCCAGTTCGATGACCTGCCGGCGATTCGTCCCTATGAACGGGACTTGCCGGATATTTCGAACGATGTACGCCAGCAGGCGGCGGAGACAGAAAAGGCGATCCGCAAACGTTCGGGGGAGTAACGATTCGGCACGGCAAAGATCCGCCAGGCGATCGGAAAGCAGGTAGGGATCCTTCCACTCCGTTGCAGAATTCACTTCGTGATTCTGCAACTCCGGTCAGGATGACAGTGGAGTCGGGGTAGATGAAAGCTGATGGCTGAGAGCTGACAGCGAAGTTCTAAATCGCCATCGGTCCGACTTCTTTTTCCACCTCAGCCGTGTCGACCATCGCGATAGCGTCCCAGGGGCAGCCGTCGAGGAAGCAGCCATCGGGGCCCTTGCTCAGGCATTTCTTGCAGCCGATGCATAGGATGGGGTCGATTGCGAAGCAGACGACCGGTGGATTATCTTCGTCCGGCACCCAGAACATGCAGTCTTCCACTGGACAGTATTCCACGCAGGCGGGCGAGCCAGCGCATCCCGTGCAGCACTCGGTGATGACCGCCAATTCCTTGGGCTTCTTTTTACGCGGAGTGGCCAGGCCCTTGGACCTTGGTTCAAATTTCTGATCGTCGGGAACCATTCCAACAGCTCTGGTGGCGCCGGGTGCAGGAGGCATATGTGAAGAATTATAACCTGAGACCGGCGGGTTATGAACCTTACTTCCGAGTCAGGAACCACGGCTGCGAAGCGACAGACATCCCGGCCCAAAATGACACCGGAAAAGGAGTTATGAGCGGCAGCAGCGTTTCCACCGCCCTCATTCTGCTATAGTGAACCCCTGCAAAGGAGCACCGACATGGCTGGCAAGAGTCTGAACCGGGTTCAACTGATCGGAAATCTGGGGAAAGATCCCGAAGTCAAATACACGCCGCAGGGCACGCCCGTGGCCAAGCTTACTATCGCCACCAACGAGCGCTTCAAAGACAAGGCCGGCGAATGGCAGGACCGCACCGAGTGGCACAACGTCGTGCTCTGGCAGCGCCTGGCAGAGATCGCTGGAGAGTATTTGAAGAAGGGTGGCAAGGTCTACATCGAGGGCCGCCTACAGACCCGTTCGTGGGACGACAAGACCTCTGGCCAGAAAAAGTACATGACCGAAGTGGTGGCCAGCGATCTGATTCTATTGGGTGGACGCGGCGAGGGCGCTAGTGGCGGAGATTACAGTGGAAGCTCGCGCGGATCGTCCTCTTCGGCGGGCGGAGGCAATAACTTCGATCAGCGCACTCCCGAGCCGGAACCAGCCGGATCTTCCGGGCCGATCACGGACGACGATATTCCCTTCTAGACTGCGGGATTTAGTCGCCGTCGCCGGTATCGAACGAGACCAGTTCCAGACTCTGCAGCAGCGGGCTGGAATCGGAAACGAACTCCACATGGCCGCAACGCGGGCACGACAGGATCGCGTGTCCGGCGTTGCCCGGTGCCAGGCTGGCACGCATCAACTGATAGCGTTGCAGCTTCTGTTCGCAGCGCAGGCAGCAAACCGTCTTCTGATAGGGATCGGAAGAAACTCCGCCGGGAGTCTCGATGGCTGGTTTCATAAATTCCTCGAAAGCAGGAATACAAGAATACTGGAGTAGCCAAAAATCCGGCCGACGTTCCAGTTTAGTGGAAAGAGTGTACCACGCAGGCGTGCGCCGAAGGCCGCGTCCCGCGCCAGCCGCAGTACCAAGATAGGCTCCCAAAAACAAATCCCACTGCGATCAGATCCAGTTTTGGACCTGCTCGCAGTGGGATTCACCAAATGCCAGCATCCGCCAAATGCCCTACGGATGCCGGAACCAGGGCGTGGTCGTGTTGCCAGTCTTAAAGAAGTCCGATTGCCGATTTCACTAGGCCGAAGCTTCTACAAACGCATCCGCCGTAAGGTCTCCGAGAAGACCGTGGAGCACATGGTTCGGATCCTGCTCCACCTGCTGGACGATGTTGCGCATCCGGGTCAGAACCGGCGGCTCGGCATCGTCATAGACATCCCCTTGCAGCAGCTTGAGAACATCGAGGCGATAGCGTGGGTCTTGAACGAAGGCGGTGAACAGCACGTTCAGGCGGTAGTACACGGTGATGAAGTTGTACCAGTTGCGCGTGCCCCGCTTCAGTGTGGACTCGTAGGTCTGGAACGACTCGCGGCTGAAGTTTCCCGTCTCGAGTGCGCCGATAATGTCCTTGTGCGCAAACCGAGAGCAGTTCAGAGCGATGCTCACGCCGGTGGAGAAGATAGGATCCACAAATCGTCCCGCGTCGCCGACCAGCACTAAACGGTCGCCGGCAAGCTGTTTCATGGCGTAGCTGTAATCGCCCTCGTCCTTGAACGCATGCATCTGCACCGAGCCCTGCGCCTTCAGGCCTTCATACAATTCGGGGCGGGTCTTGATGCACTCCCAGAAGAACGCCTCGCGCGATTCTCTGCTCCTGGCGAAATTCTTTTTCTGCGTCACCACGCCGACGCTGGTGATCTGGTCGGTGATGGGAATCTGCCACACCCAGGTATTGGTAATGGGCAGGAAGTGAATGAAGATGAAATCGCCCTGCGTCTCCTTGTCGGAAGCCATGCAGCGGCGGTCGTAGCCGTTGAACCAGGTGTGGATGGCGTACTGATCGAAATGATTGTCCTGAATGCGCCACTTTAACTGGTTGCCCACCAGAGTCTTGCGGCCGCTCGCGTCGACCACGATGCGGCAAGTGGTGCTCATTTCTTTCTTGCCCATGTTGTACTTTATGGCGGCGCAATTGGGGTCGCTGAAGTCAACTCGGTTGACGCCCACACCTTCGTACACTTTGGCGCCGAACTGGTTGGCATGCTGCAGCAGCATCAGGTCAAACTTGCCGCGGTCCACGTGGTAGGTATAGTTCTGGCTGACGCCGGGCTGATTGCGTTCATCGAAGCGAACGTCCACACGGCAGTCGGCCGACACGCCGCCGAAATCTATCCTGTAGACTTTCGCATCCGAGGCTGCCGTCCAGGCTGCGCCAAATTTGTGAGGAAACTTCGCTTCCTCCATCTTCGGCAGAAAATCCAGATCCTTGAAAACCCGAGTCGAGGACGGGACCAGCGACTCTCCCACGTGTGAACGGGGCATCAGTTCCCGCTCAAACACTACGCAGTCAATCCCAGCTTTGGCCAGGTAGGCCGCCATGCTCGATCCCGCAGGGCCGCCTCCAATGATTCCTACCTCAAAATCGGGTACCGATGGAGATGAGCTCATATCCGCAGTCTTCTCGCACCATGTTGCTTCGCAATGCGATGACGACTGTCGGAATTAGAGCAAAACTCGACCCGTTCGCCAAGCAGGAAATCACTTACCCATCTGCCGTCGCGATCCAGGGAACACTCTACGCGTTACGCAGCCCCGGAACCCTTTAGCACGGCAGGAACGGTCTTGGCTAAAATCTCCAGATCGAGCCATACCGACCAGGTGCGAATGTACTGCAGATCCAGCTCCATCCACTTTTCGAACGTGGTCGAACTCCGTCCCATGATCTGCCAGAGACAGGTAATCCCAGGACGGACACTGAAGCGCTTGCGCTGCCAGTCCTGGCAGTAGGTTTCAAACAGTTCGTAGTCTCGCACCTGCAGCGGCCGCGGTCCCACCAGGCTCATCTCCCCCTTCAGCACATTGAAGAGCTGAGGAAGTTCGTCGATGCTCGTCTTGCGCAGAAACTTGCCAATCAGCGTGATGCGCGGATCCTGCCTGATCTTGAACACCGGCCCGTTGGCCTCGTTCTGATGCTCAACGTCTTTCAAGCGCGCCTCGGCGTCCATCACCATGGTCCGGAACTTATAGATGTGGAACATCCGCTTGTTCAGCCCCAGGCGTTTCTGCACGAAGAAAATCGGCCCCGGCGAAGTCAGCTTCACCAGCGCCGCGGCCAACAGCATGACCGGCGAAACCAGGATGATGGCTGTCAGCGAAATCAGGATATCGAGCGCGCGTTTCGCCGCCAGTCCCCAGAAATCGGTGATCGTGCTCTCGTGGCTGATGAGTGGGTCGCCATCGAATTCGTCAGTTCGCTGTTGCACGTCCTTCAGATCGAAAATGTTGGGTAGAAATCGCACAATGATGCCCTGCTGTTCGCAAGCCGACGCGATGTGCGATGCGAATCCATGAAACGAGCGAATGGGCAGCGCCAGCACCACTTCATCCACCACATTGCGCCGCACATACGACGGCAAGGCATCGAGAGTCGTCACCAGGGCGCGTCCCTGTTTCTTGAACTCCTCCATCCCCACCCATTCTTCGTCCGCAAATCCCAATATGCGGTAGCCCAGCTCCGGCTTGCCTTCGATTCGTTGCACGAGTTGCAGCGCCCGGGCATTGGTTCCGATCACCAGCATGTTCCGGGTATTTCGGCCATGCCGCCGGGCATAAGCCAGCACTCTCCGAATCACCATCCGGCTCACGATCACCGACGAGGTGCTCAGCCACAGAAACAGAACCAGGAATGTCGGGTTCACCACCCAGATGCGGAAAGTCAGACCAAATACCGCCGCCACCAGCGTCCCCAGAATCGCCGCTCGGATGACGTCCCAAATTTCATCCCACCGGCTCGCCAGGCGCTTCGATCCATAGAGCCCGAATACGCTGAACACGAAGTGCCAGACCAGCAGAAAACTCACAAACACGATCAAGTTGCCCAGGCTCACCCGCAGCGCGAAAAACTGGGCCAGAGTGAACCTCCCCACCCCGTGGTACTGGGGCAAAGTGGACACGGCAAGGCAAACCACCATTACGAGCAGATCAAACAGTTTGATACCAGCGGTAAAAGTTCGGCGGGCTATATGCATAGGAATTCCTGCGATATCTTGTGTTCGTGAACCCAGGGGGGAGGAGGGATGTTCGTGCACTGCGTGAAAAGGCTGGGGGTGGCCAGAAGCCTGTTCCACGGCTAGAGCAAACTGCTATTTGGTCGATTTAGCCATCACCAGTCGCTCGATGGCATCAACGCTTTTGAGTTTATCATAAATTGTCGTCCTTATCATAAGTGATCGATTCGTCGCCAACGTTTCCAAACCAACTAACGAATTATTCGCCCACTCAGCTCTTTGTAGCGTGCAAGGGCTCTATTCCACGAGGTAACTCTAGCGCACGCCTGCAGGCTCTCCCGCCAACTTGACGCGATCAATTTTCCCAGTCGAAGTCTTAGGCAGTTCCTCGCATAAATCAATCAGGGGAATCATGTATTTCGGAACTCGCGCCGCGCAGTACTGCTGCAGTTCCAGAACCCCCAACGATCCTGCGTGGTCAAAGTGCAGCGCCACCACCGCCCGGATGCGGTTGCCGATGATCTCATCCGGAACCGCCAGCACTGCCGCTTCCCGCACTCCCGGATGGCTCAACAGCGCACTCTCAATCTCGCCCAGTTCGATGCGATAGCCGCGGCTCTTGATCATGCTGTCGCGCCGGCCCTGAAAATAATACTTGCCGTCTTCGCCCACCGTCACCATGTCGCCGGTGCGGTACATCTTCTCTTCGAAATGCTGTTGAAAATGGTTGGGCACTAACGACTTCCGGGTTTCTTCCTCATCTGCCCAGTAACCATTGGTAACGCCCGGACCGCGCACATATAACTCGCCAGTCTCTCCCGGCCCCGCCAGCTGTCCTTCCGGCGTGACCGAAAAAGTTTCCGTATTGGCGCAGGCAATCCCGATCGGCAGCGTTTCCAGGCTGGCCAGCCGCTCGCGCTCCACTTTGTAATAAGTGCAGACGTTGGTCTCGGTGGGTCCGTACAGGTTATAGAGATCGCTGCCGGGTGAAACCTGCGCCAGTTGCCGCACATACTTCATGGGGAAGACTTCGCCCGCAAACAGCAGCACGCGAATGCTCTTCAACTGCTCCGCGGTTACCCGTCCGTGCAACAGCAGCAGCATCAGGGCCGAAGGCACCGAGTACCAGATGGTGATGCCCTGGGTCGCAATAAAATCCGCCAGGCTGGCGGGAAACACCGCCAGGTCCTCGGTGATCAGGTAGACCGTCGCGCCCGCTTCCAGCGTGTTATAGACGTCAAACACCGACAGATCGAAGTGCAGCGGAGCATGGTTCGAGAGCCGGTCGTCGCTGTGCACCCGGAATTCCTTGGCGCACCATTCAACAAACGTCAACGCGTTCCGGTGCGACAACATCACACCCTTGGGCCGTCCCGTCGAGCCCGAGGTGTAAAGAATGTAGGCCAGGTCGGTCTCGATCAGGCTGACCGCCGGCGCCACAAAAGCAGGAAAGTCCGCCAGCGCCGACCACTCAACAATATCTCCATCGCCGTCGCCGGCGGCTGCCGTGCTCTCCGTCAGAATGCAGCACTCCAGCGTGCTCCGCGTTTCCGGGGTCAGCGCCGCACGCCGCTCGCAATTGGTGATCAGAATCCGAATCCCGCAGCTTCCGATGACGTAGCCCACCCGGTCCGTCGGGGCCTGCGGATCGAGCGGCACATAAACTCCACCCGCCTTCAGCACGCCCAGCATGCTGATAATCGACTCCACGCTCTTGGGGAAAAACAGCCCGACGCGGTCGCCCTTTCTGATTCCCTTCTCCTGCAGCAGAAACGCCAGCTGGTTCGACCGTTCTTCCAGCTCGCGATACGTAATGCTCTGCCCGCGCGCCCACACCGCCGCTTTTTCCGGATAAGCCTGCGCGCTCTTCGCCAACAATTGCTGCAGTAGATACGCCATGATCAAACCGCCGAGCTCAAACCACCGACGGGAACGTACGGTGATTCAGCACCGCGCCCAGCACCCTTACGTTGGCGTTTTCCAGATTGCGCACCGCCTTGCGCGCCGACTCGCGGCGGGACGAATTCGCTCGCAGCACCAGAATCACTCCTTCGGCATCACGCCCCAGCAGCACGCTGTCCTCTCCCGAATCCATCGAATCCATAGACGGGGCATCGATCAGCACATAGTCGAACTCGCGCTGCAATTCCGGCAGCAACGCCCGCATGCGGTCCGATCTCATCAGGGAATGCATACCCTCCACTTGCGTCCCGGAGCTCAGTAGCCACAGGTTCGGACGCGAAAGTGAAGTCACAAATCTGCGAATCGGTTCCGTCCCCTGCAGCGCATCGGTCAACCCGTAGTGATTGGGCACGCCAAATTCCCGGTGCAGTCCAGGCGCGCGCAGGTTCGCGTCCACCACACACACCGCTCCCGAAATCTGCGATGCCAGCACTTCCGCCATGCGGGCGCAAATCCAGCTGCAGCCATTCCCCGACTCTGTACCCGAAACTACCACCACCCGCGACTTCTCCCCCGGCATCAGGAACACGCCCTGCACCAGTTTGAAGATCTCGTCCCGCTGCGCTTCTTCCATCTTCAGCTGCGGCGGCTGCAGTTCAACCGGCTCGGCAATGACCGAATCGGCAACGACCGGCTCGGCAACGGTCCCTTCCGTAGGGACCTGGAACATTTCCTGTTCCTTGCCCAGATTTTGCATCAGTTGAAAATTTCTGCTCATGACGTCAGTTGGTACCGCTAGTCTCGTCGTGCCTTGCTGCCTTTGCTCCAGACGCCTCTACGTGGCGGCTAGGCTGACTGCCGGTCGGGACCCCCCGAACGGTTCCGCCAGTTATGCAACAATCGCGCCACCTCCCGCATGTGCTCGATGGCCTCGGCCGGACTCAGGTAATCTTTCGCCCCTCCGTCTGCGGTTGCGATGGGACGCGCATACTCCGGCTCGAATCCGATCAACTCTTCCACCGCATGGAAGGGAACAACCATCGGTCCGCTTGTCCCATTCGACACATTCGCCCCGTTCCCATTCCCGATCCCCTGCCGGTGGGAAGAAGGCGCTCCCACCTCGGAAACGAATCGACGTATATCCAGGTCGTGCATCACTTCCCGAACCATGCTGATGTCGACGATTTTTTTCCGCATGGCGCAAGCCAGCGACAGGGTGTGAAAACAGTAATTATTGATCTGCCGCGGGATGCCCTCGCTCACCTGCGCGATCAACTCCTCTGCCTCCGGCGAAAACAACCGTACTCCCCGGTGTCCAGCGACCTGCAGCCGGTGATCCATGAAGCGTCCGGTCTCTTCGCGAGTCAGCGGACTCAAACTGCTGACTGACGTAATCCGTTGCCGCAACTGCTCCAGCTCCGGGGTCGCCAGCTTGTCCGCCAGTCCGGGCTGCCCCACCAGGATGATCTGCAACAGTTTGGCCTGCGGGGTTTCGAAATCCGAAAGCAGCCGAACCGTTTCCAGAACCGACGCATCCAGATTCTGCGCTTCGTCGATCACCACAATGAACCGCTTGCCCGCCCGCGCTTCCTGCACCAGGCAGCGGTTGAACTGCTCGTGCATCTTGACGAAATCCTGCGATTCCGTCTCAATGCCGATTTCCGCCAGCAGGAACCGCATGAACTCCCGCGAACTGCACTGGGTTTGAAACAGGAACGCGGTGCGCGCCGTGTGCTCAAACTTGGCCAGCAGGTGAAACAGCAGCGTGGTCTTGCCCATGCCCGGCCGCGCAATCAGCGACAGGAATCCCCGATTCGCCTCGATCCCGTAATAAAGAGACGCCAGCGCCTCGCGATGCCCCGGACCGAGATAGAGATATCGTGGATCGGGCGTGACCCCGAATGGCTGCTCTCGAAGGCCAAAAAAGTCTAGGTACATCGGACTTAGCCGCTCCTGGTTGATAGCTGGTTGATAGCTTGTTGATAGCTTACCTCTCCCAGGGGGCCATCCGCACCCTCAAATCGGCGTGCCGCCCACGCAGTAGTTCCATCCCTGCACTTCTCTCGGCACTTCTCCCTGCACTCTCCCTGCAATCTCAGCCTTGCGAATCGGCCTTCAGGATCTGCCCAATCGGCTCCTCTTGCCCGCGCGGACGCGGCGCCAGGTTGTGCTGGCGGATCTTGTACAGAATCCCCCGGTAGCTGATCGACAGCAACTGCGCCGCCCGCCTCCGGTTCCACCCCGTATGTTCCAGGGTTCGGCTGATGGCATTGATCTCGGCCTCCACCCGCAAGCTCCGCAGCGAGCGCAGATGCAAATCGCCTCCTCCGTTGTCCTTTCGCGACGCCTTGGCCGTCGGCTGCTGAGATTCATTCTTGCCGGCGTTCATTTGGATTTCGCTCATAAAGTGCACCTCCCCGTTCATAGCTCCGCCCTCTCAGTCCCATTCGTGGTTTTCACAAAATCCCACGAACGTGACAGTGCCTTAGTTCCTGGACAAGCGAGAACCCATCGCTTGCCGTTTCATTTCGAGGGGGGCCAGATACTAACCAGTGAAAGCGCCAAACATCGGCGCAGATCGAATCTCAAGTAGGGTCAATTTATCGACTCCTGCAGGTTCTTGCAATGGGAAGGAAGTGCTAGTTACCAAGTAGTTAGATGGAGATCAAATGGCTTGTTTTCAACAAAGAAGAAGGACTCTACCGACTTCAAACCCACGTCCTTTAGCACGAAACTCAGGCGAATGCCCAGTCTCAAAAACCTGTTCAGGTATGCAGGATCGTTCATCCTGCGATCCGCCACCTTGCGGTCAACTCGGAGGAAGCGTGAACCGGATCTTGATTCGCGTCTGCATCTCCGCCGGCTGGCCATCCACCGTGTTCGGCTGATACCTCCACTGCCTTACCGCCGCAACCGCCGCTTCCGCCAGCAGCGGATCGCCTTCGACGACTGCAACGTTATGCACTGCGCCTTCTCCTCCGACTTGAACATCCAGGGTCACCACCCCTTGAATATGCTTCGTTCGCGCCTCCTGCGGATACTCTGGTTCCACACGATGAATCAATCGCGTCGCGGATCCTTGCTCTGGGTCCCCCGCCGCCGTCTTCGTCCGTGCGCCAGTCTCCTGCTCCGCGGGCGGCAGGCGATAGATGACTTTGCCATTCTGCGTTACCACGAGTCCGCCGCTCGGCGGCTCAACCGCAGTCGCGGAGCTCAACGCTCTCGTTGCAGACGCGGAACCATTTCCCACGGCCGGCGCGCGCACGGTCTCTGTCTCTCCCGCAGAGTCCGCCCCCGGCTTCGAATTTCCGCCGGGCCCGGCCACACTCGACCGAGGCCGAGCCTCTCTTTGGAGTCCCCGCCCTATGCCGAACCGCCATCCCACCGCCAATCCCAACAACACAGCCACCACAATCACCAGCACGCCCAGAATTGAGGACCAAACCTCGGAACGTCGCGCTGACCCATCCGGTTCCCGGCTCCCGCCCTCGGGCTGCAAAAGTTGCTCGTAGTCGATCGCGGGCTTCGGCTCCTTCGCGGGAACGTTCAACCTCGCATCCTGATTCGCGAACTCTGAATTACTCGCAAACTCCGCATTCGCCGGCTCAGCCGCAAACAATGCCGCGGCCTGCTCTCCGCGATTCGCATTCTCCACCACCCGCCGCGCCAAAACCTGGAGCGCGCTGATGTCCGCATCTCCAAACGCATAGGGGATCGAGGAAAACACCTCCAGGATTCCAAACGGCTCTCGCCCATCGCTCAGCGGCACAATCAGGATCGATCTCACTCCCAGCCGCCGGCTGGCCTCGGCGTTCACTCGCGGGTCGGTCTCCGTGTCGCCGCACTGTTGAATCTTTCCGGTTTGCAGGCACGCTCCCGAGAGTCCCGAGGTCGTCTCCAACCGAACTCCCAGGTCGGGAGCATCCGCACCCGTGGTCGCCCGGCACACCATCTCGCCCGCTCTCGCCAGCGCGATC
>Ga0210395_10001434_pt1 | contig 18448 bp, 34 predicted proteins | sample IncBWH4OmetaG_FD_150861 | JGI IMG/M metagenome (GOLD analysis project Ga0210395, IMG submission 150861) | Forest soil microbial communities from Barre Woods Harvard Forest LTER site, Petersham, Massachusetts, United States - Inc-BW-H-4-O ...
AAGATTCCCGAAGAGTCTGCCTGGTACTAGGTCTGCTATGCTCCCCATCGCTACCTCCAATCAGGTGGTCACGCCCCGGGACGCCGCCAGCGTCGTCGGGGCATTTTCTTCATGGTACCATAGGGCCTATGAGCGCTACCTGGGAAAATAACCCACAATATTTGGCCCAGGTTGGCCACTTCCTCGGCGGCGCGATCGTCATCGTGCTCGCGGCGCTCTTCTCGATCGTGCTCGGGGCCGGGTGGCTACCCATCCTCATCACACTCGGCGTAGGCATCGCGGCGGCGGCGTTCAAGGAGTTCTACCTCGACCGTCGGCCCCCGGAGAACGACTCGTTCGCGAACAGCACGATGGACTTCTCGTTCTACATGCTTGGCGCGGCCGTCGGGGTAGGACTCACCGCACTCGCAATGCACCTCTTGAAAGTGCACTGCTCGTGAGCGCGTGGGACACGCTGGCAGAGAAGATCGACCACTGCGAAGCTCTTCGGCCGTACATCGTCGAGAAGTACGGAAGCGAAGAGGATCAACAGACAATCGCGGACGCGTGGAATAAAGCGCTGTCGGAAATGCTCGTGGCCGCCAAGGCGTGGGTCGACGAGTCTAAGCCGGCACCCACTTCCCCTCAGTGATGTGCCCGTGATGCCCGCAGGCACGGCACTCGAGCGAAGGGGAGACAGTGAGAGGCGCTTCGCTTAGCAAATCCCATCCGTCCTCCCAGGCGGGTCGGATGCCGATGCATCCGTAGCACTCGCCCGCGCCGTCGGGCCGCGGATGCCAGTACGCGACGTGCGCGATGACGCCGTCCATGCGACGCACTTCGAAGCGCACACCGTGCCCCGCGTCGACGACGGGCTCGTGCGTGCAAACCGTCACGTCAGAGCGCGTTGAACGGTCGCGACATGGCTGGAGGCGGAAGCGGCGCGACCTTCGGGGGCCCTGCGTCTGCGCCGATCGACATCACGACGACGCGACCCTCTCCCGCGCTCGGTTTCGGCGTGACGATCGCCTCGTGCACGTTCTGGTGCTGGTCGACGTAGGTGCGAAGGGCTTCGAGCTCTTCGTGTGTCACCGCGACCGCTTGCTGGTTCTGCACGATTGCCTTGTCGTGCTCTTCATACGCGGTCTTCACGACCTCGTGCGTCTGCGTCGCCGTGTCGTGCGCGGCCTGCGCGGTGCTGTTGCCCTTCAGCGCCGTCACGAACGCCGCAGCGGCAAAGATGACGCTCGCGACCGACCCGATGACGTGTGCCCAGCCGCGGAGCTTTGCGCGGTCCATCGGCTACGATTCAGGAACCGCCCACGACGAACGGCGATCCGAGGAAGAGAACGTTGGCCTGAACGGGGTACGGCGAAAAGCCGACCACCAGAGTGGCTCCTGCGGCCTGCCTTGCGGATCGCACGGGTGTACTGGCGTCTCCGTACGTGCGCTGGAGAACGTCGTACGCCTTCGCTCGCGCGAGAAAAGCTTCCGTCGCCTGTTTCCTGTTTCGATGGTGGTGCATGTTCAGCCTCCACCGCCGCCCGTCGCGATCTTGTCGAGGAAGCGCGCGTGCAACGGAGCCTGCGACCCGAGGCACGTGAACGCGGCCGTGATCGAGCGGCCGAGTAGGACCGCGGGGGTCCCGGTGCCGCCGTAGTTCTTCTGGATCGACTCACTGACCTTCGCGTTGAAGGCGATTTCCTGCGAACGGTGGCGGTGTCGGGTACGCATGGAGAAAGCTTACACGCCTTCGGGCGGATAGTCATCGTCGAGGATCTGGAGAAGGTCTCGACGGAGCCACCGAAGCAGTCGGCCGCGTCGTAGCGCTTTCCCTGCGAGCCAGAGCAGATCGCGCCGAAGCCCCCACGCGTTTCGAAAAACGTTCCTCATGTCGCGCGCTCAGCACCCCGGCGCGCGCGACGTCGTCGAGCCGCCTCGGCGCGACGCTCACGACGCGGAAGCGGCACGGGAGGGGACATGTTGGAGAGCGTCGTGACCACGAGCAGCTGCGGCGCGTTGGGGTTGCAGGCGAGCCACTGGAGCGTGGAGCCGAGCATCAGTACCCTGGGCTGTTCGGGGGCACCGGCACGGGCTGCACCGGCGGCGAAACAGGCACCGGCGCTACCGGCGCGACGGCCGCGACGGACGATTTGATGCTCCAGTACGCGAGCACGGCCAGGACGACGGTGACTCCGGCGACGGCCGCAGTGGCTTCCCAGGGGGAGAGCGAGCTTCCACCGACGGCGATGCGGGAGCTGTAGTCGAACAGCTCGTGAGAGCGGGGGTTGCGACGGCTTTTTCGTCGCTTTCGAGACGGCACCGAGCGTCTAGGCGTCTCTTCGTACTCCGGAAGCTGACCGTACTGCTGACGAAAGTCAGGATCGGTCATGGGACGATTCGGGCACTCGGGGCGATGACCTGTACCAGCAGGCCGATCGCACCCAGGACACGAGTGTAGGTACCGACTTGCGGGATTCCGACGGCTCCGGGGCACGAGGGCGAGCTTAGCGCGCTTCGACGCGTCTCGTGCGTGCGAAAGCACCTGTTCGATGGGAGGAGCGCGAAGGAGGGGCCTGATCGCGTGCGAGACGCGCCGCGGGGCCCGCCGGTCGAGACCTCTTGCCAGGCTCCGCTCGCCGCGATAACAAACACTTATCATGGCATCCGAAACAGCCCTCGTACCTACATCTCTGACCGCTCAGCTCGCCGTCATGGGCGAGGAGACGCGCGAGTACATCGAGGAGAAGGGGAAGCTCGCAGACACCACGCTCCGCGCGTACGCGTCCGACTGGAAGGAGTTCAGCAGCTGGATGGGCTCCCGAAGGCTCCGTCTGTTGCCGAGCGATCCTCGGGCAATTGCGAGATACCTCGTCCATTTGGCTCGCTCGACACACGACGCCAACGGGCGAGAGCGGCGTCCGAAGGTCGCCTGCATCACGCGCGTGATTTCCGCCGTCGCCTACTACCATCGCGACGCTGGACTCGAGTGGTTCATCCCGCCCGAGGTGAAAAAGGCGATGAAATCCATTCGCCGAGACCTGAAGGTCGCTCAGACGAAGAAGCAAGCCATCACGCTCGACATGATCAGCGCCATGATCCCGGTCACCAAGAGCGCTCGGGACCGAGCTATCCTACTCGTTGGACTATTTGGAGCTTTTCGGCGCTCTGAAATCGCCGCGTTCGACTACGCCCACGTGCGCTTCGTGACCAAGGGGCTCGAGATCTGGGTCAAGAGCTCGAAGACCGACCAGGAGGGCAAAGGGGAGTGGGTCGGCGTCTCGTACATGTCCGATCCGAAGCTCTGTCCGGTGCGCGCAATGCGTGCACACCTCGACGAGAGCGGCATCGTGGAGGGCCCGATCTTCCGGAACCGCTGGGGAGCCCGTCTTTCACCTGCGGCCGTCGCTGAAATTGTGCAAAAGACCGCGAAAGCGGCCGGAATCAAAGCCGACTTCGCTGGGCACTCCCTCCGCTCGGGTCATGCGACGATCGCCAGCCAGAAAGGGAAGAGCGAGGCAGCTATCATGCGCCAAGGTCGCTGGAAAAACGTTGCTATCGTGCGTGGTTACTACCGGAACGCGACGCTGTTCGACGACAACTCGTCAACGGGGCTTGCGTGAGGGGCGAACTAAAACCGCTCGCGTACCTATCCTGGCCCGTTCCCGAGCTACCTCTGCGATTTGTCCGAGGAATCGAAGCTCTTCAGGCGTGGCAAGCCGGAAGGTGCGCCGCGTGCGGGTGCTTCCGGAGTGATGCGCTAGTCGTCGACCACGATCACGTCACCGGACTGATTCGCGGACTGCTTTGCATGAGCTGCAACGGCTGTGAAGGTCGCGGGAACCCAGGTTTTGAACCATACCGGCTCCGACCGCCGGCTGAAATACTTGGAATTGTAGAGCTATACGAGGGTCTCACGTACGGACCGTGGCTCCCTCCGGCAACCTCACTGCTCGAACGGCGAAACGATCTGGGTGTTTGCTGGATCTGCACGCACCGTTTCCGTAGGCGGAAGCGCCGAGTGTTCGAGAAAGCAGCGGGACAGCTCGTCCACGTCCACGAAAGCTGCGCCGTTCAGGTCGGCCTGAGAGGACTGCTCCGCGAAGAGGTGGTATGCGAGCTATCGAAACCCACTGCATGAGGTCGAAATCTCTATGAAAAAGCCCTACCCAGTCCGCATTCCACCGTGCCCCGGCTGCGGAAACCCCGAGAGCTGCGGCGCCTGTTACGCGCGCCTCTCCAAGACCGACCGGCAGAAGCTCCGCGCCGGGAGGTATCCCGAGCGGCGATCGGCCGTTTCCGAGGCGCCTGGAGCCCGCCGCGGAGCTGTTTCGAGCCCATTCGACGGTGTACCCGTGGTTCCCCGAAGCTGGGGCGACCCACACGTCGAGTAGAAGAGGGCCCGCGCGCAGAAACAGCCCGCTGAGCTATCCAGGCGAGCTATCGCGGACCGTGGTGACCCGGCGAACAGCTCCACAAGCTGTTGAATAGCCTATCGAATAGCTCCAGAGCTATCCACGAGCCTATCGAACAGCTCCAGGAAGCTCCAGCGCCGCGCCGGACCCTCGCCGGCCGCGCGCCACACGCGCTCCACAAGTAGAGGGCCGCAAGCTGGACGAGCGCCACAAGTAGCGCCACGTACCGCCACATAGGGCCACAAATTCAAGCCGTTACGCTGGCAAGTTATCCACAAGCGGCCTAGGTCGACCGCGCGCCGTCGACGCGCGCCCAGCGGGCGCCCACAAGCCACGCGCGGCGCGGTCGACCCTGGTACCGTGGGAGCCACGATCCACGCGTCGGAGGGCCCTTGTGGGAGCCGTGCGGGGCTCCGCGGACGGTACCGCCGAGGGTACGGCTCCGCGGTCGCGCCATGTGGACGTAGGGTCACGACACTACGTCACATTGTGGATAACGCATGGTCATTTGTGGGCTTGTAGTGTCGCGCATGATACGCCCACAAGCCCCGTCCCGAGCCGTGTCACCCGTTTGCAGACCCCCCTTGCGCGTATCATGCGCGAGACACAAGCTTCCCCGTGGGCGCGGAGCCCCATCGAAAGCGCCCGCTGGGCGCGGAAGGGACCAACGATGAACACGCAAGGCACCACCCGAGCCGCGGATATTCCCGCGCTCGTCACGAAGACAAGGGGGGCGATCGTCGCCGCGGAAATTACCGCGCTACTGAAAGCCCGAAATACGCTCCTGTGGATCACAACGGGAGAAGAGTCACGCGTCGAGGCCGCGCTAGTCGAGGCGGGGGCGAGCGCCACGTACGAGGTGCGGTTCGTTGACTGCGATCAGGGTATCACGAGCGCCACGGGGGAAGTGCTGGAGAACGCACAAGACCCCTCGCGAGCGCTCGATTTCATCGCGTCGACGCCCACACGAGCCCTGTACGTGCTCCGCGATTGGCACGTGTGGGTCAAGGATCCCACAACGCAGCGCAAACTAAAGAATCTCGCCCGCAAGCTCGAATCCGCGCCGCGCGCGGAGATGCGCGCCATGGTGGTTTTGACGTACTCCAGTGACGTACCGCCCGAATTGCAGGGTAACGCCACGTGCATCGACTACCCTCTCCCGGATCGCGCCGAAATCGCGGCGACGCTGGACGCAATCACGGAGCTTTACCCGAACATGGCGCCGACGAATGGCGCTCGCGAGGCCGCGATTGGCGCGGCTCTCGGCTTGACGATCCAAGGCGCCAAAAATTGCTACGCCAAGTCACTGGTAACTAGCAAGTCGATTGACGCGGCGATCGTCGCCAACGAGAAAAAGCGGATCGTCAACGGCATTGCCGGCCTCGAATGGTTTGACGTCGACGCACGCGGCCTCGCGGCGATGGGCGGGGGAGACTTGCTCAAAGAGGCAACGCGCTTGCTTGGAGGCGCCTACGGACCCCGAGCACGCGCTTACGGTCTCACGTGCCCTAAGGGGTACGTGCTCGTCGGCCCGCCTGGTACCGGCAAAAGCCTGTTCGCGAAATGCGTAGCGGCGGCGCTCGGGTGCCCCTTGCTGCGCGGCGACCTAAACGCTACCGCCGGGAAATTCGTAGGCGATAGTGAGAAGACGATCCGCCGTCTTTTCCAGACCGTGGACGCGGTCGGCCGGTGCGTGCTTTGGCTGGACGAGGTCGAAAAAATGTTCAATGCGGGGCCAGCTGGCGCCGATGGGGGAGTCTCCGCCGATCGTCTGGGCGCTTTCCTCTCTTGGATGCAAGAGAAGCGCTCGGAAGTCTTCGTCTTGGCCACTGCAAACGACGTGCGCTCACTCCCTCCGGAGATGCTACGCAAAGGCCGATTCGATGACATTTGGTTCATTGACCTACCTACGCAGCGCGAACGCGTCGAGGTAGTCAATGCGGCCATGGTCCAGTATGGGCGCGACCCGTCAACCGTCGACGCGGCGACCGTGGCGAGCGCTTGCGCGGGATTCGTCGGCGCCGAAATCGCGTCACTGGTCCCGAGCGCGATGCTGGTAGCGTTCAGCGATGGGGAGCGTGCAATCACGACGGCCGATCTTCTGAACGCGGCGCGCGCGGTCGTACCGCTCTCAAAGACGAGCGCGGACAAGATCGAAAATCTCAGGGCATGGGCCAAAGGCCGCGCTCGTCCCGCGTCGACGCCAGAGACCGCTACCGCCGACGCGCGATTTGATATCTGAGGGAAAGAGAAGTTGACAATCACCCGCGCGTGCGTATCATGCGCGAGACACCGGGAAAACCATTTTCAGAAGGGACCAATCACCATGAGAACGTCAATCATCCGTCCGGGCCTACTCGTCGCGCTCTCCTCTACCGTTTCGGGGGGCGTTCAGTACAAGCGCGTTGACCTCGACGCGCCGGCCGATGGGGTCGCGGGCGACGCAATCGGCGAGACGCGCCGCGAGGTCACCCGATGGGAGACCACGCGAGTCATCGAAGACCCCGCAGAGCACGATCGCGCCGTCAAGGCGCGCGGCAAGGCGTGCAAGGAAATCCGCGACATTTGCAGCGATACGAATTTCGGCCTGCTCTGCCCCGTCGACCGTGAGGCCGACTTGGACGCGGCAATCAAGCGCGCTTACGCACTGGCCGACGAGCACAACGCGCTCGCGAAGTGCACGCGCGTCGCGATCTACACAATCAAGGGTCGCATTGCCTCGACGGATGAGGAGGCCGCGCGCGCCATTGGCTCCGAAGTGACGGCGCTACTGGACGCGATGTCACGCGGTATCGAGCAAATGGACGTGAAAGCAATCCGCGAGGCCGCGACGCGCGCCGCGGACATGTCGGCCATGCTCGGCGACGAGCAAATCGCCCGCGTCTCCGATGCGGTCGAGCAAGCGCGCAAGGCCGCGCGAACCATCGTCAAGCGTATCGAGAAAAAGGGCGAAAACGCGGCAAGCGTGCTGCAAGATATCCAGCGCGGCGCGATCGAAAAGGCGCGTTTCGCTTTCCTCGACTTGGATACGCCAGCCGTCGAGGCACAGGCCCCCGTGGAGAACGTCCAGCGCTTCGCGGAGCTTGACTGCGAAGCGCCGGCCGTCGTCGAGGCCGCGCCCCCCTCGGGTGACGTCGCGGGCGAGACGCCCCCCACGGGCGAGACGCTTGCCGCGAGCGCGGTCTAGCGCGTCACCCGTCGACCCCTGGCCGGCTTAGGCTAGGCTAGGGGTCGGAAGGGTAACGATTCAACGAAGGGACCAAGCCAATGGCATGCGAATCAATGCGTCAACCGGGGCAATCGCTCTCGGAGCGAATCGATCAGGTGAAAAAGGCGCTCGCGCGTCTGGAGACGGAGCTAACCGCGGGACGGGTCAAGGTTGCAATCGCGCCTAACGGTGCGCTCGCGTTCGCGGGGTGGAAAGACCGCGACAACGTCTCCGACGCGTGCGCCTACCGTACCCTCACAGCGTCCAATTCCTGGGCGCTACGTCAATCGGTCGCACGCGCGGAGGCCATGTCCGGCCGAAAGGTGAACGCCCGGGCAATTGCGGGGGGCCACCATTCGCACGACGGGGGGAACACATGGGAGAAGCACTAGCGCCGTCGTCTCGTGTCATATCGTGTTTCCTCACGATCGACATAGTGGGCAGAAAGGGAGACACGCGACACGAGCGCTCACGGTACAAGGCGCTTTTGATTGCGCGCGGTAGCGGTACCGTCATGTACACGTCGCGAGTTTGCGACACGCGAGAGCAGGCGGGGGAATTGGCGAAACGGTACCTCACGAAAAACGTTGACCGGCTTAGTGTCGAGTCGGCCACCATTCACCGGTAGAAAGGTCAACCCATGACGCGCATTGTCCGAGCTATCATTTCAATCGACGCCGAAGATCCGGCCGGCGACGAAACGATCGATCGCGTGCTCAAGCAACTAGGCTTGATCCTACTCGCGAACGGGCATCAAAACGTCATCGGCGCAGAGCTGATAACGGTACGCGCACCGGAGCACGCGGAAAGGAGGCCGGCCGATCCAAATCTCAACTAGCTACGGTATCGCTCCGGCTCCCCCGGAGTCTGGCGCGTGGCGGTAGGTTGGTCCCTTCCCGGCGCGTCAGACTCGGGGGGAGTCACGAAAGGTCAAAAGGTCATGATTCATTTCGTTATCGACCACGTCGACATTCGACACGTGGAACGTTTCAGCGCGGACCGCGTCGACGAAGAACGGTGGCACGTACTCCACCCGAGCAACGACGCGATCCTTGCGTACTGTCAGACCGCAGAGGAGGCGGACATGGTCCGCAAGGGTCTGAACAGGCTGGCGGCGGAGCTGAACGCTCCCAAGCTCACACTCGGGCAACGCATCGACCGGGACGGCGCGGTAGCGGTCGAGCGCGTCACAACGACGGCACGGGCTCTGCTCGACCAGTACCGTAGCGAAGACGGCAACGGTATCGACCAGGAAGACGCCGCGGGGCTCTGCTCGGCAATCCTCACCTTGCTAGGGGAACAGCCGTGAAAGCTGACGGTATCCAGATACGTCGCGCCGACATCCGACCGCAAGACCGCGCTACGCTAGCGTGGATTCTCTCGGTCTACCCGAGCGCTCGTCGCATGTGGGCGCAGCTTCGACGTCTCGGCATGACCCGTATCCGGCCGGACGGTTTCCCCTGGGAAGCGCTCGCCCCGAGCCTTTGGGTCGCCGATTGCGCGACCGGACTAGGCCGCATGACGGTGGGTCTCTGCTACCACGGCAACGGATTCGAGGACGGATGGAGCCTACACTCATGAGAAAGCCCAAGATAAACGCGTTCACGAAAACACGCCTGTATGACGACGGCCAATTCATCCGTACGGCGCTCGTCGTTGGCGACGGCGACACCGGATCCGTTGATTTGGTCGACACGAGAGGCGTTCGCCTCGCACAGGTGAATATCTCCTTCATCCCGAAGCGTGACGGAGAAGAGGTACTCATCGTCGACGTGATCGACGTGGACAAGCGCTACACCGAGCGCCGAGCGCTCGTGTTCTCGCCGACATCACGTCAAGCCGTCGACGTCCCCGAAGGCGGCAATCTGGTATCCACCGATTTTCGGGTGAAGCGATGAAGCGCCGACCCCCGCCCCCGCCTACTGTTCCCCATGCGACGTGGGGTGCCCCCACCGTCGTAACGCATAACGTGCAAGACTGCACTTCGCCCGAATGCTCTCGCGGCGAATGGTCCGGCGAGAACGTCTACAGCGGAGGGACCGCGCGCTGCAAGGCCGCGCCACACTGGGACGCAATCCTAGCCGAGGCCGAACGCGTAGGTTGGCCGGTCAAGTACCGGCGCGATTTATACGTGCACGATCGCGCGTACCTCAATCAGCTCGACCCGTCGATTCCGTTCGTTTGGATCCTTCGCGAGCACGGCACGCACCTGAACGACGTTACGTATGTCGACGGCGTAGGACATGACGCCGTGCATTTCGCGGAAAGCGTTCCGCGGATTTTCTCCTCTGAAAGGTGCCGCGTCTACACGTGGGACGGCCGCTACCTGCGCAAGCACCAGACTCCCGAGACCGCAGCGGACGCGATTCGCGTACTCAAGGCACAGCACGAGACCGAGACGAAAAAGAGAGCTTGACGATCGACGCGCCATGCGTATCATGTACGAGACATAAGGGAGCCGCGGGGTCGAGCCCGCGGAGAAAGGTCAACCCTGATGACTAGCAGCACTTTCGACCGAGAGTATCTCGTCGAGAAATTCGAGCACGCGGGACGGACGGTCAAGATTTTTCGCGACCCCGAGCCAATGTCGCCACGCGACTACGATAACTGGTCCACGCTCGCGTGCTGGCATCGCCGGCTTGTGCTCGGCGACGAAGAGAAGCGAATCGAGCCGATGAGCCTCGAAACGTTGCGCGAGAAGATCGCGGCCGAGGGTGACGAAATCCTCGCCGTGCTCGCGCTCTATCTCTACGACCACAGCGGGATCACCATGCGCGCCGGCGACGCCAACCCATTTCACGATCGGTGGGATTCCGGACAAGTCGGGTGGGGATACGTCACCCGCTCAAACGTGGAGAAGATGATGGGCGGCGCCGAATCGGGCGCGTCCGTCCCGACGGCGGAGGAGCTAACGCGCTACATCCGGCAAGAGGTCGAAGCGTATGACGAGTACCTCACCGGCCAAGTCTACGGTTACAGCGTCAAGGGCCGCGAGGGTGAAACGCTCGACGACTGTTGGGGCTTCTACGGGGGCCTCGAATACGTACGCGGCGAAGCGAAGGAAGCCGCCGAGAATAGCGACGATCCGGCCGACGCGCGCGACGTCGCCGAAATGGCGGCGCGTGCGACGTACGCGGGACCGGCGGCGGAGGTGTCGCCGTGAGCACGCCGTCACGCAAACCTGAGTCGATCTTCGTCGCCGGCAAACTCGTCGCGCTCCTACCGCCGCGCCGGCTCGACGGCCGTGTCCGTCCGTACGTCGGATACTCCACCCGACTCGGCAAGCTCGCGCTCTTTCACTCCGACGTGGTGCCCACGGAGGAGACGCACGGCGACCGGTTCAAATTCGCTATCGGTCCGTTCGACACGGAAGCCGGCGCACGCCTCATGATCAAGTGCGTTGAAAACCGTCTCCCCTCGGTCACCATTGCCGACTGCGAACGCTTCGTGCTCGTTCGCGCGCAGGTGTTCGCATGAAGCCCACCGTCCGCAAGGTCAAAGACATTCGCGGCCGGCGCGTCGTCGGTCACAAGGCGAAATTCGGACCGGTCGAATGCATGCGGCCGACTCCGAAAGAAGCGGCGCTCACGTGCGAGCACGAAACGCTCTCGGCGCTCGCGAGGCTTGACCGAGGCGCACGCGTGCTTCGCTGGCGTGGCCACGTGGCGGTAGTAGCGCCGACCCTAGAGGGCTGGTCGTATTGGGTCGATACGCTCTCGAACCCCTACTTCATGACGACGCCCAAGCAGGATCGCGAGGACGCCGAAAACGACGCGCTGCACCACCTAGCACAAGGCGCTTGGAACCTGGACGTCCCCGACGATGAGGCATTCCTGAATGCCGAACCGAGCGCGGACGGAGTCACGGAGGAATGCGGCCTACCCTACATCGTCCGGGATTTGCTCCGGCCGTGGATTCGCTGGCAGCGCAGTTATGCGGCGCTACGCGCGAAAGGTTTTTCTGAGACCGAGGCGCATCAGAAAGCGTGCTCGTCATGAGCGCAAAGCACGCGAAAGACTCCGACTGCAACGTAGGCGCGGACGGGTGCTGTCAGATTTGCGGCGTCTCTCACACGGACGTTTGCCCGAAGTGCGGCGGGCGAGGCTTCCACGTGGCGCCGTGCTGGCATTCACTCCCCGAGATCACGGACCCCGACGCGGCGCTCGTCGAGCTGCGCAAACTCGCGCGACGTTGCTACGAGGACATTTCAAAAGACCCGGCGCGCATGGTCGAGCTGTTCATTCAGCTGGACGAATACCTATCAAATAACGAAGGTCGATCGCCTCGCGCCGTACCACGCCGGCCAAAAGCCGGACGCTCACTACCAAAAGACTGGAGATGACAATGCGTCGCCGTTCGTCTACCGTCTCCCCATCGAACCCCTCCGACAAGTCGAGCCTCGCGCCTCGCACCTTGCCCACGCACGTCTGGTTTATTGACCTTTTCCGGGGGTGCGTAGGCAAGGTCCGGGTCGCGAAGCGATACCCGCGAGGTCACGTCGTGACCCGCCCTGGGATCAAGTGCCAGTGCTCCACGCACTACTGCGGCGCGGACGCTACGCGGTGTGAGCACTACCGCGGGGGCGGCGTCTTCTACTATTGCGACAAGCACTGGGTCACCGAAGGTCCCGACGGCACGTCACCACGCGACCGTGCGTGGATCTCGGTCGAATCGCACGAGCCGAAAGAGGTCAAACCGTGAGCCCTATTGGAAAAGAGTTACTCGAACGGTGCGAGGTCCGGGACCATTGCATCATCGTGGATTGCGTGGACTCCATGACCGACGAAGAACTGGAGTATGCAATCAAGCTCGGAATGTGGTGCTTCCCGTGATCGACCACGCCTCAGCCTATCCGGACATGGACGGCCGGCGTCGTGTCGTGCTCGACATGATGGACGTAGGAGACGAAGGCGACGTCACCAGCTTTCGCGCTCGAATCTCTATCTCGGCGACCAAGCACCTAATCGCAGCGCTGAAAACCGCGCTCGCGATTCTCGAAGAGACCTCGGAGCAAACCCTATGAACGCCACCATACCCGACGATTGCACTTCTCCCGATACGTGCGGCGTTTGCCACGTATGTCAGAAACCGAATTGCCCCGGGCATTCATTCCCCACCATGGACGCGACCTACGACCCCGCCGACAACAAGCTTCGCCTACGCTCGGTAGCTCGGCTCCCGAAAGAGCTATACGATCGCGTCAAGGCCGCCGGCTTCCACTGGGCACCACAGCAAAAGCTGTTCGTCGCTCCCATGTGGACCCCGGAGCGCGCCGATCTGGCGTTCGAGCTGTGCGGCGACATCGGCGACGAAGATACGTCGCTCGTCGAGCGCGCCGAGGAACGCGCCGAGCGGTTCGAGGTCTACCAGGAGAAGCGCGCCGACGACGCCGAACGAGCGCACGAGGCGGTGGCGGCGATTGCGGACAACATCCCGCTTGGCCAACCGATCCTCATCGGCCACCATTCCCAACGCCACGCCGAGAAAGACGCCGAGCGGATCAAGTCCGGCATGCGCAAGGCGATCAAGCTCTGGGAGACGTCGAAATACTGGGAACGCCGCGCCGCTGGCGCGCTGCGGCTCGCCAAGTACAAAGAGGACCCCGGCGTACGTCACAGGCGCATCAAGGGCTTGGAGGCCGACCTGCGCAAGCACGAGAAATCGCGCAGCGAGTCGATCGGCGGGATCAAGTTCTGGTCGACCACGCTCACGCGTGACCAGGCGCTCAAGATTGCCAACTACGATCGCGCGCTACCGTACGGCACGTGGTCTGCGCTCGACAAGAACGAGATCACCGTCGAAGAAGCGACCAAACGCGCCGTCGAGGCGCACACGCGTAACGCCGAATGGCGCGAACGGTGGATCTCGCATCTGAACCTTCGCCTGACGTACGAGCGCGCCATGCTCGGCGAGACCGGCGACATCGCGGTACACGCCGAGAAGTTCGACGTGAAGCCCGGCGGACAGGTGCTCACCGAGCACCGAGGATGGGCGGTGGTCTTGCGCGTGAACAAGGTGGCCCAATCCGGAGTGAACAAGGGCGACGTCAACTCGTACACCGTTCGAGGCCGATACGGACGCATGAAAGTCGGTATCGAGGAAGTCGTCGACTACCGGCCCCCGAGCGAGGAAGACGCCGCGAAGGTCGCCGCCGCGACGAAGCTACCGCCGCTCGTCAACTACCCCGGCACGAACGCCAAGGGCGAGACGTTCCACGAGATGACGAAAAAGGAATGGGACTATCGCGCCAAGCACAGCGATTCGTACCGTACCGTGCGCGTCAAAGAGAACGAGAAGCACGGCGCGCACCGTCAGCGCACCATGTGGAAGCCGGGCGGCTCGTTCGAGGACATCGAGGTGTTCATCACGGACATTCCGCGAAAAGACCCGCCGCCGCCCGGCGGTAAAAAGCCGGAGCTACCGGAGCGACTGCTACACGAACCTCGTATCGGTCAACTCGCCAGCGAAGGACTCTCCGACGCGCAGATTGTGGCGAAGCTCGCTAGGGAGGGGACCAGTGTTTCCAAGCCCGACGTCATCGTTACCCGTCACAAGTTCGAGGCGATGAAAGAAACGCTCAAGGCCGGCGTTCAAGTCGTCTCGGCGGACCAGCTCTTTCCGACGCCTCCCGACCTGGCGGCGCGCATGGTGCGCCTCGCGGGCGTCGGCGAGGGCGACCGCGTCCTCGAGCCTAGCGCCGGTACGGGAAACATCGTCCAGGCGATTCGGGCGCGCGGCGGCGTCGTTACCGCGGTGGAGATCAATCCTCGGCTTGCCCGACTGACGGACGCACACTGCGCCGACTTTCTCGATTTCGTCGGTCCGGAAGCGGAAGGTGCCCCGTTCGAGTTCGACGCCGTCGTCATGAACCCGCCCTTCAAAGACGCGGTCGACGTCATGCACATCATGCGCGCTCGTACGTTCCTGAAGCCCGGCGGTCGACTCGTCGCCATCTGCGCCGGAGGTCCGCGGCAAGCAGAGAAGCTCAAGCCTCTGGCCGAGACGTGGGAGGAGCTACCGGCCGGCACGTTCGACGGGACCGGAGTGCGAACCGTACTGCTCACAATGCGGGGGCCGTCGTGAAGCGCGTATTTGTCACGAACATTCCGGTTCGCACGTGCACGGACGGATGGGTCAAAATTCCCGATGACACACCGGAGGCCAACGTCAACGAAGCCATCGCTATCGCGCTGCGCGTAGACGGCTTCACCCCCGAAACACGCACGATGCCCGTAGAGGGGATCGACCTGGATATGGAAGCGCTCAATGCGAATTGGGAATTCACTACGCCGCTTGAGGAAACATGACCGCTACCAAGCTCTCAGCACCGGCCAATTCCTTCCTGTCTATCGGGGGCCGTCGTTTCACTCTGACGCGCGGTGAGCACCTCACTCGTTCACCAACAGACACACTCTGGAGTGACCACCTTCCCCATCCTCTTCAAAGGCAAGCGCGCCGGCATTCTGATTCGTAGTTTGACCTACGGCACGACGGCCGCCGGTAAGCCTCGTTGGCACGCATCGACGCGCGAGCTGTACTGGACTCATTCCCCCGACGCTCCCACCGGGATTGGTTTCGACGTTTCCGCATTCGACACGGCGCGCGAGGCTCTCATCGCATGGGGCCGAAGTGCAGACCAGATACTCGACTGGGAAGAGGGGAAACCCATTCAAAGCATCTATTCCAAAACCGGCGTCTACCAAAAAGAGGCTTCATGATCACCGTTCGTTCCGCCGTCCTCGTAGGCATCGAATCCCGTCCGGTCACTATCACGGCTAAAGCTAGCGCGGCTGGTGGGATTCTCATCGAAGGCATACCGGCCGTTGCGATGCGCGAGGCTCGCGTGCGAGTCAAGTCGGCACTCGCCCAGTGCGGTATCGAGGCCGGTAACGTCGACGTCACCGTGACGCCCGAGGTCACAGGCTATCCTGGGAGCCTCGACCTGGCGATTGCTCTCGCCATAACGGGGCTGCGCAACAACGGAATCTGGCGCGGCGACGCCGTCTACATCGGCGAGCTAGCCCTTGACGGCCTACTACGTTCCGTTCGCGGCGTCGTCGCACACGCTCGCGCCGTCGGGAAAGGTGAGATCGTCGTCCCGGCCGGCAACGCTTTCGACGCTACCGCGACGAGCGCAAAGGTGCTCTCGTGCGAGTCTCTCGCCGACGCGGCCGTCAACGGGAACCTGCGGCTCGTGGGAAGCCCCGGCATCAAAGAGGAGGTCTCCGATCTCAGCATCGCCGACCTGCCCTCCCCCGCGGTTCGTCGCGCGCTCGAAATCTCCGCCGCGGGTCGGCACCCTCTTCTACTGGTCGGCGGTCCCGGTACGGGCAAGACCGCGGCGGCACGGCGCCTCGCCGGCATCCTGCCGAGTCTCACGGCCGATGAAGCGCTCGACGTGCTCACCATTCACGACGCCGCAGGGCTACGCGGCGGAGGGTGGGGACAAGCTTTGAAAGGCGCCCCGGTCTCCCGACCCTTCCGCGCTCCCCATCACACCGTGAGCGAGCTGGGCCTGCTCGGCGGTGGCGATCACCCGCGCCCGGGAGAGGTCACGCTCGGTCATCACGGCGTGCTCTTTCTTGATGAAGTGCAGGAGTTCCGAAAGAGCGCGCTCGAAGCGCTCGCCCGCGTCTTGTCCGAAGGCAAGGTCACACTGCGACGCACGGCGACGATGCCGGCCTCGCCGCTGCTCGTCGGCGCGACGAACAAGTGCGAATGCGGGCCATCGTACGTCACCGGGTGCCAGTGCACCCCCGAGCGACTGAAGCGCTTTCGGGAGCGTGCCGCGTCCTACGAGTCGCTGTTCGCGATGCGCGTCGAGGTCCCCGACTATCGCATCGCCGCCGTCACGTCGGGCCGCACGTCGAGCGACAACAACGAATCCGTACGAGTGCGCGTCGAGGTGGCGCGGAAGATTCTAGAATCCTCCATCCCGAAAATCTCACCCGAGGCGCAGAAACTTTTCGACAAGACTAGCTCCGTCGCGGCGCTGGCCGTCGAATACGAGCGGACCATTCCTCGCGTCGCTCGCACCATCGCCGCACTCGACGACACGGATCTCATCACCGGCCCGCACATGGCCGAGGCGCTCACGTTCCGAGTGAAGCCATGACCCGCGGCGACGCTCACCTGTTGAACACGATCCGCGAGATCATCGGAAAGTCGCCAATCCCCGACATCGGCCGAGACGCGGGGCAAGGACGTTCGAAGCCGATTCAGATCGTGGATGACGACCACCGCCCCATCACGGACTTCCGGTTCCTCCAAAACTTGGCCCAATTCGAAGGGGACGGTAACAGACGAACACCGAGAAAGGCCGGTGCGCTGTGAAAATCTACAAGTACCCGCTCGACATCACGGACGAACAAGACGTGCTCATGCCGAGCAACCATCACGCACTTTCGGTCGGCGCGCAGAACGGTCAATTGTTCGTCTGGGCTGGCGTCGACGAAACCGAAAGAAAGGTACCGGTCAAGTTCTACGTCGTCGGCACAGGCAATCCGGCTGAGCACGTCGCCGCGGACGGTGTGCGCTTCGTCGGTACGGTGCAAATGGGTCCCTTCGTCTGGCACGTGTTCGTGGTGGAGGCGGCGTCTGCCGTACGGTCATGAAAAAGCGTCTCTTCCCCGGCGAGACCAAACCGCTCACGGACCGCCAGCGTCGCGCGCGGTTCAAGGGCATCTTCATCGCACTACCGGACGGCTCACGTCGTGCTGGTACCGCTGGCTTTCTCTGCTCCGATTGCATGCCGCTCGACACCGACATCAGCGCCGATGAGGTCGACGTCTGGGAAGAGGGCTCGCACGGCTGGACCGGACCGGTCCTCTGCAACGAATGTCACCTATCCATCCCGGTCTACATCGACGCCGAGATAGACCAACCACGCCCGTCACCCGGTCATCCTCTTTGCAAGTTCTGTCAGCAACCCGCGGGCACGACGGCCGACTGCGGTAACTGTCAGCACGTCGCGAGACAAGCAAAGCTACCACCACCGGACGGTAACGTCGTCCACGGGCAATTCGATCACGTGGGCGCGACCGAAGCATTCAACCGCGCGTCAGAGCTGGACGTAGACCCGAAGACGTATGCGGACGCCGAAAAGCTCTATCGCAAGGCTCTCCGCCTGGACCCGCGCTTTTCCGAAGCGTGGATCAACCTCGGAAACCTCCGGCACCGTCGTCGCGACTCGTTCGAGGCCATCGAATGCTACCAGACCGCGCTCCGGATCGACGGCAAACAGGTGGAGCCTTACTACAATATCGCCTGCGTCTACGCCGAAAACGGCACTCCGACGAAGGCCGTACGGCATTACGAGCAAGCGCTGTACATTTTCGGGCTTACGCAGTCCGGCGCAACGCTGGATAAACAGCTCTTAGCGGACATTCACTACAATCTCGCCGTCGCGCTGGACGAAACAGGCAACGTAAGCGCCGCGCGCGGTCACTGGCAGAGCTATATCGACCTGTCGCCCCACGGCGAATGGGCGGACGCTGCCCGCATGTGGCTCAAAGACACCGCAAGTGCGGTCGTATCAGGTTCCAAGCCACAACTTGTGGCGATTCGAGGAGGGAAAGCGTGAAAACACCCAAAAAGCACCAAATCTCCCTGACCGCCGCCGAGCTGCATTTAGTACTCGAAGCACTCGACTCGCACCGGTACTGGCAACTTTCGGACGAACAGTACCGAAATAGCGGCTACGTCATGGACCCCGGCTCCGATGATGAGGAGAATGCCGAGACCATTCGGGAGATCAGCGCTCTCGAAGCTCGACTTGGCAATTTGGGACCTTGCAAGAAAACCCGAGAAATCATCTCCAAGATGGGCAAGGCGGTCTGATGCGACT
>Ga0210395_10001438_pt1 | contig 18418 bp, 10 predicted proteins | sample IncBWH4OmetaG_FD_150861 | JGI IMG/M metagenome (GOLD analysis project Ga0210395, IMG submission 150861) | Forest soil microbial communities from Barre Woods Harvard Forest LTER site, Petersham, Massachusetts, United States - Inc-BW-H-4-O ...
CCAAATCGCAGTCGTTCCCGGAGCCGAAATTCCTGGCGTGTTCGGCGGAATCTACCGCCAGATCATGGTCTACGTCGATCCCTACAAGCTTGCTTCGCGGCAATTGAGCGTGATGGACGTGGTTGGCGCGGTCAACGATTCCAACTTGATCCTGCCCGCCGGCGACGTGAAGATGGGACCATTCGATTACTACGTTTACTCCAACAGCCTGGTTGACGACATGCAGCAACTGGGCAAGGTTCCTCTGAAGGTCAAAGGGAACTCCTGGGTTACGGTGAACGATGTAGGCAAAGCGGAGGACGCTCACCAGATTCAATACAACATCGTGCGCGTCGATGGTCAGCGATCTGCCTACATTCCCATCATGAAGCAGGGCGGCGACACCAACACTATCGCGGTGGTGGATGGAGTTCGCCAGCTGATTAAGCACCTGTATGACATTCCGCAGCAGATGAAGACGAGCATCGTCTTTGATCAATCGGTGTATGTGAAGGAAGCGATCGACACCGTATTGCATGAGGGCTTTCTGGGGCTGATTCTTACTAGCTTGATGATCCTCATCTTTCTGGGAAGCTTCCGCGCAACGTCGGCTGTGCTTCTCTCCATCCCTCTATCCGCGCTGGCAGCGTTTGTCGTTCTGGCGCTGATGGGCGGGACCGTCAACACAATGATTCTGGGCGGAATGGCGCTCGCCTTCTCGCGCGTGATTGACAACTCAGTCATATCTCTGGAGAACATCTACCGCCATTTAGAAATGGGAGCGGCTCCCATGATCGCCGCCGAGGTCGGCGGCCAAGAAGTGAGCCTGGCTGTCTTAGCGGCGACCCTGGTGGATGTCGTCGATTTCTTCCCTGTCGTTTTTCTTTACGGCGTTGCCAAGTTTCTCTTTTCGGCATTGGCGTTGGCTTTCTGTTTGTCGCTGCTGGCTTCGTTTGTGGTGGCGATGACGGTGATTCCTTTGTTCTGCTCACGCTTCCTGAAAGCGGTTCCGCACATTGAAAAGCAGAAGGACAAGAAAGATGAATATGACCTAGAGCCCACGTCGGCAGTCGGCCACTCCTGGATGGAACGCTTCAACGCCCGTTTCAACCGGATGTTTAACAAAGTTCTGGATTATTACGAGCACTGGGTGAGGCGGGCGGTCGTGCGTCCGGGGCTGACCGTCGCGATTTTGAGCGGTGTCTTCCTGGCGAGCCTGGCAATTTATCCGTTACTGGGACTAGCTTTCTTCCCGAAGACCGATGCCGGTCAATTCACCATCAACGTCAAGGTTCCAACTGGCACGCGCATTGAGATAGCGAATGAATACGTCGCCAAGGTGGAAGACTTGATCCGGCACGAAATCGAACCCAAGGATTTCAAGCGCATCGTTTCGAACATCGGTGTAGTTCCGGATTTTTCGTCGCTCTATACCACTAATTCTGGTCCTTACACCGCGACCATCCAGGTGGCGTTAAACGAGCCACACCGGCTCAGCAGCTTCGAATATATGGACCGGGTGCAAAAGGCAATGGCCAGCCAGTTTCCCGACATTCGCACATTCTTTTCCAGCGGCTCGATGGTCGACGCCATTTTGAATTCGGGTGCGCCAGCTCCCATCGATGTGCAGGTGAGCAGCCCTGACCTGGCCCAGATCTATGGCATCGCGCAGACTTTGGCCAATCGCATTCGCGAAGTGCATGGTGTCGGCCAAATCTACATTCCGCAAGATATGAACTATCCGGCTTTGCGGCTCGATGTAGACCGAGTGCACGCCGGTGAGTTGGGACTTACGCAAAAGGATGTAGTCGACAACGTCATTACCGCGCTCAATTCGAACTACATGATCGCCCCCAACTATTGGGTCGATCGCAAGAGCGGGAACGACTATTACCTCACGGTGCAGTACTTCGAGCACGGTGACGCCTCCATTCACAACATGGCCGACCTGGGACAGATTCCACTGCGCGATCCCGGCAATGGAGCAGGAACGACTTGCGGCCCCTCCGGCCCACCACAACCAAGTACGGGGCATTCTCCGTGGGCATGCCTCGGGCAAGGCAGGCCGACTACTGTCCTTAAGAATGTGGTCGATGTGAAACAGGTCCTGACGCCGACCGAAGTGGATCACTACCAGATTCAGCGGGCCGTCGATATCTTCGTTACCCCGAACGGCGAAGACCTGGGACGCGTCACCAGTTCGATTCGCAATATCCTCGCGACGGAGAAGATCCCTTCCAACGTGCGGGTGAATCTGCGCGGGATGGTGCAGGGAATGGAAGCGTCCTTTAGGAGTTTCGCCTTCGGGTTCCTGATTTCCTTTCTCTTGCTGTTCCTGATCTTAACCGCTCAGTTCAAGTCCTTCATCGATCCCTTCCTGATCATGCTTGCAATCCCCATGGGATTTGTCGGCGTGCTGATTATCTTACCGCTCACCGGAAGCACCTTGAACGTAATGTCACTGATGGGAGTATTGATGCTGGTTGGTATCGCCGACTCCAACAGCATCCTGATTGTCGATTTTGCGCACAATCTAGAGAAACAGGGAATGTCGCCCGCTGATGCTGTTATCACGGCATGCCGCGTACGCCTCCGTCCAATTTTGATGACCTCTCTGGCAACCATTATCGGAATGATTCCGATGGCGCTGAAATTGGGCACGGGCGCTGAACAGTATGCCCCAATGGCGAAGGCCATCATCGGAGGTTTGACCTCTTCGGTCGTGCTTACCATCTTTATCGTGCCTGCGGCTTACTTGCTGGTCTATGGCAAGCGCGGAGCGAAGCAAGCGGCCGACCCAACACCGGAGACGGCGCGATGAAAACCCTGTTAACAACATGTCTCGCACTCGCGATGTCGGCATTCACCCTCGCGCAAGGAGCGCCCGCTCTGGGCGCGCACTCCAGCTTGCCCGCGGCTCCTTTGCCGCAACAGGCTGCCCCGCCAGCCCCTTCGAGTGCACCAATGGCTGCGCCGCAAAGCGGCGCTCCGCAGAATAACCCTGGGACGTCAATCGTACTTTCTCTGAAGGATGCGCAGGCGCTGGCTCTCAAGAACAACCCCCAAATCTCGGTCGCTCGCCTGAGCGCCCTTGCATCGCTACAAGTAACGCGAGAGGTTCGGTCGAATCTATGGCCGACCGCGACCGTGGATCTGACTGCAGCGGATGCCAATACCGGCGCCCGCATTACAGCGGGAGCGCTGAACAATCCCATCATCTACGAGCGCGCGGCCGGCGGAGCGATGGTCAGTCAGTTGCTCACCGATTTCGGACGCACGACGAACCTGATATCGAGCGCCAATCTGGCGGCCAAGGCGGAGAACCAAAATGCGGTTGCCACCAAGGAGCAAATCCTCCTGGCTGTGGATCAGGCTTTCTATAACTCTCTACAAACCCATGCCGTGTTGACGGTTGCGCAGCAAACGGTCAAAGAGCGTCAAACTGTGGCTGACCAGATCGACGCCTTGTTCAAAAGCAAGCTGAAGTCGGAACTCGACCTAAGCTTCGCTAACGTGAATCTGGCACAGGCCAAGTTGCTTCTGCTGGATGCGCAGAACAACGAAAACGCCGCTCTGGCTGCACTTTCTGCCGTGTTGGGGTTTTCAAACCTGCAGAACTTTCAGCTCGCCGAGGATTCAACACCGATCACCCCTCCGCAAAGCGATGTGGATGATTTGATCGCCACAGCTTTTGCGATGCGACCGGAAATCCTGGCGTTGGAATTTCAGTCTGAGTCGGCGAAGAAGTTCCATATCGCAGAACGAGACTTGCTCCTCCCGGATATTCGAGCTCTTGCAGCGGTAGGCGATGCTCCGATACGAAATCCTCTCATCACCTCCAATTGGTATGGGGCGGCCGGCGTTAACGTCGAAATCCCGGTTTTCAACGGCTTCCTCTATACCGCAAGGGCGCGCGAAGCCCTGCTGAGAGCTCAGGCTACTGACGAGAGGTTGCGTGACCTCCGTGACCGAATTTCCCGCGACGTGCGCACTAGCTGGTTGAACGCCAACACAGCTTTCGACAGGCTCGCGGTAACAGAACAGCTCGTGGAGCAAGCCAATCTCGCTTTGAGCCTGGCGCAGTCGCGCTACAACCTGGGCCTAGGCTCGATCGTAGAGTTGAGTCAAGCACAACTTCAACAAACACAAGCTGAGATCAGTAACGCTGAGGCTGGGTACGACTATCGACTCTCCTTGGCTGTCTTGCAGTACCAAACGAGGGGGCTCTGAGATTCGTCGTGCATGAAGGAAGGCGATTGAATCGCTCCTACGTGGCTTCGGGCGAAACCCATACGCATCAAGGCAACTTCCTTGCAATCCGTAAATGGCCGAGTCATGAAGGCGAGGAGGAAGAAGAAGAGGAAGAAGAACGAATCATCGTTCACCACTCTTCATGGAATTGTTCTCTCTCTGGCGATTGGAGCATTTGTCGCCCTGGTTTTTCTTCTGGTGGCCCTCTATTGGCACCCACCCGATTAGCGGGCGCAACAGATGCTGCGCCAGCCTGTTTCTGGGCTTGTCGACCATCTGGAGGAGTCGTAATGAAACGGATAGTGCTCTTCTCGTCTTTGATAGTGCCGAGTCTGCTATTCACAGTGGAACGGAGCATAATCTACCTTGCGTTCGTTGCTGCGTCGGTCGTTCTTTGTGTGCTGATCGCCGCCGCTCACCGCAAACCCACTCGTGAGACCTACGCTCAACGCCCGACAATGAGCGGAGAGAACACCGCGGAAACTAGGGAACGCAAGAACCTTGCGCATCAGCCCTTAATGCATCTGTAGTCGTTATGTTTGCTTTTGTATACTAACCACCAGCCCAGCGATCGATAACTCGGTTTCGTGGGCTTTATGATTGTCGATATGCTTCCCTTTTGCCTCTATTTCGTCGCGGGAATCGTCACTGGGTTCAATGTTTACACGTTAGCTCTGGCTATGTACGGGGCCCGACTCAATCCGTTAGAGCTAGTCTCCTTAATGGGATCGTTGTGTCTATTGATTGCCGCTTATGTCAGCCTTTCTAAGCCGAGTGCCGCAGCAAAGATTGCGCTGCTCGCTTCTCTGATGATTTGGTGCTTCTACGGCCCAGCGATTGCAAAATCGGTCCGGACAAAGCTCGCCAAACAAAGTTCCGTATTTTCCGATCGGGATCTGTTTCCTTCCGGCGACCTCCAGAAGTTGCTTAGCCTGGCCACGCTCTCGATCGAGGACGAAAGAGGGGTAACCTCGCCGCGTAGCCTTGGTGCGGACTAGAATCCCTTGCCGCAAATCCCGATGATATTGCCATACCTTGCCATCGCCCTCTTGCTTTTCGCCACGGTATATTCCGCAGTCGTCAGCTTCAGGCAGCCTGTGAACCACAAGCAGAGATGGATTTTTCCAGACGCTGCAAGCCGGCCGACGCGAATCTTCGTCGGCGCTCTTACTGTTGTCCTGTTGATTGGCTTCGCGTGGTGGCTGCGCATCAGCACCCAGAGTTCGGCGCACCGCTCATCGCGCTTTCTGATTCCCGAGGGATACACAGGTTGGGTACGAATCGAGTTTGAGGTGCAGGGCGCTCCGCCGCTGCCCATGGAAGGCGCACAGTATGTTCTCAAGATTCCCTCCGGCGGAGTACTCCGAACGTCTTCCACTGAGCAATATGGATGGGCGAAGGATCATTACTATTACTATTCCGCAGAGGGAGTTCGCGCACTCGCAGACTCAGGGCCGGCAGAGCTTATTTGGGGCAAGATAAACGGGGAAGAATCTGCAACCTCCGGCAATCGCAAGTACGAGGAGTTTTTTGTGGGAACCACACAGCAGTTCAGAGACCAAGGGGAGAAAGAGAATAAAGGCGGGTAGTGGGTCATCTTGAAGCCTCGAACGACTTCTCCGGGAAAAAGAATTTGGCCCCGTATCGAAAGGTGCGCGTTAGTGATCCGAGGCAAAGGACGAGATGCAAGGCCCGGCTCGGAAGAAGTCCGTGCTCAACTAGCCCGGAATCCTGTGGCTACACATTGCTAGAACGCATTCTTGATAGTCCGGTTCATCGATCCCGCATCGCAGTAGCATTTCGTTGCCGCACTTCGGGTGAAGGGGGCCGCTCCTTTTACAGCTTTGGGGGCTCAAAACCGGAAGCTAGGAGGGTTCTAAAATCGTCCTCTAAGGCCGACCAATTTTTCAAAGTGGTTCAAACCCGCTGAGCCCGCAATTGTTTGGGTGTAAGGGAGCGCTGACTTTGTCTCCCAACTGTTTTCAATTTTGCATGGACTTCATTGCCGGATACATGCGGCGATACGAGGCATACGCCTTCTCCACTACCAACGTGGCTTTGGAATTTGGGCTCGTGGTTTCGGCCAGGTGCACCATGGCTGCGCAGGCAGCGTCGACCGACGGCCAGGCTTTCGCGCCTACTGCCGCCAGGATCGCTGCTCCGTAGGCGGCGCCTTCTTCCGCTTCGACGGTTTCGACTCGGTGTCCATAGATGTCGGCTTGGATCTGTCGCCAAAGGGCTGACCTGGCACCGCCCCCGCCCAGACGGATCGCCCTCACTGGAACTGCGATTTCCTGAAAGATTGTCAGAGTGTCGCGCAAGCTGAAAGCGACTCCTTCCAATATCGCTCGAACTACATGAGCTCGCGTATGGGACGCAGTCAGGCCAACCAGCATGGCGCGCGCTGTTGGATCGAGGTAAGGAGTGCGCTCGCCCATGAGGTAGGGAGCCCACAGCAGACCGTCGCATCCTGGCGGAGCTTTCGCCGCCTCAGTGGTGAGTTCCTCGTACGATTCGAGTTGGCCGTTTGCACCCGCGCCGAACTGGTCGCGGAACCAACGAAGCGAAAGTCCCGCGGCTTGGGTCACACCCATCACCAGCCAACGCCCAGGGACAGCATGGCAAAACGTGTGCAGGCGTCCTCTTGGATCAAGCGCTGGACCATCGGTTGCGGCAAGAATTACGCCCGAGGTTCCGATGGTCGCGCTCACGCTCCCCGGTGAGACCACACCCATACCGAGCGAGCCTGCTGCTTGATCTCCGGCGCCGGCCACGACCGGCGTTCCGCTCCGCAGGCCAGTGGCTGCGGCGCCGGCAGCCGAGATTCGCCCACAGATTTCCGGCGACTCATACAAGTTGGGCAAGAGCGACTCATCGATTTGAGCCAACGCCAACATCTCCTTCGACCAGCGGCGGCGAGCAACGTCGAGCAGCAGAGTGCCCGATGCGTCTGCCATGTCGGTGGCGCGTTCGCCCGTCAACTCAAACCTTACATAATCCTTGGGGAGCATCAGCGAGCGAACCTCGCTCCAATTTTCAGGTTCGTTCTCCCTGACCCACATGCACTTGGTGAGCGTAAAGTTGGCGAGAGCCGGGTTGCATGTGAGTTGGATCAGGCGCTCGACGCCGATTTGGGTGGTGAGATCGCGGGCCTGTTTTTCAGTCCGGACATCACACCAGATCAGTGCAGGCCGTACCACGCGTGGTTGCTCGTCGAGCAGGACCACGCCGTGCATTTGTCCTGACAAACCGACACACGCAATCTGATCGGCGCGCAGATGGCCTTGTGCCAGGGCCTTGGGCACAGCCACGCGGCAGGCTCGCCACCAGTCACCGGGGTCTTGCTCTGCCCAGCCGATCTGCGGCGAGGCAAAGGGCTGGTGCTCTTCCGTTGCAGAGGCAACGACGTGGCCGCCTTCGTCGATGACGAGCGCGCGAGTGCCTCCCGTGCCTACGTCGATTCCCAGGAAGTGCATATTCACTCTCGGTTTGCACGCAACGCAACGAATCCTCGCCGGCCTTGCTTGGCTACTTCGGCTCCGTGATGCGGAGCGTTTGATTCTCCTCGATGCCTGTTGTCAGGACCTGTCTGCGCCTCGAGGGCCAGTCGACTTCCACCTGGTCAATCTTGAGCGCTTCTCCCAGGCCGAAGTAGAGTGGCAGAACACTTTGAGCCAGGTAGCCGGACTTGCCATCGTTGTACTTGGTGTAAGTTTGCCCGCCGGAGCGCACCCGAACCGTGGCGCCCAGCCCGTTACGATTTGAACTGGTGCCCACGAGCACGATCTTAAGCCAGTGAACCTGTTTGCGCTGTGCCAGATCGCTGACCAGCACCTGCGGCTCGGAATTGAAATCGTTGGTCACGATATCGAGATCTCCGTCGTTGTCGAGATCAAATATGACGGAGGACCGGCTGGAGCGCGGCGCCATCACAATCGATTTGCCGCTCTCGCCGATGCAGACCTTGCTATTCAGTTTCTCCTGCGCTTGTCTCTCCTGCGGGTCGGAGCAATCGATTTCAAACCACGGCGTGTAGAGATCCTTGCGCGGTTCGACTCCTAGCACGAACTCGGCATCCAGGAATTTCTTCCCGCGATCGTTCAATAAGAGTGAGTTGATGCCGTAGCGGTAGGGATAACTCATCCCGGAAGCAACGAAAATGTCATCCCACCCATCCGCGTTGAGGTCTCCGACGCTCGGTCCCCAGGGCCAGTAGGTTTCGACTCCCATGCGATCGGAAACCTCTTCAAACTTCCCGTCGCCGAGGTTGTGATAGAGGGCGTTTCCCCAGATGAAATCGGATTTGGTGCCCTGGATATAGGAATCTGTCCAGGTGATGTTAGATTTCAGCTTTTCATTTTCCGGCCCGGGTTCCTGGCTCATGTCGGAGTGCATGTCGACGATGAAGAGATCCATGCGGCCGTCATTGTCGTAGTCGAAGAATTTAATTCCCATGGCGCCCCAGGGAGTCTTGGGAAAATACTGCTCCGTCTTCTCGACGAACTTCTTGCCACTCTCGTTCTCGTAATAGTGGCTGTGTCCCTGCATGTTAAGAAAAAAGATATCGGGCCAGCCATCGCCGTTCACGTCGCTGAAGCTGGCCTCGCCGCACCAGCCCTGCGGATTTAATCCCACTTCGGCGGTAACGTCTTTGAACCGGTGGTGCCCCATGTTCTTGTAGAGGACAGGATATTCGTAACGTTCGGGGTGCAGGTGGCCATCGAAAGCGTTGGGTATGCCGACGTACTCACCATCCGGTCCCTTGTCGTCGTAGGTGTACTTGCCGACGTTGCAGACGAGAAGGTCGACGAAGCCGTCGTTATCGTAGTCGAAGAAAAATGCTCCCGAGGAGTGAGCGACAAGGCCAAGGCCGGCTTCCTGGGTAATATCCTTGAAATGTCCGTGGCCGTCGTTCTTGAATAGCACGTTGCCGCCGCGGACCGTGGTGACGAACAGATCCTGGCTGCCGTCGTTGTCGATATCGGCGAAAGCGGCACCCACGCTGATCCGGCCGGGCAATCCGACACCTGCTTCCTGGGTGATGTTCTTGAACTTGCCGCCACCAAGGTTTTTCCAGAGTTCGTTTCCACCCACCTGATTGACGAAGTAGATGTCGTAAAGGCCGTCGCCGTCCACATCCGCAACGGCAACGGCGCTGCCGTGATCGTAGTGGCCCATCCGCATGTGTTTGGTGATGTCGTCAACGGCGTGATAGACGAACGTCATCCCACTTTCTTTCAACTTGTCGGTGAACTGAAATTGATGAAAGACCTTAAACTGCTTGGCGGCCTCCAGTTGAGCTTTCTTCCGCGCGGCAAGGGAATCTCTTCCCATGTCGTCTTCCGGATAGCGGGATCGGATGGGAGAATCGGTGGCCGCAACCATTAGAACGAGAATCCCGACTGATAGCAGCCCCAAGGCGCTTTTGAGTAAACGCTTTCTGTTCCAGTCCGTGTGATTCAAGCCCATGTTATCCTCCACCCTGACCGGTTGTAGTCTGATCCACGCCGGCGGCCCGGCGCGGAACTGAAATCGAAGCTTCCATTCATTCGAATGGAAAGCAAGTTGCGGGCGTGTTGGCGCCCAAACAAGATAGCAGAAGCGCTTGATGGCTGCGCGAGATACGTCCTGCGCGGGATATGCGGGTAAACATTTTCCCATCTTTCGCGCCGACGGCGAGAGATAATGACAATTATGAGTTTGTTTATCCGGCTCGGCATGCTTGTTGCCGTGCTTTCCCCGTGCTCTTTTATTGTTGCTCAGGCCGCCGCCGATCAAATCGGACCCATTACTTCCGCCTTACGAGCGGGACAATACGACGAGGCGCTGAAACTTTTGCAACGGGAGCTCGCGCACAGCCCTCAGAGTTCGCAACTGTGGACCCTGCGTGGTATGGCCAATTCCGGCAAGGGAGATAAAAAAGAAGCGCTGGTTGCGTTCCGTCATGCCTTGAGTATTTCGCCGGATTATTTGCCTGCGCTGGAAGGAGCGGCGCAGATCGAGTATGAGAGTGGTGGCAAGGATGCGGCTACGCTGTTGGAACACGTCCTGCGCGTGCGTCCACAGGACCCGACCAGCCACGCCATGCTGGCAGTGTTGGCCTACCGGCGCGGAGATTGCGCCACCGCGGTTCGGCACTTTGAGCAAAGCGGTCCCCTAGTCGATTCCCAACCTGGAGCATTACAGGAGTACGGCGAGTGCCTGGTGAAGCTTGAGGAAACGGAGAAGGCGATTACGATATTCAGTCGCGCGCTGGGGCAGTCGAATGCTGATCCTGGGGCCCGGTATCGGCTCGCATCCGTACAGATGATGGCGCAGCGTCCTAAGGACGCAATCGCGACCCTGCAGCCGTTGCTCGAAGCGAACACGTCGGATGCCGATATCCTCGAACTGGCAGCGTCCGCTTACGAGGCCGATGAAAATACTCCGGAGGCAGTCCGCATCCTTCGACAGGCTATTGTTTTGGACCCTCACAATATCAACCTGTACGTCGACTTTGCCAATCTTTCTCTTGACCATCAGTCGTATCAAGTCGGGGTGGATATGATCAGTGCCGGCCTGCATGCAGAGCCGAAGTCAGCGCCGCTTTATGTGACGCGAGGAGTACTCTACGTGCAGCTTGGGCAGTATGACAAAGCAGAGGCGGATTTCGAGAAGGCCGATACGCTCGATCCCCGGCAGTCCATGGGATCGGCTGCGGAGGGATTGGCTGCCGAGGAAGAGAACGATCCCGACCGGGCCCTCGCGACTGTACGAGAAAAGCTGGTGAAGACGCCAAACGATGCGTTCCTTCTGTATTTACAAGCGGAAATTCTTGCGCGGAAGGGTCCCGATCCAGGTACAGCGGAATTTCGTGAAGCTATGGAGTCCGCCAAGAAGGCGATTGCACTTCGTCCATCTTTAGGCTCTGCACGCGACATCCTGGCGAAACTCTACCTGCAGGCGGGCGAGAACGAGCCAGCCATCGTACAAAGCCGCAGAGCCTTGAGCACCGACCCCAAAGACCAGACGGCGATCTATCATCTGATTCAGGCGTTGCGCAGAAGCGGGCGAACGGAAGATATTCCCAACTTGCTCAAGCGTCTGGCCGATCTCCGTATCGAAGGAACCAAAGAGGAAGCTATACACAATCGTTACAAACTGGTCGAAGCGAAATCCCCGTCGGCGGAGAATCAGCAACCGTGACGTTTACCCGCCGCGACTTTGTGCGACTTTCCCTCGGCTCGGCCGCGTTCGCGGCAACACCACGACTTCTGGGCCAGGGGGTTGCCGCGCACACGGTCAAACCGGAATCCCGGCCGGCGCCGTCGGGCCGTCCCTTCTATGCGCATTTTGTGGACGTCGCAGGGGCAGCGGGCTTGCATGCTCCGGTGGTATACGGCGGTGTGGAAAGCAAGAAATATATTCTGGAATCTGTCGGTTGTGGATGTGCCTTCATCGACTACGACAATGACGGTTGGATGGACATTTTTCTGCTGTCGGGCACGCGCTTGACCGGCGATCCACCTGAAGCGACGAATCGGCTTTACAAGAACAATCGCGACGGCACATTTTCAGATGTCACCGAGAAGGCTGGGCTAAAGGCTGTAGGATGGGCGTCCGGTGTCTGCATCGGCGATTACAACAACGACGGATTCGAGGACATCTTTTGTACCTACTTCGGGCAAAACCGCCTGCATCGCAATAACGGGGATGGGACATTTACCGATGTGACCAAGGCTGCCGGTCTTTGGAACGACCACGCGAACGATCAGCGAGCCGATCAAACACGCTGGGGGGCGGGCTGTAGTTTTCTTGACTATGACCGGGATGGACATCTCGATCTCTTCGTGTCCAACTACGTACGCTTCTCTCTCGAGGATGCCCCTGTGCCGGGAGAGAACGTGAACTGCAACTGGAAAGGTGTTCCGGTTGAGTGTGGCCCGCGCGGATTGCCCACAGGAAGACATTCGCTATACCACAACAACGGGGACGGTACGTTCACCGACGTCAGTCAGAAGGCGGGGATCGCGAGCGCAACTGAGTCCTACGGAATGACGGTGGTCGCCGCTGATCTGGACGAGGATGGGTGGACGGACATCCTTGTGGCATGCGATTCGACACCGAGTTTGCTCTTCATGAACAACCATGATGGAACTTTTCGCGAAGAAGGTGTGCTTCGCGGCGTAGCGCTCAGCGACGACGGTATGGAGCAGGCGGGGATGGGTGTGGGGGTGGGTGACTATGATCTCGATGGTCACCTCGACCTATTCAAGACTCACTTTGCCGACGATGCCAACGGTCTTTATCACAACGACGGCAAGGGGAATTTCGATGATATGACGCGATCTTCTCGCCTTGCGGTGGAAACGCGTTACATCTGCTGGGGTGCGGGAATCGTCGATCTCGATAACGACGGCTACCCGGACCTGTTCATGGTCACGGGCAATGTGTATCCGGAAGTCGAGCGCAAGTTGCCGCAATATGCCAACAAGACGCCGCGCGCCGTGTTTCGCAACCTGGGCAACCGCACGTTCGAACAATTGGGAGAAGAAGCCGGTCCGGGCGTGACCGATGCTCACTGCAGCCGCGGTTGCGCGTTCGGAGACTTCGACAACGATGGAGATATCGACATTCTGATTGTCAATTTGAATGAACCTCCCTCCCTGTTGCGGAATGACATGAAGCAAAAACAAAACTGGATCAAGGTCAAGCTCGAGGGAGTCAAGTCAAACCGCAGCGCAATTGGAGCGCGGGTGTTGGCACATTACGGTGGCAAGGTGCAAGCGCAGGCCGTATTGAGCCAGTCCAGCTTTTACTCCTGCAACGATTACCGTCTGCACTTTGGTCTGGGTGGATTTGGTTCGGTTGACCTCGATATCTACTGGCCCAACGGTCTGCGCGAACAGTTCAAGAGCGTTCCAGCGAACCAACTCATCACATTGCGCGAGGGATCCGGAATTGTGAGCAACAAAGGGTGGGCCAGGTAATGGACTGCCGCGCCGTGGTCCGACTTAAGACTTCAGTAAGACGTAGGCGCTGTAGCTTTCCTTGTCGATATTCATGAACGGCCGCATGGTCACGCTGGTTCCGTCGGCCGAACCTGCCAGCCAGTCTCCCTTGGCGTTGTTTGCCCCCTTAGCTTGTAGCAAGGCATTTCTATCGAAGCTGGGCTGAGAATCGGCCACAGCAAATAGCACCAGTGGGCCTTGCATCAAAGCCACGAAGTTCGGATGATTCGCATCCACAGCTTCAAGCCGCAAAGGCATCGGCAGTTCAAGCTCGACGCGATCACCATCTTTCCAGGTGCGCCGGATAGCAGCGAACGTTCCCGGCTGTACAGGATCGGAGACTCGGTTGCCGTTTACGGAGAGCACCGGTTCCGGCGCTGCCCAACCGGGAATGCGGACAAAGATCGTATAGTCCTTCGGCTGAGAACCCGACGCCTGGATCTGGATTTTATTGTCAAAGGGATATTTGGTCTCCTGCTTGAGTGCGTAGCGCCCGCCGCCGTCATTCCACTGCACCCTGGATGGGGTGAAGAGATTCACATATACGCCGTCTGCCGAACGCAGATAGGTGCTGATGTGGTAGTCCGCGGCGAGTTGGGGGAAGGTTCCCGAGCAGCAGGGCCACTTCTGTTCGTACCAGACTTTCTTGCCGGTCTTGTTGTAGTCCGAGTAGTAGAAAGAGGTTCCGTCGGCCTGAATCGGCCAGGCGCCGAGGATCGTGTTGTAAAGCACACGCTCCATGCTGTCGCCGTATCGCGAATCCTTGGTGACCCGGAGCAAATAGCGCGTGATCTTAAAGTGACCATAGGCGCCGCACGGTGTTTCAAAGCTGGCGTGAGTGGACGCGAGACTGTCGCCCAGTTGACCTCGTTGTGGTTCTCCGAACGCTTCGTCAGGGCCCCAGCCTCCGGTGGCGAAGCTTTGCGTGGTCTGCAGCATCTCGAATCCGTTCTCCGCGGCCCGCAGGTGCTTCTCGCTTCCAAGTGTGAGGTAGGCCTGCATGGCGGAACTGAACGCATTCACATGGCTATAGGCGTGTTCGAACGGCAGTACGTTGTTGCCTTGAGAAAGGGGATCGAAGTAAGTGTCATCCTCGAGATATCTTTTCGCCATGTCGCGATAAAAGGTGTCGCCGCTGCGCTGATACGCGAGGAAGAGATTTTCCGGCAGCGTGTAGGTCTCATCCCAAGTGTAGGACGTATCTTTGTGGGGGCGGGAACGTTGTTCTTGCCGGGAGAGGGCTTTTTCCGGCAGATAGGCAACGATGGCGTGGGTGAGCTTTTCGTGAACATCCATCGCTAGAGGATCATGGGCGAACTCGTGCGCGTCAATCAGGCCGCAGGAGAGCTTGTCGTAGGTGTACGCCGGAAGCCGATAATCCACGAAGAACTTGGCTTGGGGATCAAGCGTTGCAGCATAGCCTTTTACCAGGCGATTGATTTTCGCGCGAGTGGGCTCCGAACCGGTGACTGCACAGGCTCGCGCAAGTCCAGAAAGATATTGTCCAAAGCTATGGCCGGGGATAAACGCGTGAAAGTCATTGCGCACCAGGCTGAAGCCAGTGCCGTCATACCATCCGCCCATGTCTTCACCCGGGGCAGGTAATCCGGCATTCTGTCGAAAGACTTTCAGAAGGCGATCATCTTCGAGGTTCAGGAAGCGGGCGTGGTTCTCTTCGAACTGCTTTTTCATCGGTCCGTCGAACAACTCGACTTCAGAATAAGAAAAGGTCGTGAGTGGAGTATTAATAGCGATCGCACCCCGACCAACCACGGCCTCTCGCTCGGCGACCGCCCAAGCGGGTAACGCGCGTCCGGCATAGGAGGCTGCGGTGGCAGCGGTAGCGGTTTTGAGAAACATTCTCCGGCTGACGGGGGAACCCATGCGAGGTCTCCTGCACAATGAAAAAAGGATGATAGCAAACGTTTACCGCCTCCAGCTTCGTCCCTGCGCCGGACATTTGTCAACTGCTTTCTCTCCGCTCCGGTGAGGCGCTTAGCGGCCGGTCTTCGCTGCCAGCACATCCAATCCGGGAAAGGATTCCGGAGCAACCAAGGTGCGCTCCGTCCGCTGCAATCCTCTTTGTATTGTTGCCACCAAAGCTTCGAGAGCGTGCGAAGTGGTCGCGGGCGCGATAACTGTTGCGGCCAAAATACCCTGCCGCACCCAGGCTTGCCCGTCAGTGGAAGGCCGTCGACGCCGAGAAAGGACAAGGCCGATTTGTGATCCTGCTTCAGTCCGGTTGCCCGTTCCTCGATCGCACGCCGTGCACCCAGGGCAAGGGCATCATTTTGAGCCTGCACCACATGAACTTGCTCTTGATTCGCGGTCGAGAGCCGCAACCAAGAGCCGGCCGTATGAAAGCCGGCATCTTCCGTCCAGTTTGCGCTCTTCAAAACCCTAACGCTGACGTTCTTCGGCTTCGTTTCCAGCATGCCTTCCGTACGTTGCCCTGTCACGCTGCTGAGGGTAGGGCCCTAAAGGTACAGGGCCGAGCCACCTCCAGGCAGAAGGGCGGCAAGTTGACGCCCTTGAATCCTGCCGATCTCATGATTATCTGCACTCACGGCAAAAGCTGGAACCGTACCAGTAGAGCGGAGCTGCTTCAGGTAGTCGGCTTCGCAATTGAGTATCACCCAGGCTATGCCCGATGTCATCGCTGCGTGCGCAACCTTGGGGAATGCGGTTCGACTGGCGGGTTCCACAAGGATGCCGTCTACGCCGGCGTCGCGAGCCTGAATTATGTCTAGAAGCTGTTGGCTCTGATGAACTGGGTCATTCCCGGCAAAGAGCGTCTGCAATTCCACTCCCAGGCGGATCGCGGCTTCCTTCGCCGCGGAGGCCTGCTGGTGCTGATAGTCGTTATCGTCAGTAATCAGAGAGACAACGAAACGGAGTTTCTTCACGTTCTTGCCTCAACTGGAGAAAGATCCTGCTATTCGCGGTCATTGACGACCCCATGCTCAAGCGGCAAGGCCTCGCTTCAGCACTTCCTCGACACCGGCATCTCGCTCGGAAGCAGCCGAAACGCTGCTCGTCCGATGCAGGGGGCAACCTCCGTGAAATCGCTTGCTCATATTAACGGAAATCGAGGTTGGGCGCTTCCCGAAAGTTGAGAAGTCGAAACCCCTTACGTAATGCGCGGAAATCTCGTTTCAGAGGAACCCAGACCTTTACCTATTTGCGAGAGCGACGAACCCTGGGAACTGCTGCCACACTAGCCGGCCAAGGCAAGTTTCCCGCGACGCAGCCATGACCGGGCGCCTTTCACGGACATCTCGGCGAGAAAACTCGGCTAGTAACTTCTGCGGTAAGCTAATGATTATACGAAAGATAATGGTCATCGCTTATCTCGCAGCGAGGACTCTCTCGCGGGGCGTGATCGGCCAATGGCGGGAGGGCTGCAACACATATCGATGCGCTTCGTCTTGTTTCACGCCTGACGGTACCAGCTTCGCCATCAGGCTTCCGCAAACTCGGCATGAAGCCGTCAAGAAACTCCTTGACAGTCAGCGCCCCATGGCGATATAACCTGTTTCGATTACCTGAGAAATCGTTTACTTGAATGCTCTACTTGAAGACTCGCACTGCGAAGTGGGAGGAAACTAGTGACTAACAAGGAGTCCCGCCTTTCCCTGCGTCTGTGGTCCCTTCTGATTTTGTTGTTCTCCTGTCTCCCGGCGTTTGCCCAATACAGCGGTAATGTTCAGGGCGTGGTTTCTGATCCGGCTGGCGCGGCGATCAACGGCGCTTCGGTTCAATTGCGTAATGTCGATACCGCAGTGACGGCTGCGGTTACCACGACTGGTTCCGGCAACTACCGCTTCAACAGCCTTCCCCCGGGCAATTATGTGCTGACAGCTGAGTCCAAGGGTTTCAGAAAGGCAGAATCGAGTTTCACGCTTAGCACGGACGAAACTAAGGGCATCAATGTGGCCCTGCCGCTTGCGGCAGCGCAGCAGACCGTAACTGTTGAGGTCACTGCTCCCGTGGTCGACACCGATGACAGCCGATTGGAAACGACACTCTCCTCGAATACGGTTCGTGACCTTCCCGAGGCCAATCGCAATCTGTGGGATATTCTGGCGGTGGCGCCGGGCGTGGTGGGAACGGGCACGCGAGCCACAGGAGAATCACCAGGCGGCTTTGCCGATAACTTCGGAACCCAGACTCCCCAGATCAGTGCCAACGGCCGCAGCTACACCGGCAACGTCGTTATGGTTGACGGTTTGAACGTCACCAGTCCGGTACAGAACGGAAACATAGTCCTTGCGCCCATTCCTGATGCCGTGCAGGAGGCCACCCTGCAAACCAATTCCTGGGACGCAGAGGATAATCTGGGCAGTTCGATTCTTATCCAGGTCACCACGAAGTCGGGTACCAACCAGTTTCACGGGACCGGCAGCCTGTTTTTTACCAATCAAGATCTTCAGGCGACGCCGGAGTTTACGACGGCCAGCGCATTTCTTCCGTTCGCGCGCAAGGACTTAGTGGGAACGCTCGGCGGCCCTGTCCAGAAGGGAAAGACTTTCTTTTTCGCGGATTTCGAAAAACTGTGGGCCACGACATCTGGAGCAGCGAACACCGGGACCCTGTATTACGAAGACCCCGCGTTTGTGGCTTGGGCGCAGTCCAACTTCCCCGGCAATGTAGGCACGCAGATTCTCGCGGGATGGCCCGCCAGCAACATTAGGGGCAGCGCTTATGAGACCGCGCAGCAGTATCTGGGCACCGGCAACTGCGGCACGACCACGCCGCTGACGCCACCTTGTGCCCTGAACATGATCGACTCCGGCAGTTTCGCCGCAAGCCCTTACTACAACGCTCTGCAATACAATTTCCGGGTCGATCATTACTTCACGCCAAACGACCGGCTCTATCTCAGCTACTACAACGATTCGTTCGACCAGCAGCAACTTTCTCCGCGGCCTCTACTGGGAGCCCTCGACATCATGCGGAACCGGTATGGGCAGATCGACTTCACCCACACCTTCAACTCGAACCTGTTGGTCGAAGGCGGGTTTGCTTTCGCCAGCGTTGGTGGCGCCAACGGGCAGGATGCAAATTTGGCTGTACCCAATGTCAGCGTCCTGGCGACTGCGAACACCAGTGGCGGGCTCGTGGGCTTTCCTGTGGGCGGCGGATGGGGCCCGGGAGAGTATCGTGGACCGAATTACAACTGGCGCGGCGTTCTGAGC
>Ga0210395_10001439_pt1 | contig 18411 bp, 10 predicted proteins | sample IncBWH4OmetaG_FD_150861 | JGI IMG/M metagenome (GOLD analysis project Ga0210395, IMG submission 150861) | Forest soil microbial communities from Barre Woods Harvard Forest LTER site, Petersham, Massachusetts, United States - Inc-BW-H-4-O ...
GCGCATGCCGGGAGCAACATGGTCCGTAAAATCGCACTCGAAGAGCATTTCCTGTCGCCCGGCCTCGAAGATTATTGGCTCCCCACGGTTGCCAACGTCGATCCGAATGTGGCGGATGGACTCCATGCGCGGCTGACGGATTTTGGCGACACTCGGCTTACCGCCATGGACAGCGCGGATATCTCGCGCGCCGTCCTGTCGATTGCCGGGCCCGGTGTGCAGAGCGAGCCCGATGCCGCAATCGCGCGGCGTCGGGCCGCCGAATCGAATGATTTCCTGGCGGGCGAGATCGCCAAGCGCCCGGAGCGCTATTCCGGCTTCGCTCATCTGCCGATGCAGGATCCGCGCGCCGCGGCCGACGAGCTCGAACGCTGCCTGCGCGAGCTGAAATTCTGCGGCGCCATGATCAATGGCCACACCAACGGCCAGTATCTCGATCATCCCGCCCTGCATCCGTTCTGGGAACGGGCCGAGGCGCTGGGCGCGACCATCTACATCCATCCGACCGATCCGATCGCACCGTCACCGGCGCTCGCCGGGGTCGAGGGCTTGCGCCGCGCCACTTGGGAGTGGGGTTTCGAAACCGGCTCGCACGCCTTGCGGCTGGTCTTCTCCGGACTGTTCGATCGCTTCCCGCGGGCGCGCGTGGCGCTCGGCCATCTCGGCGAGACGCTGCCGTTCCTGCTGTGGCGCTTCGACAGCCGCGCCAAGCTTTACGGCGTCAAGCTGGCCAAGAAGCCGTCCGACTACATCAGGCAGAATATCGTCGTCACCACGTCGGGCATGTGCGCGGCCGAGCCGCTCGACTGTACGATCGCCACGCTCGGCAAGGACCGGGTGATGTTCGCGGCCGATTATCCGTTCGAGCAGCCGGCCGAAGCCGGCGAATTTTTGGACCAGACGCCGCTGCCGGAGCCGGTGCGCGAGGCCATCGCGTTCGGGAACGCGGTGCGCGATTTGCGGCTGCCGGCGCCGTAACAGGGCGCACCGGACTCTTCAGCGGCGGAAACCTGATTGAGCGTCATGCCCGCGCTTGTCGCGGGCATCCACGTCTAACTCGCTTCAACAACTAAAAGACGTGGATGGCCGCAACCAGTCCGGCCATGACGAACTGCTAAGCCAGCGGATCAGCCGGCAGGCCGAGCCGGAACTTGCCGTGATTCTCGTACGCCGTGTCGCTCATCACCTGATGGATACCGGCAGTGTTGAGGTCGCGTAAGAGCCGGCCGATCACATGCGGATGATGCAGGCCGGTGGCGCCGGCAAAATGAAAAGCCATGGTGGCGGTCGCGACCGCCACGTCGGTGGCATGGAGCGCGATGGCGCGGACGTCGGCGATATCGGCGCCGTCGGGCAGTTCGCCGCCATTGACCTTGTCCCATAATTGTCCGTAGCGCTCGTGCATCAGCGCGCGCGCGGCGCGGAGCTTCAGATCGGCTTCGGCGATCTGGCGATGCACCACCTGGCGCTCGTCGAGCTTCGAGGAGCGAAACGTGCCGCGCGTCGTCGTCGCGATCTTGATCAATTCGTCGAGCGCGCGCCGCGCCGCGCCGATGGCGACGCTGCCGTGCTCTTTGGCGACATAGCTGAACGGCGGCAGCAGATAAGACGGACCGCCGCGCCGCGGCTTCGGCTTGAGCAAATCCCACACGAAGCCGAAATGCTCGGGCAGATGATAATTCTCGACCGAGAAGTCGACGCTGCCGGTGCCGCGCAGCCCGGTGACGCCGCTCCAATTGTCGTAGAGCGTGGCGTCCTTCGCCGGCAGTGCCGAAAACATGACGATCGGCCGGCCGCCATTCTCGGCCTCAGTCCCCTCGACCACAGTGCCGCCGACCACCCACTCGGAATGCCGGATGCCGCTGTTGAAGCGCCAGCGGCCGTTGAGCCGGAAGCCGCCCGGCTCGCGAGCGGCGCGGCCGGCGGGGAAGAAGGAGATCGACGCGGTCGGGATCTGCCCATTGGCGAACACCACGTCGAGCGCGGCCTGCGGCAGGAACGCGCCGAGCGAGGCGATGCCGGTGGTGCCGACCATGGTGCACCAGGCGCTGGTGAAGTCATGGTAGGCGAGGCCTTCGAGCACCAGCATCTCGGTGAGCGGATCGGCCTCGGCGCCGCCGACGGCCATCGGCAGCTTCAGGCGGAACATGCCGGCGTCGCGCAATGCGGCGACGGCTTCCGGCGCCAGCGTCCCGAGCTCTTCGCTCTTTGCTCCAGACGCCTGCAAGGTCGGGCCGATCCGTGCGACCTCGTCGAGCAGAAATTTCCGCTTCGCGTCGCGGTCCTTGGGAAACTCCTTGATCATGTCGCTCTCCCCCTTTCGCGCAGCGGCCCCATTTGTTTCCGGCTAGCGGCGGCCGCAGCGGCCTTGTGTGATTGCCACCCAGTAGTGGACAATACTCATTTATGAATATCAGTCAATTAGAGACGCATGAGATGATTCCCCCTTGAATACCGTGACGATCTTATCCGCACGATCTTGAGTAAAATACCAAATCTATTTGGCAATTCAGCGTCTTTCGGCTAGTATACCGATCAGATGTGATCGTGATTCGGAAATGAATGGAGACGCAGTGCCGGCGGTGCAGGTGGCCGAGACCCGGACCGATCGGCGCAAACGACGTAACCGTCAGGCGCTGATTGAGGCCGGCTACGAGGTCATGGCGCAAAAGGGGATCGACGCAGCCACCATGTCGGAGATCGCCGACTTGGCCGACGTCGGCGCCGGTACGGTCTACAATTATTTCGCGTCGAAAGACGAGCTGGCGATGTGCGTGATGGAAGAGGTGATGGATCGCCTCGCCCAGCGCATCGAAGCCGTGACCAAGAGCTTCTCCGATCCGGCACAAGTTTACGCGTTCGGCATACGCACTGTCATGACGGCGGCGACCACGGACCTGCGGTGGCGCTCGCTGTTGCGGCGTTCGGAGGTCATCGCCGAAGCGATGTATCGCGTCATGGGGCCGTATGCGATCCGCGATATTCGCAACGCCGTCACCGCCGGGCGATATCGCGTCGAGGACGCCGAACTGGCTTGGCGACAAGCCACTCACGCCATCGTCGGCTTCAGCCTCGCCGTGTGCGACAGGAATATTCCCCGGGAAAAGATCGACGAAGCCGTGGTGAATCTGCTCGGCATGGTTGGTCTCAACCGCGACGAGGCTTGGGAAATTGCCAAGCGGCCTTGTCCCGAGCTACCCGGCGAGTAAGTTTTCGCATCGCTGACGCCGCCAAAGCCGGCAAAAGCCAAGCCCACGCTGCCTGCAAACATTTTCATGACCAAAGTTCTCGTCCTCGATCCTCACGCCGAGATTTACCGCGATCGACTGCGAGCGGAATTCCCGTCGCTGCAGTTCGTGCTGGCGCACAATGCCGGCGAGCTGCCCGGTGACCTTTCAGATATTGACGTCCTGATCTCGTTCGCCATCGAGCTGACGGATGAGTTTTATCAGCGCGCTACCGGGCTCCAATGGGTGCAGTGCTTGGCGACCGGCGTCGACCATGTGCTGCGCTGTCCGTCGCTCAAGGCTCGGACCTTGCTGACCAGCGGCCGCGGCATTCACGGCGCGCCGATGCGCGAGACCATCGTGTTTCTGATGATGGGCGTTGCCCGCGAAGCACGGCGGCTCGCCGAGGCGCAGCAGGCCCACCGCTGGGACCGGCATTACTGGAGCCTGTTCACCAGCAAGACCGCAGTGATTGTCGGCGTCGGTGTCATCGGCATCGCCACCGCCAAGCTGCTCAAGGCGTTCGAGATGCACGTCATCGGCGTGACCCGCACGCCGCGCGCCGCCGAAGGCTTTGACGAGATGATGCCGACAGACCGGCTCAAGGAGGCCGCTGGCCGCGCCGATTTTCTGATCAACATTCTGCCGGCGACCAAGGACAATCTCTTGCTGTTCGACCGTGCGGTATTCGCCGCCATGAAGCCATCGGCCTATTATATCAGCGCCGGCCGCGGCCAGACCGTGGATGAGCCGGCGCTGATCGAGGCGCTGCGCGACCGCCGCATCGCCGGCGCCGGCCTCGATGTGTTTCAGACCGAGCCGCTGCCGTCCGACAGTCCGTTCTGGGATTTGCCGAGCGCTTTCGTGCTGCCGCATCTCGGCGGCTATACCAGCGAGTATGAGGATCTGATCATGCCGCTGATCGTCGATAATATGCGGCGGTTCCTCGGTAGCCGACAAAGCGAGATGCAGAATATCGTCGCGCGGTGAGGAACTGTAGCCCGGATTGGGCAGAGCGAAATCCGGGACGCACGCGCAACCGAAACGCCGATCCTGGGTTTCGCTCCGCTCAACCCAGGCTACATTTCTCACGCCGGCGGCGTGCCGTTGGCGGCCAATACTTCGCCGGCGAGATATAGCGAGCCGGTGATGAGGACGCGCGGCGCCGGCTCAAGCTCGAGCTTGCCGGCAGTGGCCAAAGCGCTTTCGATAGTGTCGCGGGCGATCGCCGGAATGCCGATGGTCTTGGCGACGCCCGCCAACTCCGCCGCCGGCAGCGCCTTGTCCTGGTGAATAGGAACGGTGATGACGCGGCGCGCCAAGCCGGAAAAATTGCGCAGAAAGCCTTCGCTGTCTTTGGTCGAAAGCATGCCGACGATCAGCACCAGCGGCCGCGATACGCGCTCCTCGAGGTCGGCCAGCGCCGCGGCGATGGCGCGCCCGCCATCGGCATTGTGACCGCCGTCAAGCCAGAGCTCGCTCTCCGGTGGCAGCAATGCCGCAAGCCGGCCCTGCGCCAGCCGCTGCATGCGCGCCGGCCAATCGACATGGATCATGCCGGCTTCGTACGCGGGCGCGGGCAATTTCAGGCCGCCGGCGCGCAAAGCCGCGATGGCGGCGCCGGCATTCTCGAACTGATGGCGGCCGTAAAGCTTTGGCGCCGGCAGGTCGAGCAGGCCGTCGTCGTCTTGATAGACCAGCCGTCCGCGCTCTTCCGTCGCCGTCCAATCTTCGCCGGCGATGGCGAGCGGCGCTTTCGTCCGCGCCGCCTGCCGCTCGATGACGGCCAATGCCTCGCGCGGCTGGCTCGCGATCACCGCCGGAACGCCGGCTTTGAGGATGCCGGCTTTCTCGGCGGCGATCGCTTCGATCGTGTCGCCGAGGAAATCGCGATGGTCGAGCGACACGCGGGTGATCACGCTGGCGATGGGCTTTTCCACCACGTTGGTGGCGTCAAGCCGGCCGCCGAGACCCACTTCGAGCAGCAGCACGTCGGCCGGATGCCGCTCGAACAGCAGAAGCGCCGCCGCGGTCTCCATCTCAAACACGGTGATCGGCTCGCCGCCATTTTTGGCCTCGCATTCCGACAACGCGTCGGCGAGCTCATGGTCTTCGACCAATGCGCCGCCGCCGGGCCGGCCGAGGCGGAAGCGCTCGTTGAGCCGGACCAGATTGGGCGAGGTATAGACGTGGACGCGCTTGCCGGCGGCTTCGAGGATGGCGCGGGCGAACGCGATGGTCGAGCCTTTGCCGTTGGTTCCGGCGACGTGGATCACCGGCGGCAGATGCCGCTCCGGATGGCCGAGCGCCGCCAGCAAGCGTTCGATGCGATTGAGCGACAGGTCGATGCGCTTGGGATGCAGCGCGAACAAGCGCGCCTGGATAGCGCTGATCGGCGTGCCGCCGGAAGGCGGTGCGTTCACGCCGGCGCCGGCAGGCTGATGCGGGGCTTCGCCGCCTCGGCCGGCGCTTTGAGCAAAATCCGGCACAGCCGGGCGATAGTGGCGCGCAAGTCGCGGCGGTGCACCACCATATCGACCATGCCATGGTCGCGCAGATATTCGGCGCGCTGGAAACCTTCCGGCAGCTTCTCGCGGATGGTCTGCTCGATGACGCGCGGGCCGGCGAAGCCGATCAGCGCGCCGGGCTCGGCGATGTGCACGTCGCCAAGCATCGCATAAGACGCGGTGACGCCGCCGGTGGTCGGATTGGTGAGTACGACGATATAGGGCTTGCGCGTTTCCTGCAGGTTCTGCACGGCGATGGTGGTGCGCGGCATCTGCATCAGCGAAAGGATGCCTTCCTGCATGCGCGCACCGCCCGAGGCGGCAAACAGCACAAACGGGCAGCCCTTCTCCACCGCGGTATCGAGGCCCTTGATCACGGCTTCGCCTGCCGCCATGCCGAGCGAGCCGCCCATGAAATCAAAATCCTGCACACCGACCACCACGGCAAGCCCATCGAGCTTGCCATAGCCGAGCTTCATCGCGTCGTTCTGGCCGGTCTTGCTGCGTGCGTCCTTGAGCCGGTCGATGTAGCGGCGCTCGTCGCGGAATTTCAGCGGGTCGAGCGCCACTTCCGGCAGTGCGATATCGAACCAGGTCTCGTTGTCGAACATCGATTTGAGACGGGCCGTCGGGCTCATGCGCATGTGGTAGTTGGAGCCGGGAATGACGAACAGGTTCGCCTCGACGTCCTTGTAGAACACGAGCTGACCGGTTTCCGGACATTTGATCCAGAGATTCTCCGGCACCTCGCGGCGGAGCATGCCGCGGATCTTCGGCCGTACGACGTTGGAAATCCAATTCATGGTCCTACTTCAGCATCCGGTCATCGAGCGCGCAGAATGCTTTTTTATATCGCACTTCCGTGCCGTCCGGCTACCGTTGCACGTGCGCGTTTGCAGTTCGCCGCATCTGGCATGCGTGACGGAGTTTGCTATTCTCCCTCGCATACTTGTTGCGCTTATGTGGGGCGCGGATGGGTCCGCCCCAAGCAATGGATTGAAAGAAATGCGTGGCGGACGATTGATTTTTGTCGGGCTGTTCATGGTGGCGCTGGCCGGCTGCGGCCAAGGGCAGAAAGGCGATCCCGGTGTCACCGGGCCGCCAGGACCGCAGGGCGAGCCCGGCGTCGTCGGTCCGCCCGGCCCGGTGGGGGCACCCGGCCCACCGGGACCCCAAGGCGAGCCGGGACCGCCCAGTCCGACGCTCCGCGTCATCCGCAACAACTGCCTGGGCGGAACTTGCACCGCGGGCTGCCGCGGCGACGAATTGCTGGTCAGTGCGTATTGCGGGCCGTCGCGGAGTCAGCCGACATTCCTGGATGAGCGGCAGGTCTCGTGCGGCATCGAGGCCAATACTGCCAACGGACCGGTGGTCGCGTTTTGCGTGCAGGCGCCGCCGTGATGCGGCCCCTTCATCGCGTGACCAACGCCACGCCGAACAAAAACACGAGCAATGTGGTCGTCGAGCTGATCGCCTGCACGATGGCGAGCGGCGTGAACATCAGCGCGTAGCGGCTGCCCAATCCGCCGCCGAGATTTAATCGACTTGTTCGACCCGTCGACGCTCAAGAGCGCAGTCGCGTTGGCACGCCGCAAACACCACGGCCTAGATGAAAAAAAGTTAACGTTTGAGGCGGCGTCGCGCCCATAGCCGGCCCGACCCGGGACGCAATTTCGCCGCTCTCGGCCCTAGAGTACGCGTGCAACGGTGACTAGGCGGACACGCGTCTATTTGGTAAGCCGAGCGTAAGGAAACTGTGCGTACGATGGTGCTGGGCAGGTGTCGAAGGCGTCGGCGTAGCGGCGAATTGGAAACGTAACAATGAAGAAACTCTTGGCCGCAGGCCGGATGTTGGTGGCCGTGGCGTTAGGTGTTGTGGCGGGCGCGCACGGCGCCGCCGCGGCGGACCTTTCGCTGGCGCCGCTTTACAAGGCGCCGCCGGCGGAGATTGCGCCGGTCTACAACTGGACCGGATTCTATCTTGGCGCCAATGGCGGCGGCGGCTGGGGCCATTCGTTCTGGAACGCCAATACCACCGGGATCAATCTCTCGGGCGGTCAGGCCGGCGGCACGCTCGGCTACAACCGGCAGCTCGGCAATGTGGTGTTCGGCCTCGAGGGCGACGTCGACTGGTCGGGCTTCAACGGCACCAATACGACGGTGGGATGCCCCGGCGGCTGCAGCACCAGCGACTCCTGGCTGTCTACGGTGCGCGGCCGCATCGGCTACTCGTTCGACCGGGTGATGCCTTACGCCACCGGCGGTCTCGCGGTCGGCGACATCCGCGCTGCAGCGCCGGGCTTTGCCGGCGGCACTTCTACCAACGCCGGCTGGACGATTGGCGGCGGTGTCGAAGTGGCGCTGCCCGGCAACTGGAGCGCCAAGGCCGAATATCTGCGGGTCGATCTCGGCGGCTTCAATTGCACCGGCTGCAGCGTGGCGCCGCCGACCAACAATGTCACGCTGCAGGAGAACGTGTTCCGCGCCGGCGTGAACTATCATTTCGGCTGGGGCAAATAACTTCGGCGGCCGCAGTTGCCGGCTTGGCGACGCATCCACAACCGCAGATAGTGCCGATTTTAGCGACGCCGGCAATAAGGCCTTAGGACTAAGCTGGTACCAACGCGTCCGTCCGCGCGCAGGGGCGTGGGGGAACGCGCAATGCCGACGCTCACGGCTTCCCATTTTATGCTCGATTTGCCGACACTGTTCGCGGTGACGTTTTTCGTCACCGTGGTGGGCGGGCTGCTGCTGCTGTTTACCTTTCTGCAAAACCGCAACACGCCGGCGCTGGCCTTTTGGGGGACAGGATATCTGGTCGGCGCCACCGGGGCGGCATTGCTGGGCGGAGCAGGCGCGGGCATTCCCAATGCGTGGTCGGTCTGTGCCGCCAATGCGCTGGTGTGCGGCGCCTACGCTTTCATGTGGAGCGGCGCGCGAAGTTTCGAGGGCCGACGTGTCTCCATCGGCCTTTTGCTGGCGGGCCCGGCAATCTGGATCGTCGCCTTTCAGTTCGACGGCTTTGCGCAATCGATGACGGCCCGGATCGGGCTGGTCTCCGCGATCAGCGCGACCTATGCGCTCCTGAGCGCCTGCGAGCTCTGGTACGCGCGCGACCGTGATCTCATCTCGCGTTGGCCGACTTTGCTGCTGGTCATCGGCCATGCGGGCTTTCTCCTGGCACGCTTAGCGTTCGCGCCGACGCTGGCAGCGTCGGCCATGAGCGGCCATACGCAGAGCACGGCGGTGACCGTAATAGCGTTCGAAGCGCTGTTTGCCGCCTTCTGCCTGCCGTTCCTGCGTGTCGCCATGTCGAAGGAGCGCGCCGAGTTCGAGCAGCGCAAGGCGGCGCTCACCGATTCGCTGACCGGCGTCGCCAATCGGCGCGCGTTCTTCGATCACGGCAATCCGTTGCTGGAAGGCGCTATCGCCGAACGCCGCCCGGTCGCTCTCTTGCTGTTCGATCTCGATCGCTTCAAGGAGATCAATGACAGCGCCGGCCATCAGGCCGGCGACCGCGTGTTGCAGGCGTTCTGCGACCTGGTCGGCGCCTCGATTCGGCCCGGCGATTTGTTCGGCCGGCTGGGCGGCGAAGAATTCGCTTATCTGCTGGTGGATGGGTCGATGGCGCAGGCGCTGCATGCCGCCGAGCGGTTGCGGCGCGATTTCGCGGCTATCAGCTTCCCGCATCTGGTCGTCAATCCGACTGTGAGCGTCGGCGTGGCGATGGCGAGCGAGGCCGGCCGCAGCCTGTCGACGCTGCTGGCGCTCGCCGACCGGGCGCTCTATCGCGCCAAGGCCGACGGCCGCAACCGCGTGGCGCCGGCGCCTTTGGTCCTGGTCGAGGCCAAGGGCGATATCGTGCGCCGGCACGACCGGGCGGCCGTCACGCCGGCCCCCATCGCCGGCTAATTCCGCTTCCCCAAATTCGGATTGCTTCGCTTCGCTCGCCATGACGAAGTGGTAAGCTTGCGGGGCCGCATGCCGGGCGGGGTGGTGGAATGTCCGAAGCTGCAAGCGTGAGTCCGCCGCCGCCGGCGCCGCATCCCTATGAGCCGATCCGCGCCTTGCTGGTGGCCGGCAAGAACGACGAAGCAATCGTCAAATTGTGCGCGCTCATCGTCACCCGCCCCGACGATGTCGCCGTGCGGACGCTGCTGTTCGACGCATTCTTTCAGAAGCGCGCGTGGCTGCCGGCTCTTGCTTTGATCGAGGACTTGAACCGCCGCCGGCCGGACGATGCGCGCTTGCAGAAATCGATGATCGTAACGCTCTCGAACATGCAGCGTTATCGCGAGGCGATCGCGCAGGCGCATCAATACATCGTGCGCCACGGCGAGGATCTCGCCATCATCGACGTGCTCAAGGTCGCCCATTTCTATACCGGTAACGTCGACGACGCCGTCCGCTACGGCCAGCGCGGCCTCGAGCTCCGCGACGACGAGGCCTGCCGGCGGCCGCGGGCCGGCGCCGTGCGCGAGCCGACGGCGCCGCTCGGAGGCCAGGATGTCATCTCATTCTCGCTCTGGGGCAATGCGCCGTTCTACGTCTATGGCGCCATGATCAATCTCGTGCTGAGCCGCACGGTCTATCCAGGCTGGAGCTGCCGGTTCTATGTCGACGCCGCGGTGCCGCGCGCCTGCGTCGCCTTTCTGGCCGACAATGGCGCCGACGTCCGGCGGATCGAAGACCAATATCCGGGCGTCGGCCTGTTGCAGCGTTTTCTGGTGATGAACGATCCGGCGGTCGGCCGCTTCCTGGTTCGCGATTGCGACGCGCGGCTGTCGGCGGCCGAGGCCGACCTGGTGCGGCAATGGATCGACAGCGGTCAAGCGTTCCACGTGGTACGCGACCATGTGATGCACAATGAATTGATGATCGGCTGCCTGTGGGCGGGCCGCACCGATTGCGGCCTCGATATCGTCGACCTGATGCGGCGCTATTTCCCGTCCGGGCCGAACGCCAAATATGGCCAAGACCAGCGCATGCTCGGGCTGATGCTGTGGCCGCTCATTCGCGACCACTGCCTGGTGCACGACAAGCATTATCGGCTGCCGGGGGTGAACACCATCGCGCTCACCGATCCGAAAAGCCATTTCGGCGCCGGCCATCAGAATATCGCGGCGGTGCTGGCCGAGGCGGAGGAGCTTGGGATTCCGCGGGTGCTTTGACACTGCTGGCGTGTCGTCATTGCGAGGAGCGTAGCGACGAAGCAATCCAGCTCGGCCGGCGGTCTGGATTGCTTAGCTTCGCTCGCAATGACGAGGCAGGGCGCGCCCGCTAATGCAGATGCACCATGCTCTGCAGGTGCTGCTGCAGGTAGGTCCCACTGACGCCCGCGACGGTGATGCTGTCGCTGTGGCCGAGGTCGATCACCGCGTCGCCGTGCGCGTCGGTGGTGATGGCCGCCGCCAGCTGCTGCGTGTTCTGCACGTTGGCGAAATGATTGAGCTCGATGGTGTCGGCTTGCGGGTTGAAGTTGGTGATGGTGTCGGCGCCGATGCCGGGCGCGAATACGAAATTGTCGTTGCCCGGCCCGCCGACCGTGACCGATACGGTGTTCACGGTCGCACCGGGATGTGCCGGGTCGGGCGCGGTGACGTTGTTGTGGGTGTCAGTCGCGGTCTGACCCGGCGCCAGATTTATTTGATCGTTGCCGAGCATGAATTCAGAGACCGTGCCGTCGACGTCCGTAACCGCCGCGACAACAGGCGTGTTGGGGTCGACTTGTATTGCTGTAGCGGGCGCGGCCGCTCCGTCCGTGATCGTGAGACTTCCACCTGCGTCAGCGGACGCGACGGTCGTGGCCGGCGGATCGGCGACGTCGGCGCCGCCGTTTCCGTCGGCGGTGACGTTCCAGGTCGCGCCGGTGAAATCCCCGGCCAAATTGACCGACTCCGAGGTGTGTTGCGTCTCGTCGGTCACCGTCAGCGTGGTGACGCCGGCATTCAGGCTGGTTGACGTTGCGAACGTGTCGTTCGTATGGGAACCAAAGCCGGCGAGATCCAGAATATCCGCGGGATCGGAATGCGGGATGGTTATTACCCCGTTGAAGGTCGGCGGACTGTCGATCTTGATCGTTCCGGCCGTCGCGTTGAAGTCGATATTCTGCGACGTAACCCCAGCGGTGACCTCGAGTGTGATCGCGCCGGTGCCGGCGTTCACCGTGAGATTCTCGGTACCCAACTTGTCGACAATCGAATCGCTCAGGCTGTTGCCGGTTACCGTCAGGTTGCCGCCCGAAGTGTCATGATCTTCAAGCGTGATGGTGTGCACGCCTGAGCCGAGTAGCAGGTTCAGCGCGGTCGAGCCGGAAAGCGCGTCGATGGTGAGATTGTCGGTGCCGATCGTCTGCTGCGAGCTGTCGCTGCCGCTCTCGACAACGATCGTATCGCCCGGATTGGCGGCGCCCGACGCCGACGCATCGCCCGCATTGATGTGGATGAAGTAAAAGCTGGTATTGCCGTCCGTCGAGTAATCCGGCGCTCCCGCGGCAGTGAGCGCGTAGGCATAGGTCCCAAGCTGGTTGTTGGCGACGTAGTCGGCAATGTAGGTCGCGTCCGGCAGATAGGGCGACGAACTCGCGTCCCAGACGAGAAACAAGGCGCCGTCCTCTGCCGAGGTCGTGTATCCGGGCTCGACCACATTGCCGGTAGCGGTCGGGGCAACCACCGGCGCCAAGTCCCAGCCGATGCCGATGCTTGCGAGATCGCCGTTGAGGATCACCACGTCGTTGCCGCCGCCGTCCTCGGAGACATATTGAGCCAAGGTCGTACCGGCATTGAGCGCAAAGGTGTTATCAGTCAGCTGCAGGTTGGTCGTGGCATCGCCGTAGCCGACGCCGCTCGCCTCGACAAAATCGCCGGTGAGGATGTTGTGTGCGATGTCGAAGCTCTTGATGTCGGCGACGTAGCCCGCCAGGTTGCTCGGCACGGTCAGTTCGTCGACATAGACCGAGGAGCCGACGGGCACGCCGGGCAGCGCGGCGACATCGTCGTTCGCCAACGTGACGTTATTGGCGACGATCTCGATCACCTTGTTGACCGTGCCCTGATCGCCCTGACCATAGGCCACGTCGGTGCCTTCGAAATCGAGGCCGGTGATCGTGACGTTCGGCGCGGTGATGTAGAAGTTCGTGCCCCAATCCGATTCGATCGACGCAACGATCGTCGCCTGCGTGTCCGCCGCATTGTTGATAACGTTGCCGTGGCTGTCGACGCCTTCGATGGTGACGCTCTTGTCGACCAGCAAGCCAAGCGGATTGGTGAAGTTCGGATCGTCGAGGCCGGTATTTGGATTGTAGTTGGCGCTCTCGGTATAGGTGCCCGGCGCGACCAGGATGGTGTCGCCGTTCTGCGACTTGTCGATCGCCGCCTGCAGCGACTGAAAGCCTCCGTCGTTCTGATCGACAAGCATGTAGGTCGTCGACCCGAGCACGACGCTTTCGACGCCGTTGGCAAGCGTGAAAGTCTGGCCCCTTTCGTTGACCACCCATTCGCCATCTTGAATGGCAACGGTCGCATCGCTGGCGAATCCGACTTCGGTCTTGACGCCGTTGATGCACTCGACCCCCGGGCCGGTCCAGACCACGTCCGTGCCTGGCGTTCCTGAGGCGCCATCAGTCTGCAAGGCGAACTCGCTTTGCGTGTAGGTGCCGTTGAGATTAAGCGTCTCCAGCGTGCCGCCGTGTTGATTCTCGACTGTGAGGACGCCATCGCCGCCGTCGGCGGTGCTAATTTGCGTCCAGACAATTTTATCATGCGACGAGAATTGAAGGTCGTTCAGGTCGATCGTGTCGCCATAGCTAAAGCCCGTTATCGTCGCTGAATAACCATCGTCGCCGCGCGAATGATGCAGTTCGAACGTCCCGGTGCCCAGGAACGCGGCCTCCTGATTGAAATTGCCGACGAAGTCCGCAGTCCCGCCGTCGGCGATGAATACCGATCCGCTGCCGTGGACATTGTCGTCGACCACGAGCCTGCCGCCGTCGGCTCCCAGCGTACCGTCATTTTCGAATGTATGGCCGGTATTGATCGTGAGCGTTTGCCCAAAGACGTTGGCGTCGATCAGGCCGGCTGACTCGTTGGTGAGCGAGAGATCGCCATCGCCGATATTGCCGGCGCCTTGGATCGTGTTGTCGACGTTGTCGAGCTTGTTGACGGCGTCCGTATCGGACACGCCGACAATCTGGTCGGTGGAGCCGTCAAGCGTGATCGCGCCGCCGCCGTCGAGCTTCACCGTTCCGGAAATGAGCAGATCGGTGGTCGCATCGCCGTCGACGTTGATGGTGCCTTGATTGTGGATGGTGCCGAGAAGCTCGAGATTGGCGCCCGAATCGACATTGACGTACGCATCGACGGTCACGGCGTGGTTATGTGAGCCGTCGAACACGCTCATGTTCGGATCGTCGTCGCCTCTGATCGCCACGACCTCGATCATGCCACCCTGACTGGAGGTCGGATCGTCACTGAGAAGGGTGCCGCCCTGGATCGTCGCGTCGAACAGCTTCACGGCAGTCTGCGGAAAACCTTGTTCTGGCGTCAGCCCTTCAGCGGACGCGTTGATCGTGCCGCCGCGATTATCGTAGCTGCCGTAAAGATCGAGCTCGCTGGCGGCGGTCGCCTCCAGCGTGCCGGTGTTGACGGTGGTATCGCCGGTATTGATGACTAGCGGATTGTGGGCTCCGCCTTCGGAATTGACCGTGCCGTTGTTGATGAATGTCAGCGAGCCGGTGCCGTCGCCGATGTTGCCGCCGCGCGAGCCGTAGATAAAGCTGTCGTTGGTCAGCGTGCCGCCGTCGCCGCCGGCGATGATTTCGGTGTGGCGGCCCTCCAGCGCGACGTAACCGTCGCCTGAGAGCGTGACGTTGCCGTCGATCACCAGTGCCGAGCCTCTGTGGCCGGTGTCGGCCTGGTCGAGTTCGATGACGCCGCCGTCGAGGTTGATTTTACCCTCGACCGCGAGTTTGGCGCCGGCCTCCACCTGCACGTAGCCGGTGACCGTGACGGCGCTGCCCGCTCCGCCCGTACGACCGTCAAGCGTACTCGTGCCGTTGATGACCTGGATCGCGCTGCCAGCAAACGGGCCGCCGGCGGTCGCCAGCGTGCCGCCGATGATCGTGCTGTCGTCCAGATAAAGGATAGCGCCGCTTGGCGTCGTCTCGCCGACATCGATGGTGCCGGGGTCGACCATATTCACGGTCACGTCTTTGAGCGTCGCCGTATCTTCGACGTCGAGGATGCTGTTGTCGTGGACGTTGATCGTGCCGTCAATGATCGTGGCGCCGTCTGTAAGTTCGATGACGCCATGATGCTCGGCGTTCATGACGCCGGAGGCGTTCCACACCGTGGCGCCGTCAAACAGCAACGTGCCGTGATGGTTCGCGTCGAACGTGCCCTGATTGCGGACACTGTCGTTGAGGAATTCGACTTGAGCGTTGTCGCCATCGGCGAGAATTTCGCCGCCGCTCTTGTTGTGAACGTGGGCGTCGAGCGTCACGTCACTGTCTTTGTCGGCGACAACCATGGCGGAGTTGCGGAGCCTGGAGTCGATCTCGAGAGTGCCGCCGAGCGTCGCTTCCATCAGCCCGGCGTTGACGACAGTGTTGCCGCCGGTGTCAACGACAAGCGTCTTGTGGGCGACGTCGGCATCGATTGTGCCGCTCGCCTTGTTGTGCAGCGTCAAATCGTCGTCGCAGGCGCCGATCTGACCGAAGCCGTCGATCGTGCTGCTGTTGACGAGCGTGCCGCCGTCCGGCCCGCCCGTGATCTTGTCGTGGCGGCCGTCGAGCTCGACGGTGCCGGAACCGTCGAGGAAGACCTTGCCGTCGATCTGCAGGTCGGCGCCGCGGCCGGATTCCGGGTCGACGACGATCGTGCCGTCGTTGTGGATCGTGCCTTTGAGCGCCAGCGTCGTGTTGGACTGGACGAGGACGTAACCCTCGTTGGTGAGGTCTTCGAAGGTGCTCGTGCTGTGGTGGCCTTCGGGTCCGGTGACGGTCTCGATCACGCCACCCCGTTGGGTTTCAAGCGTGCCGCCGACGATGGTTGAGTCGAACAGATTGACCACGGCGTCGTGGCCGAGCGCGGCGATGGTGCCGCCGTCATTGGCGACGAAGCTGTGTTCGAGATAGACCACACTGTCGCGGCCGTTGGCCTCGATAAAGCTCTCCCCGGTATTGGTGATGCAGTCATGCGCCAGCGTGATGTCGCCGCCGACGCCGGCGGTGATGAAACTGTCGTGCTTGTTGATGATTTCCGAATGGTCGATCTTGATCAGGCCGCCGAGCGACGCCTGGATCGTGCTGCCGTGCTTGTTCGCGATCTTGTCGTCGTCGAACAGGATGGTGCCGAAATCCGTGGCCAGGATCTCGGCGCCGTGCTTGTTGGCGACGCTGTCGTGGCAGAACGAGACGATGCTGCCGCAATCCTTGGCTTCGATCTCCGCGCCGGCGCCGCGGTTGAGGAGCTTGGAATCGGTGACCTCGACCGCGCCCGCGTCCTTGGCGAGCACATGCCCGGTGTTGGCGATGAGGTCGCAGGTCAGGATCAACGCGCTGCACAGCCCGACGGCTTCCATCGTGCCGGCGTTCTTGAGCAAAGAATGAGCGATCCGGATGGTACCGAAGCGCTCGGCGTCCATGATGCCGCCGTTGCGCACGAACGAGTCGTCGATCCGGATCGTGCCGCCATCCTGGGTCAAGATTTTTCCGGCCGGCTCCCCGTCCGGATTGCTGTCGCTCGGGGCAGATGCTGGCGCGTTGGTCAGCAACACTGAACTGAGCGTAATGATGCCGCCGTCCTTGGCGTCGATCTCGCCGCCGGATTGATTGTCAATCTTCACGCAGTCGACGCACACCGAGCCGCAATCCAATGCCTGCAGGGTGCCGGCATTGCTCAGGTCGCTATCTCTGACGAGGATTTGCGCGTCATGGCCGACGGCTTCGATCATGCCGGTGTTCTTCAGGAAAGCATGATCGACCCGGATCGTGCCGAAGCGCTCGGCGTCCATGGTTCCGCCGTTGAGCACGAAGGAGTCGTCGATGTTGACGATGCCGCCGTCCTTGGCGTCGATTTCGCCGCTGGATTGATTGTCGATCTTGGCATGGTCGACACAGACCGAACCGCAATCTGATGCCTGCAACGTGCCGGCATTGGTCAGGCCGCTGTCGCGGATGAGGATTTGCGCGCCGTGGCCGATGGCGCCGATAGTGCCGCCGCTGTTGTCGATCGAGGTCTTGAAGAACGACAGCGTGCCGAAACGGCCGGCTTGCATGTCGCCGCCCGCGTCGTTGGTTACGGTCGCGTGGCGGAAGTCGATCTCGCCGCCGTTCTTGGCGAGCGCGACGCCTTGATTGGTGAAGGTGGCGCCATCGGAGAACAAGATTTCCGAGCCATCGCCGGTAGCCGCGAGCCTGCCTTCGCCGCCGAACCCCGCCTGGTTGGAGACATTGACGTCGTCAAAATTGATTGTACCGCCGTCCACCGCGGCGACGCGACCGAGGTTGAACAGCGCGGCACCATCGGAAAAGGTGATATCCGATCCTTCGCCAACGGACCTGATCCGGCCGGGTACGAACGTCCCGTCGTCGTCGGTGAGATTATTGATGACCGTGACGCCGTCGACCGAAATATTGCCGCCATCCCTGGCGGCCAAACGGCCATTATTGAAAAGCTGTACGAACGTGTCGTCGGCACCGGTGGTCAAGGTGAGCGTACCGCCCACCGACTTGATCACCCCGTCGTTCGTGCTGAGGCTTGCGATCTGAATGTCGAGATTGTCGTCGCCACCGACCTTGATCTTGCCGTGGTTTTCGAAGCTGCCGAGCGCGAGCATGCCGGACCCGGTCAGCGTCGCCTGCGTGTCGGTAATGGTCAGCGAGTTCGCCGACTGATCGCCGGACATGGTGATGCTGTACTTGCCGGGCAGGTCGACGATGGCGTTCAGTGCCGAGTTGGGAACGACGCCAAGGCTCCAATTCAAAGGCGTCGACGCCGTCCATGTTCCGGTCCGATCTTCGGACGACGGCCCGATCCATTCGTCGCCAACGTCGATGATCTCCGACACGCCGTTGTCGTCGACGACATTGAAGTCGGCCTGCACGTAATTGCCGGCGAAATGGATCGTCGACGTGTCGATGCCATTGCTCACCGTTAGAATGCCGGTGGCGGAGTCGAAACCAAAAGTCTCGCTTGCCGGAACAAACTTCAGGTCGTTCAGAACGATCGTGTCGCCGCCGCCGAAGTCTTGGATGTCGGCGCCATAAGCTCCGTCCAATGTATGAGCGAGCGCGAGCGATCCGCTCCCGATGAACTTCACGTCCTGGCTGAAAGTGCCGGCAAAAATGGCGTCGCCGCCGTTGGAAATCTGAACCAACGGAGTGCCGAAAGTGCTGACGACATTATCGAGCACATCGAGAATGCCGCCATTGGTCGCTTCCAGCAGCGCGTTGTTGGTGAACAGCGCGCCGGTTTCGACGAACAGCGTCTGGCCGCTGAGATCGGCGTTGATGGTGCTGCCGATGTCGTTGGTAAATGTCAGCGCGCCATTGTTCTGGCCGGCGCCCTCGATGGTGTTGCCCTGATTGTCGAGAGTGACGGTATTGAACCCGTCACCAGTGAGCCCGGCGATGATGTCCTGCGCGCCCGGGCCGCCTTCCAGGAAGATCGTGCCGTTGC
>Ga0210395_10001440_pt1 | contig 18409 bp, 12 predicted proteins | sample IncBWH4OmetaG_FD_150861 | JGI IMG/M metagenome (GOLD analysis project Ga0210395, IMG submission 150861) | Forest soil microbial communities from Barre Woods Harvard Forest LTER site, Petersham, Massachusetts, United States - Inc-BW-H-4-O ...
AAAATTAACTGCCCTCTACTTTGCCGGAGCCGCCGCCGGCGCCTTCCCGCCCGCCAGCAAATTCTGCAATCCCGAATAAAAATCGATCGGCACCGGAAAAACCACCGTGGTGTTTTTCTCGACCCCGATCTCCGTCAGCGTTTGCAGATAGCGTAGCTGTATGCTGGCCGGTTCGGAAGATAACAAATGGGCAGCGTCCACCAGGCGCTGGGCAGCCGAAAACTCGCCCTCCGCATGGATGATCTTCGACCGTTTTTCGCGTTCCGCCTCGGCCTGCTTGGCCATCGCCCGCAGCATCGACTCCGGCATATCCACTTGCTTCACTTCCACGTTCGCCACCTTCACCCCCCAGGGCGCCGTGTGCGTGTCGAGGATGCTCTGCAGCCGCAAATTTATTTTGTCGCGGTGCGCGAGCAATTCATCCAGTTCCTGCTCGCCCAGCACCGAGCGCAAAGTTGTCTGGGCAAACTGCGAAGTCTGATAGGCGTAATTGGAAACCTCGACCACCGCCTTATTCGGATCGATCACCCGAAGAAAAATCACGGCATTCACTTTCAGCGTAACGTTGTCGCGGGTAATGATGTCCTGCGGAGGCACCTCAAGCGCCTCCTGCCGCAGCGAAATCCGCACCATGCGATCAATCGGCGCGAAGACCAGGATTACGCCCGGCCCCTTGGCCGCAATCAGTCGGCCCAGCCGGAAGATAACGCCGCGTTCATATTCCGCCAGGATCTTGATGGAACTCAGCACGTAGATGACGGCGATAACGATCGCGACCGTGACCACCGGGAACCCAAGATCCATAAATGCCTCCACCCATCTCTTATTCCAGCGTATGAGCGGATTGTAGCGCAATGCAGCGCCTATCGGCGGGGACAACATGCTGGCGCAGTTGTTGAGGGAGATGCGGGCGCCGCAAAAAACGGAACGCCTTGCCAATTTTAACGGCTCAAAATTTGGAGCCAGAGTGTCGACCAAGCCGCTTGCCCTCCGAAGTTTTCTCTTGACCTCTTCTTAGGATCGCGTCAGACTGTGTCCGCCCAGGCCACCCGGCCTACAACCCGTTCCCCGCGGGATGCTAGCTCGACAACTGGAAGGACCGGAAACAGCACGCAGGTCAGCTTCGTAAATTTTGCTTTCTCAAGGATCTCCCCGTCTCGATTCGTTCTATGCCTGAAGCTCTTGCCAAGAAAGTCCTGCTGATCGGTTGGGACGCTGCCGATTGGAAGATCATCACTCCTCTGCTCGACCGGGGCTTGATGCCGACCCTCGAAAACTTTGTCAACCACGGAGTCATGGGAAATCTCGCGACCTTGCATCCCATTCTCTCTCCCATGCTATGGAACTCCATCGCCACCGGAAAGCGGCCCGACAAGCATGGAATTCACGGTTTCGTGGAGCCCGATTCGCAAACTGGCGGCGTGCGCCCGGTTTCGAGCACCTCGCGCAAGGTCAAAGCGATCTGGAATATTCTGACCCAACGCGGACGCAAGACTCATGTGCTCGGCTGGTTTGCCGGGCATCCCGCAGAGCCCATCAATGGCGTCTTTGTCTCCGACCTTTATCCCTATCCCGTCGCGCCGCTTGAAAAGCCGTGGCCCTTGCCGCCGGGCGCGGTTCATCCCGAGAGCATGCGGGAAACATTCGCCGCATTGCGCATGCATCCCGAGCAGGTGACCGAGGCGGCCATCCTTCCCTGGATTCCACGCGCCGCCGAGATCGATCAAGAAAAGGACAACGGGCTTCAGTCATTCGCCAAGATTCTCGCGGAGAATTGCTCCATCCACAATGCCGCCACCTGGATTCTGCAAAACCAGCGCTGGGATTTCATGGCGGTTTATTACAACGCGATCGATCACTTCTGCCACGGATTCATGCATTTTCATCCTCCCCGCATGGAAGGAATCCCGGAAGATAAATTCGAAATTTATAAAGACGTGGTGAACGGTGCCTATCGTTTTCACGACATGATGCTGCAGACGCTTCTGGAATTGGCTGGTCCCGATGCGACCGTCCTCTTGGTTTCCGATCACGGTTTTCACAGCGATCACCTGCGCCCGCGCGGCATTCCCATAGAGCCCGCCGGTCCGGCCGTACAACATCGGCAGTTCGGCGTCGTTTGCATGAAAGGCGCTCGGATCAAACAAGACGAAAGAATTTACGGCGCCACGCTGCTGGATATAACCCCGACAATCTTGACATTGTTCGGGCTCCCCGTAGGAGCGGACATGGATGGCCGCGTGCTCGTGCAGGCCTTTGAGCAGCCTCCCGAAATCACGCGCATCTCGAGTTGGGAACAGGAAGCGGGCGAATGCGGGATGCATCCTGCCGATCGGCGGACAGACCCGGTTGCAGCCCAAGCGGTGATGCAGCGATTCGTGGCCTTAGGCTACATTCAGCCTCCGAGCGAGAATCAGGCAAAAGCCGTGGAGATGGCAGTCCGGGAGCAGCATTACAATTTGGCGCGGTCCTACCTGGACGCGCGCCGCTATCCCGACGCGTTGCCTCTTCTCCAAGAACTGGTAAGAAAGTGGCCGGATCAGACCCGCTTCTCGCAATACCTCGCCCAATGCTTTCTCGCCATGCGTCACCGCGCTGAAGCGAAAGCGATTCTTGAGCAACTCATCTCGAACCCGCCGAAACCATCCCCAGCCGACGCAAATGATGTTGCAACTCCAAACGAGGCTTCTAAATCGGAAGCAGAAACGCCGGAGCCGATGCCCGCAAAAATACCGGCGGAAATAGCGAAAGACCGTCCCTGGGCAGACTTGATGATGGGCATCATCGATTTTGAAGAGGGCAACATGGATGCGGCGCTGGCGAGTCTACTGAAGGCGGAGCGATTCGATCCGCGTCTGCCTGACCTGCACCTCCGCATCGGTGACGTCTACTTGCGGCAGAAAAGAATCGACGACGCCGAGCGCGCCTTCGAGCACGCGCTTGCCATCGACGCCGATAGCGCGCCGGCGCACCTCGGGCTGGCCATGGCCCACTTGCGAAAGCGCCGCAATGAGCAAGCCGCTGAGCAGGCACTCCATGCGGTCGGATTGCAGCACTTCCTTCCCTTGGGCCACTTCTATCTGGGAGTGGCACTGGCCCGGCTTGGTCATCGCCAGCGCGCCGCATTGGCATTCGAAACTTGCTTGACTATGCTACCCGGCCTGATGGCGGCTCACCGCTGGCTCGCGACTTTGCACCAGCAAGCGGGTGGCGATCCCGAAAAGGCGGCCCGGCACCGTAGTATCTATTTGCAAATGAGGCGGAAGAGCGAAACCAGGGCTCTCGGCTAACCGTAGTTGAAAGAATTTCCGCTAGGCACTGCACTGTAGTGCAGGAAGACGAAATCTACAGTTGGCGATAAGTTGCGAAGTCGGATTGGTCGACGGTGAGAATTACGGGGAGAGATTCGCGTTTTGCCAGATAGACGAGCGCCGCATCGGCGAAATCCATTGGCCTGTCTCAATAGCCCGACATCATGCTTTGCAGGTGCGGCAGTTCGCTATCTTCGATTATGCCGAGGACTAGCGCTCCTGAGCGGACGAACTTCCAGGCAGCTCCTATTTCAGCCAGCGAGTCACCAACCAAATGAAATAGTTCTGTTGACACGGCCTCGGAGGTCAGCAGCGGGAGGCGCAGTTAGCGGAATGCGTCGACTCAGGCCTTGTGTCAGCGATTACTTCGGTCAAGAAGCGCGGGAATGGCGCCCGTGTCGATTAACGCATTCGCGTTTGATGTAGCGCTAGCGAGCGTGGCGGCGCTTCAGGCGCTCGCGGAGTATGACCCGGGCCGTCTCCGATGGCCTAGGGTTGCGGCCGGCCACGGCTCCGAAGCAGTTTGCGGCGGCGGTATGAAGGCGGAGTTGGGCGTCTTCTTCCGAAAGACCGGTGTCCCACTTTTTTAGCCAGTCGCAGACGGCCGTCCCGTATAGAAGGGAGGCGGCAGTTTCGCGTGCTGCCGAGGAAGGGACCGTAAGCCTCTGTGCCTGCCCCTTGCTCTGTCAATCTGCAAAAAAGGGCTGCAGCCGTTAGTCTTCGGGCGTCAAGCTAAACACCACACCTTCCCCAACCGAACCCTGCGGAGCGTCGCCATAGAGCGATGTCAGCCCCCACAAGCTTCCGCCCGTGGCAGAAATAAGATCGTCCGGAAAACCGCCAACCGATGACGTCTGCGAGAACGGCGTTAGAGTCTCGATCAGGCTTCCATCGGTTGGTGAGAATGTCAGGATCTGTCCGTAACCAGCCGCGGCTCCGCTCTGCTCCATCCACAGGTTTCCGTCGCCGCCCAGCACCAGCCCGCTGGTGGTTCCCGAAAACAAATTCGGAATCGCTGGAAACAAAACCAGATTGGAACCGTCTGGCTGAATTTCGAATAATCCCGACCCTTGCTCGAGCACTCCGTAAATCCCGTAGAGATTTCCGTTCGCGCCGAAGACGAGGAAAGCAGCCGTACCGGGGAAATGTTCGACCTTCGGCAGCTTCAGATTGATGCTCTGCACTTTCCCCGTGATCTCGTTGTAAATGAACAAATCTCCCAGCACCGTCCAGTACAGCATCCCGTTCCTTCCGGCAACTGGGTTTGATGGCGCGGTGCGCGTCACTCTCACGGTCTTGTATTTCCCGGTGGCAACGTCCACGCGAAAAATTGACCCGCACTCGCACTTTGAGATCTTGGCGTAGAACGTCGCGCCGTAGACTTCGCCGTTGGCACCGGCCGCCATTCCCAGTGGGTCGTACCCATCACCGCAGCTGGGACAAAAAGAATGAATCACCTGGAACCCAGACCCGTCGCGCTTGAGCCGGAACACTGTGCCGGCATTGTTGACCCCGCCGAGGTCGGTTTCGCCATACAGCATGCCATCCGAACCTTCGACGAGTTGAACCGGATCTTGTCCATTCGGAAAGTTGTTTCCCTGTCCCGGCTCGAATGCATACAACACGGTGAATGTGCCTGATGGCGTAAGGGAAAACACCAATCCGCCAGCTTCTTCTGGCTGTTGTAACGTTTCAGAGGCCGTGCCATAGAAATTTCCGTCCGAGCCCAGAATGATCGAAGTGGGCACGCCGCCGTTCGGGCAGCCGCCTTGACCCTCCGAGCCATCGCACACAAAAGTGTGGACAGCAACTGGTTGCTGACCCGCGGCGTGCGCGGCACAGGCGATGGACATCGCTAGAACAGCGAGCATACTTCTTCGGCGCATGGTTTCCTCCTGGTTAGCCGTTGCCACGGCAAACGAATCGCGCGCAAACGAATAGCGCAATCGCGATTCGGAATTGTCACATGGAAGTAAACAAAGTGTAAATACTGAGTAACTCCTGCGATGGCGCTAATTCATCACATCCGTGCCCGTTATATCCACACTCGAAACCGGTGTTGGAGCGATACCTCCGAGGGACTTGGCATAGCACCAACTACGAAGGGTTCTCGCTGGAATCGCTGTTGGGCACAACAATCGTGGCAAGCTGCTAGGGTTGAGTTGGTCCTTTGATTCTGTAAATCGCGTACCATGCTCCGGCCATCAAGCTGCCGGAAACCACGCGCATGAAAGTGTGCATGGAAGAAAAGTAGCCCGCGTAGCCGGCAGCGCCGACCAGTTGTAAGAGCAACTGCCCAGCCGCCCACGCCCGGCGACACTTAGGCGACACCCGTTCGCGCCAACCGCGTAATGCATCCAGTTGTTCTCTGAACAGGATTCCCTGTTCGAGTCCATCCCCAAAGCTGACTTTACCGCGATCTGCCAGGACTGACTCCGAAGGCTGCAAGCGCTGATCGAGTTCGTTCTCCGCCATACGGATGATGGGGAACTTCCCCAGAGGAAGAACCCAAACAATGTTGCAAACCCAAGTCTCGTGGGAAAGTTGCTCCATCGCGACTCGAATCCGTCTGTCGCGAGCCCGCTGAACTACGCTGCCGTGAACCGGTGCAACGGCACTGTTCGATCCCATGGATCCACGTCGGGGAGTTCCCCCTTTACGCCATCACTGCTTTTGTCTCCACCGCCGGATCAACCCGCAGCGTAAGCCCTTCCACCTGCCTCACAACGACGTGTTTTCCCGCAGGAATAGGCGCAGCCGACACAGCGTCCCAAAGCTCACCGTGCACAAACACCTTCCCGTTCGGCGCGAGCATGGTTTCAGCAACCCCAATTTCACCAATCAATCCCTGCTCGCCCGTAACAATCTTGTTCCGCCGAGCCCGCACCGCGATCCCCATCAGGAACGCTGTAATGATTCCCAACGGAACGGCCACAGCAATCGCCGTCAGCAAGCGAACGCGCATCTCTGGAATCGGCCCGTCAACCAGCAGCAATCCGCCAAGGGTGAGCAGGACGATTCCGCCCGCAGTGAGGACTCCGTGACTGGCAAACTTAGCCTCGGCGGCAAATAGAAGAAACGCAACCAGAATCATTGCCAGCGCCGCATAGCGGATCGGCAACAGATGCATGGCAAACGCCGCCAGCACGATGAAGATCACTCCAATCGTGCCTGGCACAACCGCGCCGGGATGATTGAATTCGACATACAGACACAGAGCCCCAATCATCAAAATAATCAAGGTGATGTTCGGATCCATGATGTAAGAAAGAATCCGCTCTTTCAGCGTCATCTCGTAATCCCGTACCGGCTGACCCACCAGATCAAGCGCGGCCGTCGCGCCGTCAAAGCGCCTGAAACTCTTTCCACTCATCTGCCGAAACAAGTCCTGCTCGTTCCGAGCAACATAGTCGATCAGCTTCTTGTCGAGTGCCTCCTGCTCAGTAAATGACTTCGATTCGCGAACCGCGCTTTCGGCGAGTTCGACATTGCGCCCGCGCCGGGTCGCCACAGACCGCATGAGCGCAGCCGCATCGTTCTCAATCTTCTTCATCATCGTCTCATCGGGCTTGCCGAAGAGAGTCACAGGATGCGCCGCTCCAGCATTTGTCCCCGGAGCCATGGCCGCCACATCCGCCGCTTCAAGAATAAAAATTCCGGCCGACCCCGCGCGGCTTCCCGCAGGAGTCACATAAACAATCACCGGCACTGACGATGCGACAATCTTGTCGATAATCTCCCGCGTCGACTCGACCAGCCCTCCCGGCGTGTTCATCTCAATCAGCACAGCCTGGTCTTTATTCCGGCGAGCCGCCTCCAGCGCGCGCCCGATATATTCGGCAGTGACCGGCTGTATAGCGTCGTCGACAACGATTCTCAAAACATCTGCCGAGCAGGAAGCAACGAGAAACAACCAAGCAATTGCAGCGAGCCAAAGCCGAGATGCAAGGCTCCTACTGAGAGGTGAGAACCGAGAGCTGAGAACTGACACGCGAGAACGGAGAGCTGAAAGCTGACGGCTGAAAGCTCGCTTCATGGCTGCGCCTTCTCCGCCATCTTGGCCGCTAGCGCGCGCTTCATGTCCTGGCCGGCGGCGTTTCCCGGCTCCAGTTGCAGCACGTGATTGACGTCCTCAACCGCCGCTTCCATTCGATCTTCGCGCAAATCGAGCCGCCCCAAAATCAAATACGCTTCCGCCGATTCGCGTATGCGAAGCGCCGCCTCCGCTTGAGCGCGAGCTGCGCGAGCATCGCCGCGCTCGTCGTAATCTTCCGCCAGCGCGGTCAGCGGCGCCGTGCTCGACGGATCAACCGTCGCGGCATGGCGGAATTCCGCCTCCGCTTCCGTCCCGAATCCATGCGCCAGAAGCTCCTTGCCCAATTCCACGTGGTAGCGTGCATGCGCCTGAGGATCGGAGAGCGCAAATCGCTGCTCCGCCCAACCGCCCATCTGCGTGGTCATTTGCCGGAAAGCGTCTTCCTCATAATTACGGTTGATGCGCTCAACGTCCACCTTCGACGTGGCGCCACTCGCAACCACGTGCCCAGCAACCGGTGCCATCGAATCAAGCATCAATTTAGCTTCCGCGTCGTTAGGTCGGCGATCAAGTGTCGCTCGCAGTTCGTGCGCCGCGCCCGCGTGATCGCCCGCCTGCGCAAGCGTCACGGCGAGATTGAAGTGGTAATCCGCGTCGCTCGGATCATTCTGAATTGCACGCTCAAAACAGTCAGCAGCCTTTTTCTGGCCGCGCCGCGCCGCCACCACTCCGAGATTGTTATAAACCTCGGCCAACGGCAGCCGCGCCGCCACAAATTCAAACGCGCTTTCCGCTTTGGCGAAATCTCCATGCCCGTAAGCGGCGAGCCCAAGATAGAAATTTGCCTCGCGCGCTACTTCAGAAGAAGCCTGAATCCGTCCCTGCGCAGCCATCGCCGCTTCGTAATCGCTCTCCGCGTAATAAATCTTCCCCAGCTCCAGCCACGCTTCCGCATAATTCGGATTGACGCGCACGGCATCGCGGTAATGCAGAATTTTTTCTTCCACGGTGGTGGCCAGCGTGCCGCGCACATAATTTTCCAGCGCGTCCAGCCGCATCGGGGCGGCGCTCGCCATGTACTTATCTTTCGGAACGGAGAAATCAGTCCGAATCAGGCGAAGCAGATCCCAGGCCAGCGCCGATTGCAACGTCGCCAACTCGGCCAGCGGGGCCGACTCCGTGACTTCGGGCAACAGTCGCGGAGCGCGCATGTCAAGCAATTGCGCGCTCGCCGTCAGGCGCGTTCCGTCGTATCGATAAGATCCGAGCACGGCATAATCCACGTCCATCTGCTCGGCGATGCGATAAAGCGTAGCCCGCGAAGCATGAACGCCCGCCGGCACGCCCTGCCGATCATAAGCACGCAGCCGCTCCTCGCGGCTGACTATGTATAAGACTGGAGAATTAAGTTGCTCGTGAAAAGTCTCGGGGAAAGATTGGCCCTGCCATTCGAGCCCCGGCGTCGGCGAAGCATTGGCGAAAGGAATCACCACCACCGTCCGCCCGACCGTGTGCGCACCAGCTTCGGCAGATATCGCGCCGTCCTCCGCGCGGAGCGCCGGGTACAGAGAGATTACCAGCGAACCCGCGAAGACCCAAAAAACGAAGCGTTTCACAACCATTGATTATATCGGCAGTCGAGATGTACTTCACGCGCGCCGCCGGCTTGAAGAAATTACCGGCTCCGCAGCCTCGCCTTCGCGAGCCGGAAGCGAAGTCTCCGTCCAACCCGGCAATTCGTCGCTGCCCGTAATAAGCCGCGCGCCACGCTCATAGGTAAGATATGACCACGCCCACTGAATCATCACCAGCAGCCGATTGCGGAATCCAATCAGAAAAAGAATGTGGATGAAAAGCCACGCCAGCCAGGCGAAATAGCCCGATAACTCCAACTTGCCAAACTGCGCGACGGCAGCCGCTCGCCCAATTGTGGCCAGACTGCCTTTGTCGAAATAATGAAAATCACGCCGTGGCTGATGTTCCAGATCGCGGGCGATGTTCTTCGCAACCCAGTCTCCTTGCTGGATCGCGACCGGCGCAACTCCCGGCAGCATCTTTCCGTTTTCGTCGTGCAGCGCGGCGAGATCGCCAATTACAAACACATCTTTATAATCCGGAATGCTGAGGTCGGGTCGAACAAGCACGCGGCCGGCGCGGTCAACCGCCACTCCCAATTTGCGTCCGAGCGGCGAAGCCGCCACGCCCGCCGCCCATAAGATCACCGCCGCTGAAATCTTCTGGTCGCCCGTCCATACCGCCCCCGGCTCAACTCGTGTGACCATCTGTGACGTGCGAACTTCGACGCCCAGATGACGCAGTTGCAGTTCTGCCTTGCGCGAAAGCCCTTCCGAATATGCGGGCAGTACGCGCGGGCCGCCTTCGATCAGCAGTATGCGGCTCTGTCGCGGATCGATATAGCGAAACTCGCCATTGAGCGCGTGCCGCGCGATCTCGGCCAGTGTCCCGGCGAGTTCGACCCCCGTCGGCCCGCCTCCTCCGACCCCGAACCCCAGCGGAGATGCGCTCGCGTCATCGTCATGGTTAGGGGCAGTCGGTTGCTCCTCCATCCGACGCTCCGCCAGTTCGAATGCCAGCAGAACACGCCGCCGGATTTCGAGCGCATCTTCTATCGTCTTCAATCCGGGAGCCAGCGGCTCCCATGCATCATGACCAAAGTAAGCGTGCGTCGCGCCCGAGGCGATGACCAGGAAATCGTATTCGAGTGTCTGCTCCTTGGTGATGACTCGCTTCTGCCCGAGATTGAAATCGATCACCTCCTCGAGCAGCACCTCAACATTCGAATGCGAACTTAATATCGACCGTATGGGTGCCGCGATTTCTCCGGGAGAAAGCCCCGCAGTGGCGACCTGATAAAGCAGTGGCTGAAAAGTATGATGGTTTCTCCGGTCAACCACCGTTACCTGAACCGGCAGCCGCGCGATCCGGCGAGCCGCCGTCAAGCCCGCGAAGCCAGCCCCCACGATTAGCACACGAGGTCGAGCTCGGTCCGCGCCAGGTTGTGGAGTCATAGCCATCTACTATAGAGATTCGCAAAGCCCCCGAGCGGACGGAAACAATTGTAGTCATCGGGTGATCGGGCCATCGGGCGATCCGAAAGCCACTTCCCGCTCGATAACCGCGTTCTTGACTTTCGATGGCCCGATCACCCGGTGGCCCGATGTCCTATAAACTGCTTCTTCGCACTTAAATGACTCCGGCGCAGCCCACTTCGTCCGCCTTGCGTTTTCTCCTGCCCTCCGTCCGCGACATCATTTTTATTTTTCTTTTCTGGTCCGTGCTGGCAGGTCCGCTGTCGAATCGTCCGCTGGCCGATGCCGACATAGGCTGGCATATTCGCACCGGCGAGCAAATTCTGGCCACCCGTTCGCTCCCGCGCGCCGATCCCTATTCTTCCACCATGCAGGGCCAGCCCTGGTTTGCATGGGAGTGGCTATACGACGCGCTGCTCGGCCTCCTGCACCGCTCCTGCGGGCTGAACGGCGTCGCCTGGATATGCGCCCTGCTGACGGCAACGATTTTCGCCGGCCTTCTCTCGCAACTCCTTCAGCGCGGCACGGGCTTGTTGCTGGCCGTTCTCCTGATGTTGCTGTCCGAGTCTGCCGCCATGGTCCATCTCTACGCGCGCCCCCACATCGCGAGTTGGCTTTTTTCTCTGCTCTGGTTCGTCATGTTAGAGCGCTGGGAAGGTTGGAATTGGCACCACGACGGAAGCCTGCCGCGCTGGATTCCCTGGTTCTTTCCCGCGTCAATGCTGCTCTGGGTCAACCTGCATGGCGGATGGCTTTTCGGCATGGCCCTGCTCACCATCTATATCTTCGCCGCATTTGTCGAATCCGTCGGCGCACAAAAGAAAGATCCCTTCGCCGCAATTCGCGCTTCGCATCGCGCTCGGGCCATGTCCGTCGCCTGGATAACCTCTATGGCCGCTACCCTCGTCAATCCTTTCGGCTGGCGCCTGCACGTCCACATCTACCGCTATCTGACTGATCGCTACTTAATGAACCGCATCGACGAATTCCGCTCCCCCGATTTTCACGGCTGGGCCGAGCGCTCATTCGCTATCATCCTGCTCCTGACGCTGATGGCATTGGCGGGTAATCATTTTTTCGCGAGCGGCGACTCAAAGAATGATGGCAAATTGCGCCTTAGCCACCTGCTAGTCGTGCTGTTCGCGACCTATGCGGCATTTTATGCCACCCGCAATCTTCCAGTTTCTTCGATGCTATTGGTCCTGATCGCCGGTCCGATTCTCTGGAAAAACTTCAGAGCCCTCGGCCACCAGCCCGGAGCCTGGCCATGGCTGCGCAAAAGCGCCGCAGGAATCGCAACTTTCTCCGATCGCATGGCCGCGCAAGAATTGGACCTGCGCGGCCACCTATGGCCGCTTATCGCAACCGTCGCGGCATTTGCGATCTGCCTTCAAGGAGGATGGCTCGGCTCGCGCCAGCTGATTCATGCGCAGTTTGATCCCAAGAAAATGCCGGTAGCGGCCCTGGATTTCCTGGAGAAAGAAACCCGAGGCAGCGAAGCCGCCGCTCCAGTTTTCTCAGTCGATGCCTGGGGCGGCTATTTGGTCTACCGTATGTATCCCGAGCGAAAGGTAGTAGTCGATGATCGTCACGATCTCTACGGTTCCAACCGAATTCGTCGGTACGTGACCCTGATCCACGCCGCGCCAGGATGGCAGGCCGTTTTGCAAGACTGGCAAATTCGCACCCTGCTCTTGCCGACCGACTCAACCCTGGCCAACCTCCTCCGCGAACTTCCGCAAGATTGGAGAATCGAGTATGAAGATAAAGTTGCAGTGGTGTTTGATCGGCGCTAGTGTCGTAGTAAGAAGTCGGCAACAGAAACTAACGTTGTCATCCTGAGCGAAGCGAAGGACCTAGGTATCTTGCATGCAGCATCCAGTTGCTCTCGGAGCGAGCGCGGATTGCCCCAATAGCCATGCCAATTTCCGCGCACAATCCCACCCCGAAGGATGATCAAGCCGGCATGCAAGTCATGATCCTCCAGGCTATCTGTTCGAAGAGATAAACTTGTGGCGATGAAAAATGTCAGGGTGGTTCTAATGGCTTCGGTCGTCTTTGCATTTTCTGCGGTTGCGCAGCCCACATTCGACGGTGGCTTCAGGCTTGCGCTACCCGAGCACCGAGGGCAACTCAGTTGGTCCGCCGAGGGATTCAAAGTCGTTCAATCCTCAGCCAAGCCCGGTGGCCGCGAGATCGGGATTCGTGGCAAAGATCAGTCAGGTCGTCTCGCTTTTTTGGGCTTTTTTTTCCTGTTTCCCGACCAAGCGCCTTTGACGAGCGCAAAATGCCGAGATGGCGTGCTGGATCCGGAGAAGAAAAGTGATAAAACCTTAAAGGTTCTGACGGTTTCCGATGTGGCCCAGGCCAACAGTGTGCCTGTTTCTCTGGTGAGTTACACGTCGGAGGGGCGAAACGGCAAGATGGCGTACATGGTGCGCGGCTTTGTCGCCACCGGCGACATCTGTGGGGACCTCGAGATTTACAGCGATTCTCCCATCGCCGCAGGAGACGCCGATGTAAACAATATTTTTGCGAGCTATCGTCTCGACGAAAACTATTCTCCCCAGTTCAACGATGTATTTCTTTATGCACAGATCTTATACAACGCGCGCATGTACAAAGCTGCGGGACCAAGTTTTGAGATGGCATTATCGAAGATCAAAGAGAACCCAGAATCAGTCGGGAAAACATTCCGAGATCCAAAGACCGCGAGGCGCGTCGTCACCGACCAGGCGGGGATGGCATACGGAATGTCGGGAGACATTCAGAAGGCCCGCACTCTGTTTGAGAAAGCGATTGCAGAAGACCCCGACTACCCAATGTATTACTACAATCTTGCATGTGCCGACGCCGAGCAGAATAACCTGTCAGGCGCGCGGACTCATCTACAGCAAGCCTTCGCCAGAAAGGCAAACATGATCGCCGGTGAAGCCATTCCTGACCCGACGAAAGATGATTCATTTCTCCCCCACCGTAGCAATCGAGAGTTCTGGGCGTTCTTGGAGGGCCTCCAGCGAAAATAGTAGGCGCCTTTCCCAACACTCTCTGCAACCTGCGCGCTTCCGCATCATCTGATGTAGTTGAGTTCGGGCGGGCTATTGGAATAGCGGTTGCAACCGCGGGTTACAATTCTTCTTCGTCGACGTCTTATAGAGTGCAGACATATGCGGATCGCAACCACGCGCCGGTGTGCTAACCGAATCATTGCCCGATGTCCGGAGTGCTGCCTGGGGTGCCGTCAATGAAGTCGCAGTGTTTGCCGTTCAACCAGATTCCGCACACCACACGCCTTTTCCTCGATTATCTTTCCTACACTCCATCCGTTCGAGATTTTTATCCCCGCTCGCCGATGTTTTCCGAATGGGTGAAAGACGAATCGCGCCGCGTTACCTACGACGCCGTCCGCCGCGCCAAGGTCAGCGACATCCTGGCCCGCCAAAATCGCAGCTGGGGAGCCTCGCCCAAAACGCTAGCCAACATCGATCGTCTCCGAAGCGGCGCGCTGGCAGCGGTTACCGGCCAGCAGGTTGGACTCTTTGGTGGCCCACTGTTTTCGATCTTCAAAGCCCTGACCGCGGTCAAACTCGCCGACGAAGCAACCGCCGCCGGCGTCGATTGCGTCCCCGTCTTCTGGCTCGCCACCGAGGATCACGATCTGGCCGAGATCAGCCACGTCGCTCTGCTAGCCGAGCATGGCCTGCCCGAACCATTCGCAGTGGATGCCCAAGCGTTTGAAAATAACCTCATCACCGACGCGCCCGTAGGCACAATCAAGTTCGGTCGCGAGATTGCGCCGATCGTCGAGCGCGCCGCCGCGTTGTTGGGAGACTCTGACGTCTCGACCTGGCTGCGCGAAGCATATCGTCCCGGAGAAAATCTCGGCAGCGCCTTCGCTCTCCTCTTCGCGCGCCTGTTCGCAGATTGGGGGGTCATCCTCCTCGATCCCGCCGACAAAGATTTCCACGATCTGGCAAAACCCTTGTTCCGCGCCGCAATCGAGCGCTCCAGCGAACTCGATGACGCCCTCTTAACACGGGGAAAGGCCATCGAAGCCGCCGGATATCACCTGCAAGTCAAAGTAACCTCAGCCACCACGCCGCTTTTTGAAGTAAAAAATGGCGTCCGCACAGCCATACGGCGCCGCAATCATAGCCCCCACGGCGAAGAGTTCGCCGTAGGCGAAGAACACATCACGCGCGCCGACCTGCTCGATCGCATCGAAAATTCTCCCGAGAATTTCAACCCGAACGTCCTGCTTCGCCCCGTCGTTCAGGATTACCTCTTGCCTACGCTCGTATACACCGGAGGGGCCGCCGAGGTCGCATACTTCGCGCAGGTCGGCGTCGTCTACGAAAAACTGCTCGGCCGCGTGACGCCAGTCCTCCCGCGTTTTTCAGCGACGCTACTCGAGCCGAAGCCCGAGCGCATTCTGACTCGCTATCAACTGAACCTGCCCGATGTATTGCAAGGTCCGGAAAAGGTTCGCGAAGCCATTGCCGCCCGTTCGCTCCCGCCAGAGTTGCAGTCCCGCTTTGAGGAAGCCTACGCCAGTGTCGAGCGCTCGATGACAGCTCTTCGCGAATCGATCGGCAAACTCGATTCAACCTTGCTCGACACCGCCGACAGCGCGCGCAGCAGCGTGTCGCATCAAATCGATCGCCTCCGCGCCCGCGTGGCCCGCGCCGAGGAGTTGCGCAATGAGGTCATCACCCGCCACGCCGAGATCCTGATCAGCTCCCTATTCCCCCATAAATCCCTACAGGAGCGCGAAGTTGCTGGTGTGAGTTTTGTGGCCCGCTACGGACGAGATCTGCTCGCAAGTCTCTATCAGTTGATTAAACCCGATTGCCACGATCATCAAGTGATCGAAGTTCAATAGCCAGGTTTCCCAACCTGGCCCGACGAAGCCTGCTTCTTCGTCCGCGGCGAAAGATGCGTCGCCAGCTTTATCGCGACGCCAAAGCCGGACTCATCCCTGGAGTACGATCTGCAACGCTTCAAGCGACTCAACTCTCGCCACTCCCTTGTCCCCATAAGCGCCCGCCACATCCATCAACATCGCCTGCATCCCCGCGCCGGTCGCGCCAAGGTAGTCCACGGAATAAACATCGCCGACATATAGGCTCTCCTCGGCGCGGGTATTCATGCTCTTCAAAGCCTGGCGAAAAATTTCCGGGTGCGGCTTCTCATAGCCCACCAGGCCAGAGTCCGTAATCGTGCGAAAGCAATCTGCAATCCCGCACTGCCGCAACACGTCTTCGATCCGCCCATCCGCATTCGAGATAACTGCGAGCGGATAAAGCTCGGCAATCCGCCGCAGCCGCTCAGCCGTCCCAGCAGGAATCCTGTCCCAATTGCCGGATTTGCGAATCGACGCCACCATCTGATCGCGGAGGGCATTGTCTTCAATCCCGATTTCAGCGAGCAGCTGCGAATAGAACATCCACCAGAAACTTTGGTCGGTGTTGCCGTTGCTGGTAAGCATCGCATCAAATTTATTCTTGGTTCTGCATTCCAGGTCGCGCAAGTGTTCGGGATCGACAGCAATGCCGCGTTCGGCGAGAGGCGCGTGAATGCGCGCTCGATTCGGAAAGAGCAGCGTATTGCCCACGTCAAAGAAAACGACCTTCAAATCCATAGTGCTCGCAATAGCCGTTCGGCCTTCGTGCTACTTAGTGTCCTTCGTGGTTCAAGCTCTCGCACATTTCCCGCTAAAACCGTGCCACTTACCAAAGTATGACAGCCCCGCCCCTGCAAGCTACTCCAATGCATTAAACTGAAAACTTTGCCGATGTAGTAAGTGGAAACAAAAGGTTATGCCTCAACTGCGCGTCGTCGTCCTCTGGCACCAGCACCAGCCCTTCTACAAAGACCTGGTGACCGGGCAATATCGCTTGCCCTGGACGCGCCTCCACGCCTTGAAAGATTACTACGGCATGGTGAAGCTGCTCGATGAGTTCCCGCAGGTGCATCAGACTTTCAATCTCGTTCCCTCGCTCATAACGCAGATTCAGGATTATGTCTCAGGCGATGCGCAGGACCCTTTCCTTCAGGTGGCTACCAAGCCCGCCAAAGATTTGACGCAGCCGGAGCGCCGTTTCGCCCTGCAATATTTATTTCAAGCGAATGCCGTAAATGTGATCGGACGCTATCCCCGCTATCGCGAGCTCTGGGAAAAATTTCACGGAGCCGATGCCTTGCCCGAGCGTGCCGAGAAATATTTTCAGGACCAGGATCTCACCGATCTCCAGGTACTCTCGCAGATTGGATGGTTCGACGAATACTTTCTCGCGGAAAAAGACCTCTCTGAGCTGATCCGAAAAGGCCGCAACTACACACTCGAAGATCAGAAGTTCGTCATGGCGCGCGAGCACGAACTCTTGGCCGAGGTTTTGCCCGTGCACGCAAGAGCGGCCAAGAAAGGCCTGATCGAGATTTCGACCTCGCCTTTTTATCATCCCATTTCGCCCCTGCTTTGTGACTCGGAGATCGGCGCGGTTTCTTCGCCGGGGCTGCCCTTGCCGCAGAACCGTTTTCGCCATCCCGATGATGCACGCGAGCAATTGCTCCGCGGGCTCGACCTCCACAAAAAGGTTTTTGGCATGCGTCCGAGAGGCGTGTGGCCGTCCGAAGGCGGCGTTTCCGAAGAGTCGCTCTCCATCGCCTGCGAGCTCGGAGTGAAGTGGATGGCGACCGACGAAGGCGTCCTCGGCCGCAGTCTCGGCATAGATTTTTCGCGCGATGGTTATGGCCACCTGAATTCAGATCTCGCGCATAAGCTATACACCGTCTATCGCTATGAAAACGGCGATACGCGGATGAACATGATCTTCCGCGACCATACCCTGTCCGACCTCATCGGCTTCGTCTATTCGGGGATGCCGCCCCAGGACGCCGCCAATAATCTCATACACAAAATCAAACAATCGGCGCAGCCCATCCTGGCGAACGGTCAGGACGCCATGGTCCCCATCATTCTGGATGGCGAAAATGCCTGGGAATACTATCCCAATTCCGGGCGCGAATTTCTGCGCCGCTTCTACGATGCGTTACAGAGCGATCCCACCATGGAAGCCGTGACCGTGACGGAAGCAATTGCCCGCCACCGGAATACGAGTACATTGAAGACGCTCGTGCCCGGCTCCTGGATCAACGCCAACTTCAATGTCTGGATCGGCGCGCCCGAAGACAACAAAGCGTGGGACTATCTCTATCACGCGCGCAACTTCTACGCGCAGGCTGCGCCCAACGCCACCGAGAAACAACGCAAGCTCGCCTTCGAGGAAATCCTCATCGCCGAGGGCAGCGACTGGAACTGGTGGTATGGACCCGAGCACCATTCCGCCAACGATCGCGACTTCGACGAACTCTATCGCAAACACCTCTCCAACATTTATCAGGCATTAGGCGCGACGCCGCCAGACTATCTCTTGCAGCCCATCGGCGGAGAAGCGGTGCGCCCATCCTTCACCGCGCAGAGCGCATACATTCATCCAAAAATTACCGGCGATATGGTCCGTTATTTCGAGTGGATGGGCGCAGCCAGCTATAAAGCTGATCAGCGCTCGAGCGCCATGCACGGCAAGCGCTTCTTGATGGATGGCGTCTTCGCCGGCATCGATGAAAAGTTTGTCTACGGGCGCCTCGATTTCGCCGGCAAGGTCCCCGAAGATCCCTTTGATGTCGTCGTGAATCTGGAATCCTGGGCCAGCCAAGCCTCCAAGCCGCGGCGCGAATTGCGGCTCGATACCTCGGTGAGAGCAGGCCGCATAGAATCGTGGAAGGTAACACCCGAAAAAGATAAAGCTGCAACCGAGTCGCCTGATCCCGAAGCTGTTCCGCGCGTGGCGCTCTTCAGAAATTTTGAGTTTCGCCTTCCCCTGACCTGGCTGCTAGCCGCTCCGTTGGATTTCGAAAAAATTCGCGGCCCGCAAAGCTCCGATCTCCTGACCGTGCGCCTGCGCCTTCGCTTCAGTCTGTGGCAAAACCAGCTTCCCGTGGATGCCCTG